>Ga0210059_1017061_pt1 | contig 10402 bp, 14 predicted proteins | sample Ectturendosymbi2_FD_188042 | JGI IMG/M metagenome (GOLD analysis project Ga0210059, IMG submission 188042) | Ecteinascidia turbinata endosymbiont from Florida, USA - Sample 2 (SPAdes) (version 2) | ecosystem: Host-associated > Tunicates > Ascidians > Unclassified | place: Key West, Florida...
CGCGATTATTGCTAGTTGAAAACTATACCCAATACCCCGCCCTGACGACGTGAAAAACCGTCGGCTGTGGCAATTTATGAAGGGTTCTACGGAACTCTACTTGTTTTGAATGAAGAAAAGATTATGCGCGACTAGTGCAGTGTGTGTGTTGTAGTTCACCTTACGCATGTCTAATTGCAGTTGTGTCATTCATGTAACAAACTTGGTTTTAGCCGCTGTTTCATCTATTTAAACAAGAACTGCTGTTCGTCTTATTTTTAGCACAAAGCAGTCTCATGCAGACCAATTTTTATCAGCGCCTCTTTCATAAAGGTTAGTTGCACAGGTGTCGGTGTCGACGAAGATCATGGCCAGGGTTTGAAAACTCGCGAAGCGAGAAAGGCTTTTCCGGGAAGTCACTCGCTACAGCGCTGCAAGTTATGTGATATATTTAGACGAGGGAAGCAGTGAATCATTTCTGGCACTGATTTCCTTTGGTTTCCATGGTTTATTCTGCTCGTCCTCCACTTGTAGCCCTGAGGTGTGTTGCCGAGAGTTGTGGGTTAACTCCTGCTAGGTTCGACGTCACGTCTTAATGATGTAATCGACTGAACATGTTACGACACAGGAAAATGATTTCGAACCGCAGCGAAGTGTATCGCGAGTTAATTGGAACGAACTTGGGTCCGACACAGCGAGTAGACAGAGAAGCGAAGAGCCCGAGTTAATCTCCAGGCCGGATTTCAGTAAAACTTTAATGTTGAAAATAGAAATATTCAGTGTCATCAACAATAATTATGCCTCTGCTAATGATTAAATTATTATTCAATACGGCAACGCCTGTAAAAATGTCAAGCCAGCAGGTATTGATGGTACTGTTTAAAAAAATCAGATTAGCAAACGTAGCAACGCTCAAATTTACTTATTCAAGTACAAACTCTGAAACGTTTGCGGATGTACGCAACTATAGATGCTACATTAAGAAACTACCGCTATTGGCGCCCGTAAGTTGACTAATGAATCATTGGATGGTTAATATTTCCGTCAATATGATGCAATAAGCTTACACTAGTTCGTAATTCAGGCACATTATTCGTCTTCAATTGTCAAGCGCATTCCCTGCAGACTCTGGTCGCGACATACTCCAACAATTGATATATTGTATGCAACGTGTATTATTCAATGAAGACCGAACAAATTTCCCAATAATTAGGGTTACAGTATCTGCTGAAGAAGATGATGTAAACCTTGTTATTAATAGGTTAATGAATTGTATTACGCAAAGGAAATATTTTTACGGTGCCTGCAAGTCAGTAATAAGTGTATATTAACTGCGGCACGGCCAGTCTTTAGACACCGTGTTGGAGTTTTTCAAATGTCAACAATTGTTGCGAAACTTCAAGAAAGCAGTTGCTGCTCCTTCAACCGGTCTATTATAGTAAAAATAACTTCTGTTATAACAAAAATAACTCCTTTTTAAATAAAGGATGGAGAAATTTTGGGCATGGTATGCGCGAGAATTCCACTTCCATGCTTTTGCACTCGTTCTTACCGAACAATAACGTGGCACACTGCCTCCAACCTTCGAGTAAGGCACGTCTAAAATTTATGCTTTTTCTTGGGCCGGGGCATCTGCAGAAATGCACACACTTGCAATCAGATGCCACATACTTGTTACCTACAAGCGTTAACGTGGTATGAGGCTATTTGTTATTTGCTGTAACTATTTCTTGAGATTACATGGTATGCAGAACAAGCAAGACCGTTTGATGCATTGCTGTTACCATAATCGCTTGAAGAAAGCGAAAGCCCGTTTATGACGTTATAAACAGACGGTCGTCTTCAGCTTGTGCAAACACAAAGTCGTTGACTTCTTAGTGAATACCGTGGGAAAATAGGCAAACGCGCCATGTATTTAACTAAGACCTGCCATGTTTCAATGTACGCTTTGCCTGGGCATGTTGCAGTTATTGGTGATAAGCGTTTTGAAAGCTGACAATCTGCTACGAATGTAGGTGAAAAATGCAAAGGACGTCGCAGGGCAGTGGAGCTAAAGCCCAAGCAATTTTGGATGGCCGGGGCCAAAAACTTAGATGGCTGAGCCGGAGCCTGAAATTTGGGTTCCGGTTCCATAGCCCTAAAAATAGTGCGGTGCGCCCTCCGGTTGAAATGCCAATTTTTTTTGGGAAAAAGTGTTTTTTGGGCAAAAAAGGGTTTTAGGCTAATTCCGATTTTTTAAGGGCAGAAGAAGAAATTTTAAGATGAGGTTGGTCGAGGAATAAAACGTTTAAGTTTGAACATGATCGAAACTTTATGAAACAAATGGCGGCGTTGAATGGAAAGGTATGATGTTGACCCTTATTGGGATTTTCTGGTTCCGGACGAAATAAACAACCACTTTAAAATTTTTTTGGTGAATGAAGGCGCCATTTTTCCTTTAGAAAGGCATTTCGAAACGCAGCAGCTAGCTTAGTCCTCAGGGAAATGGAAGATTTCAAGGTCAATGCAAAATTCTATTTAGTTTAAAATTCAAAATATATTTTCTTTAAAATTGTACCAAAACCTTATAAACAGCTATTGCACATTTTTTTGCCAAATCCAGCTGTTTCTCGAGATGCACAAAATATTCCGACGTAAAACTCTAACAACAGCGTTTATCGCTACTGACTACACTCCAACACAGGGGTTCTCAAACTTTTGGTGTTATGGAGCCCATGAAGAGATTGACCATAATTTACGGAGCCCCACAATAAATTTCTAAAAATTACGCCCCTGGTAATATCTATTGGGAACTAATAGATAATGCCATATTTAAATTACCGCCATGTTGCCACATTTCGACGCTACCGTTGTCAAATTTTATTGATGCCGTTATTGCTTCTTTGGACAGTTGCAAAATTAGCCAAGTCAGTATTTTAATAAGTAAACGAACAGCTCGCGGAGCCCCGAGGTTTCTCTCGCGGAGCTCTGGGGCTCCGTACGCAGCACTTTGAGAACCTATGATCTAACGTATTCAAACCTTTAGGTGCGCCACATTGATATTTCAGAGCAGGGGTGCCCAACCAGTCGATCGCGATCTACCGGTCGATCTTTAAATGCCTGGCAGTCGATCGCGGGTGATTTTATGCATCATGTAAGTGTAAATTTGTATGTGTAACTGAGATATACTGATAGGCTCAGTTTGTTTTGTTTCAAAGCTTTGCTAGATTAGTAGATCTCCAGAGACCGAAAAATGTAAAGGTAGATCCTATGTCAGTGAAGGTTGGGTACCCCTGTTTCAGACTCTAATTTACGTCATGGTGACGTTTTTGTGGTTGCATGAGTTTGATATGGAACTGATTGAGAACGACGTAAATTGGCAATGTCGGTGATGGTGTGTGACCTTACCATGATGTGTGACCTCATCATGCTGTGTGACCTCACCATGCTGTGTGACCTCACCATGATGTGTGACCTCATCATGATGTGTGACCTCATCATGATGTATGACCTCACCAACGTTTTCAACCCCCGGCAACCATCTCCAGCTTTGTCTTCAACCCTGACCTGTCTTCGCTTTGCAGGCACTCAACCGTGACCTCAACGACCAATACAAGCGAGCCGTGACTGCCATGCTGCCTCCGGAAGAGGTCGCTCGTCGCATCGCTGAGTTGGGCGAAGCGCTCAAGAATGGGGGGGAGTGGGAGGCCCGCGGTGATGACGTAGACAAAGCTTTAGAGAAACTTCACCATCTTTTGAAAGGGGTCGTAGGTCAGTGGCTGAGCTTGTTTATTATGTAATAGACTTGTTATTATGATTCATCAGCAAATGGGATTTATCTTTGGTATCAAAACAGACAAAGACAAAAAAGAAAAAGAAGAATTGGAGAAACGCTACAAAGCGCTTGAAAAGCACATGGCCAACTTGAAGAAAAAGCTGTTGGAGGTAGGTTGCTATCTTTATGACGTACCTATCAGTGATTGGCTTGTTGTCCGTCGCAACCGCCGTTGACTTGATACGTCATCGCAGGCTCAACAGGAATACAGGGACACAATGGAGGCGGCCACCAACGCCAAGCTCGAGGCTGAAAAACGCGCCCACGAAAGGGCGTTAAGGGGACTCGAGAACCAAATTAGGGACATGGGGGAGAAGCTGCGTCAGGTGAGTGGCTTGAATGGCAAAGAAGAGCTCGTTTTCAGTCCCGATGGATTTTTATCAGTAGATAACATATTTAGGAAAATTCTAATGACGTTTCAATGCATCCATCGGTGAAGAATAAGTTGAGAACAAAATGCAGCAAATTATTTGTGAAAACGAACCAGGTTTTCAAGTGTGACAACCTCACTCGCAATGCCGTAATTACGATGTAATTTGACATTTCTACAGTTTTTTTTGTTTTTTTTAATGAAGGTTACAGAAAACATTTAGTCTTAATACAGGACGCTTACATGTTGGAATTATTGTATGGTTGATTGCGATTTTGTTTAAAATTGTAAAATACTCAGAAATCTAACACAGGCCTAGAAATCCAAATGTGGGCAAAATAGGGAATGTAAGTAAATTAAAGGAAACACTTCAGCAAATCATCGTTTGTCCATCGCAGTTAAAACTTGCCACAGAAGTATTCTGTTTTGATTCTATAGTAAATGCGTGAATTCCAAATTGTCAGTTTTGCTGTTTCATTTGCAAAATTATACGTACTCCTTAAAAACCTTACCTTCCATACTGGACGCCTTGGACGGACGTGTTTTTCAGCTCTGAAAGACAGTTGTTTGAAAAGGAAAAAATTAACGCTTAGACTCAGAATTGTGTTCATAATCGCTACACATCAGAGAGTCAGGGAATGTTGTGATGATAACAGCTCAGAGAATCATTTGGTAGTGTTAATTGCTTTTTTTATAAAAATCTAGGCTGGTTGACTGGTTAGTGACTGTAATGGAAGTACTGGATCAGGTTTGAGTATTTATAGCGTAAGCACGAGTGAAGACCTGTAGAACAGGTCGATCTACCGAAAGGTAGGTACGAAACTGTTTTATTTGCTCTGATGTTACTAAATAGATACTGCAACTTTCAGTCAGCATTTAGAATGGATTATTATTCACAGAAGGTGTCTAGTAGTAATGAAACAAACAAGTCAAGCAGACGAGAATATGAGCAAATTTTCTCAACTTTCTCTTGACTCTGGGTTATGAAGTTTTGAGTGTGGATTCTTTGTTATGTTATCAAATAATGTACAATGTTTTCAAGCCCAATAGAGGTGTTATTAGTTCATTTTTAAGTTTTTTTTCAATATTTTCTTACGTTTTCTTGTCAAGTGAAGGCTGTCGGCATCCTGTGTTGATATACAATTATGTCGTCATATATGATAATTGTCTATGGCAATCAAAATGACGTATTAGCTAGATCCGGGTAGCTCAAGTACTGTACAAGTCCTTTGCAATGCTGGAAATTTAATAAAAGATTTACGTAAAAGCACTTGGGATCCTTCTGCATAAATTTTGCATTTCAGGTATAATAAACAAAATTTACATGTATGTAATATTATGTAATATGTTACCTTAAGTAGCAAAAAAATATTGTATATACGGTAGCCTACTAAATGTGAAATGAGCAGTGGCATACTGATCGACTCTCAGCATATCACAACATCGCTCAAGAAAGTTTCATTCAGGATTTTGTTTGACTACTCTTGCAAGAGGTTTGTGGCAGAAAGGGACCAAATAAATCGTCCGTCCTGACCACTTAAGAAAAGCGACAGCGCAATACATGGCCTTTCCTTTTCACGTGTGCATGACTGCGCTTACAGTAGATACAGTGCAAGGTCTCTACTACAGCAAACTGGAGGACCCCGTTACATCCGCTACGCATCTGGAGGTGAATGGGGACAGCGTATACTGCTTCTTCTCTGTTGACTTGAAAGCCACGAGTAATGTTCTACTACGGTGTTGATCCAGTTCAATCTTCCTAGGCTGGAGTGCGTATACTTGTAAGCCCTCAGCTGGTAAAGTTTGTTGATGAATGGATCCACTAAGAGGAAGGGTGTGCATGTTGAGGTTGAAGTTGTTGGGCATCTGCCTGTGTCTGATACAAGCATACGGCCCAAACTCAAGTGCACTGTACCCGGAATTCAACTAGTGATGCGAAGGGTTAAAATAACGAATCCACGATCCTTTTGGGAGACTTCAATGCTCATGTTGGGAACGATGTCGTGGTATGGAAGGGTGTGAATGCCCGACATAGTGATGTTGAAGTTAATGATAACGGAGGACTCCTGCTGCAACTGTGTTGCAACACTGTGCATCATGAACACTTTCTTCCAGCACAGAGATGTGCACAAGTACACCTGGTACAGAGATTCCTTTGGTCAACAGTCACTCATTGATTCCCACATAGTTTCAGCTGACTTGTTCCGTTCGGTGTTGGACGTTCGTGTCAAAAGAGGTGCAGAACTGTCGACTGATCCCCACCTGGTGGAGGTAGAGAGGAGTGGCAGCTGCAGCTGCATCGATGTCCAGTTGCCCGCACCAGGTCTTCTAAAAAAAACATGGGTCGTGACCCCATACAGGGTCGCGAAACAGATTGGCTTGGCAAATCAGATATAAAAGTTTTGAAAACTTAACAAGAAAATTAAAAGTAGACCCTCCGTTAATCTATTTCTACTGCGTTTATTTGGCCAATACAGTGCTTCATGCTGTCAGTTATTTAACCTGTACTAGGATGTCTGCCTGAGCTGTCAAATGATAATAATCAACCAAACACAACAAGTAATGCATTATCACACCATGATTGTTTTAACGTACTGACCAATATTGACCTTACTGCATTCATTCCGGTACGAGGGCATGCCTCTGTTTAGACTCTAGGTCTAGTCTAGGGGTTGGGCTAACTGCGTTGAGAGCATACTGAGTAGTATTGGACTAAAATCAAAAGCTTCATACACAGTTCCAGAATAACTTTGCAATTTGATTCAGGAAAAGTTGGATCCACAAACTGCACACAATTGAAATTTCAGGAGTCCACACACCTGCCATGCCCAGGATGAGTTTGCAAAGTTGTAACAAAAGTCTGCAACTAGAATTTTCAAAACAGGTTGTGATTTTTCGATAAGAGCAAGAAATGAATACCCAGTCATTTCTGATCGAGCTGTTCAAAAACTCTTACAAAACATATTTGTGTGAAGAGGCATGCTCAAAAATGATATTGATAATCATCAATACCAAAAACCGATCTTGTTTGAAAAACGTGGAGAAAGTCTTTTGTCCTCCGTTTTCTTGTATCAATCTACGCATGGATGTAAAAATCATCAAGTACATCCATCCCGTTAGTTGTGGTTGATAACTTCGATTAACTAAATTTTTTTCACCTTGCTGTTTCCAATACGTAGTTGTTTTGTTCCTGTACAGTTACTTTCGAGGATTGTGTGCATTTGTATGATTTCGTTATAGACAAAAATGCCTCTTGAGATTTGACGTCTAGATCCTTATAGGGTATCCATGAAGGGGGTCGCATAGAAAAACCGTTTTCAAAATGAGCCTCAGAACAAAAAAGTTTGAGAAGCCCTGATTTACACATATTTTGTCGATCTCGACACATATATCAATTTATATTGGCCTGCATATAGCAATATATAGCAGTATGTGACAACACATAGCAATATATAGCAGTATGTAACAATACATAGCAATGTATAGCAGTATGTAACAACACATAGCAATATATAGCAGTATGTAACAACACATAGCAATATATAGCAGTATGCAACAACACATGGCAATATATAGCAGTATGTAACAACACATGGCAATATATAGCAGTATGTAACAACACATAGCAATATATAGCAGTATGTAACAACACATGGCAATATATAGCAGTATGTAACAACACATAGCAATATATAGCAGTATGTAGCAACACATAGCAATATATAGCAGTATGTAACAACACATAGCAATAAATAGCAGTATGTAACAACACATAGCAGTATGTAACAACACGTAGCAATATATAGCAGTATGTAACAACACATAGCAATATATAGCAGTATGTAACAACACATAGCAATATATAGCAGTATGTAACAACACATAGCAATATATAGCAGTATGTAACAACACGTAGCAATATATAGCAGTATGTAACAACACATAGCAATATATAGCGGTATGTAACAACACATAGCAATATATAGCAGTATGTAACAACACATGGCAATATATAGCAGTATGTAACAACACGTAGCAATATATAGCAGTATGTAACAACACATAGCAATATATAGCAGTATGTAACAACACGTAGCAATATATAGCAGTATGTAACAACACATAGCAATATATAGCAGTATGTAACAACACATAGCAATATATAGCAGTATGTAACAACACATGGCAATATATAGCAGTATGTAACAACACGTAGCAATATATAGCAGTATGTAACAACACATAGCAATATATAGCAGCAGTGCACAGCATACCTGCGGAGCCGTAGTAAAAATGACGCAGCTCCGGCTCCGGAGCTTTTCCTTTTCATAAACATGACTCCGGCTTCTGCACCTCACATTACGTCACATTAATATTTTCAATTGTCTTGGTGTGTTGCAAGTTGACTGGATAATGAAAAATATCTAGTACACAAAACTCACTTGAATAGGCTAATATCAGTCCTCTTGCCACGAGAAGATCGGCGAATAAACAGCAATCACAAGTTGAAACGATTCAGGAAATAGCTACCAGCAGAAATGTTACTCAACTTAAGGGTAACATAAACAAATTCTGAAAAGACAGTCACTGATTTCGCTGTTGACGCATTTCTTATTTCTTACGAAAACCTGCTAGATCCTGCTAAAAACCATGTCACAAATTTTCAGCTAAAACCTGCTAAAAATAGTGAAATTCTGCTAAAAAATTGCAATTTTCGAAGTGTTTAAAATACATTTTTAAAGCTTTGAATCAATTTTTGGTCTTACCCTCACTATAGTGGACCAGACATTAGGCCTATGACTTCCTGGCGTAACTGAACCACCTGGAAAAATCATAGGTGTCATGGGATAAAAATGTATATGCTGACAATGTTGTCTTTTAAACCCATTGCGCTCACTAAGCACAGAAGCAAATATTTAGGCTTCACCAAGCCATCCGAAATTATCCAATTGTGACATCTGAAATTATCCAGTTAGTCCAGGGGTTCCCAACCTTTCTTTGACCATGTACCCCTTCAGCATTTCAACAGATGAGCATGTACCCCTAAAATTTCTTGTGACAAAAAGGTTGAGGAAAATAACGAAATCCACTGAATTTTTAATAGAACTTTCAGATTTTTGGAACTATAAAGGTGATATTCACTGATACATGTATAAATGTTTGGCAATAAATAATATATGAATATATTTTCCTTCCATTTCTAACCATAAATGTACCCCTTCAGATAAGGAAATGTACCCCCAGGGGTACATGTACCCCAGGTTGGGAATCTCTGAGTCAATGCAATTATCTTCTTGAAGCACCTTCGCTGCGTCATCATAGAAACTCCCCAATGAGGTGCCCTAACCAAAAAAAAAACAGCTAGCCAAAAATTATCAAACTTCAAAATACACTTTATTACCGTAGTGTAATATCACCTTTTGCAGTTCAATAATTTTTACTACCGTTTAGTTCTCATTGTTCAACGCAAAATATCGTTTTTAGCGACTCCGGTTACGTCATCAAACCTCCGGAACCAAGCTCCGCTTTTTACGGAACTCCAGCGTTGACAGGTCACCCCCCAATGGTGATAGCAATGGTACATTAATGCATCCAAATGATTAAAGCCAGCTAGTTGTGCCTGGTAGTCTTTGTGTTGCCCAGTATTAAAGCGTCAGAAAGAAGGTAAAGAAATTTTTCTTGAAGTTGGTGTAAAAGCTTTCATCTCTAAAGTAAAATGGTTCTGGTTGAAACATGGCCAGGAATTTTTTACCTGCTAAACGTTTTTCAAAATCCTGCTAGAAAACCTGCTAGCTGCTAGATTGAAAAATTTCCAGCTAACCGTGAGAAAAACCTGCTAGATCTAGCAGCAAAACAACTAAAATGGCAACACTGGTTGCGGGAGTACGGTATTGGCGGCCGCCTGTTACTGGCCGACAAGTCGCTGTTTCTCCTCAGAAGTTTGTGTCCGTGTCGGGAGAGTTAAATCACAACCATTCACCGTTGGTGTTGGACTCCGACAAGGGTGTGTGCTGTCACCACTCTTCATAGTGTTTATGAATAGGATAGACAGTCACAGCCGAGTCGACGAGAATGTCACAGTCGGGAGCTGCAAGATCAACCTTTCACTTTTTGTAGTCGATTTGGTGCTGCTAGCATAATCTCAACAGGGTCTTCAGCATGTACTTCATCGGTTTTCTGCTGCGTGCGACCGAGCCGGAATGAAAATCAGCACTAAAACTACCGAGGTATTGTGTCTC
>Ga0210059_1017062_pt1 | contig 10401 bp, 8 predicted proteins | sample Ectturendosymbi2_FD_188042 | JGI IMG/M metagenome (GOLD analysis project Ga0210059, IMG submission 188042) | Ecteinascidia turbinata endosymbiont from Florida, USA - Sample 2 (SPAdes) (version 2) | ecosystem: Host-associated > Tunicates > Ascidians > Unclassified | place: Key West, Florida...
TCCATTTGAGCTGTTGAACAGCTCTCTAGCGCAATCGGCGGAGGAGCTAGGGCGTTGGTAAGGCAACCGAAAACTGCCGTTTTTTTTTTTTTGTGAAAATCGCCGAAAACACCCGGGTGCAAAAGTGTTAATGTTATGTGAAGACTAATGAATTTTTTTCAGGGATAGATTCATTGGACAAGGGCACAAATATCAATATGAAATGAAAATTGTATGTTAGGTAAGAATGAAACCATACACTAGGAAAACAACATCACAAAGAAAACAACAACATAAATATAACAACAACATAAATATAAGCCAACCAAAGAGAGAACATACAATTATTTTCGTGCTGATAAGACAGTTTCATCATGGAAACCCCAAACCAAAAAAAAAAACAAAAACAAGAACACAACATACAAAAATCATTGTCATGAATAGTACGTAATCTAATGAGAGATACAGTATGCAACATTAGTAGCCACAACACAGAAGCAAATTTGCCAGATGAACAACATAATACGTTTATATTATAAACGCAGAAGGCAATTGGAGGGTACACAGTTGTTAAATCGTATACATAACAGTCATTTACATAACAATTGTTATGGTGGGTACGCAATGCATGAAGAGTTGAGGTATGTACAGATGAACAAGTGAGTCATGGAATGCACATAGTGAGAAAAGTGGGTGGAATGAAAACAATGGTTATGCAGTTCAGCCAGCAACCATGACATTACGAAACAAAGGTGCAAAGAGCAAAAGAAAAAAGCAAATTTTATCAACATAGACCGTAAAGAAGCAACTCAGTTACCCATGCACCATGATGATGGAGTACCACAGTTGCATGTACACCTGAATGAGATTGAAGTGAAGAAACGATGACGGAAATCTTGGTTAATCAGATATTTCATATTTAGCAACAAATTATGAAAGTTTAACAACAGAAAATAATCCAATGGATGAAGGGTACATGAAAATCAGCATGGTTATATTAGTGAGTTGTGTAAATGAGTCTGAAAATTACGAAAATTCATGCATGTTGCCATGATGTATCTCTGCTTTAGATTAGGTCAGCACAATATGCGGCCTGCAAAAGCCTTTCTTGTGGCCTGTGAGAGCTTTTTCAATTGCAGAAAATGCTGTAAAAGCACAGAATTTCTTCCAGATTACTGTACAACAACACGGACTTTTTCGGCCTTCGGAAATTTTATGTTGATCAATTTGGCCCTTAGACCTTTCTGTGTTGTGCAGGTCTGCTAGATACACATCCATTGAATAGGTGTAGGAGCAAGCAAATTTTTGGGGGTGTGAAGGATGTTTGTCCATATTTCCCCAAACTTGCCCAAAAAGTTGTTCTGTGACTTTTGCCTATAAATTATCTCCCAGAAAGATGATGAAGACTGTTGTTTAGTGTGACCTCAAAAAAAGGGTCTTCATTTGTTTTTGTGCAAATCTTGGGCACCATTTTTTAAGTCAAACAGCATTGGGTGCTATTTTTGCCTGGATTTGCAGGGATTTTTACCTAGCTATTTCGAGATTTTGCTTAGATTTTCAGGGATTTTCCCCGCATTTTCGACAAATCAAAACTTTTGGGGTTGCACTTGCACCCCTGTCTCCTACACCACTGACTCATCATGTATCTGTAGAATTTTCTGCACAATGTAGCTTTAAAGAATTGTGTGCTTAGGAATTAGGCTGTTCAGCCAGTGTTCGTGATATTCTAGAGGTTAGCATCTCTCTATTTGCTTCAAAAGCCTTGTATTGCAGGAGGGGTGCTCTGTAACACCTTCTGCGCTGGTGTACAAAATATTCATACTTCGAAATCACGCATTTAGCAGCTATTTTTACGCCACTTTGCAACTCCATAACTTGCCCACCGATTGTGCTAGAGAGCTGTTTAAATGCTCAAAAAAGCGGCAAGTCTTCTAGTTTGCATTGAAACAAAATGGGAAAGTTGTGGATTTCGGGAAAGTTTTGGATTGGAACCCTAGAGTTTTGAAAACAGGTTTTAGTTTATTTATGAATCAATGTTCACTGTGGTGTTTAATACAAGTCTAATGTATGTTCCACTGTTTCCAGGAGAAGGAGGCTGCTCATATTCTTGAAGAAATAAAAAACATCAAAAGAGGAAAGTTTACTTCAGATGAGGCAGAAATTGAGAAGATAATTACGAATAATGCCAAGCTTGAATACCAGATCAAGCATTTGCAAAGGGTAACTACCAGCTGATTGTGCGCTGTGTCTTCTAAATTAAAAAGTTTTCAAACATACTATTCTCTCATTGTAGTGAGATGGTACCTCCATTGCGAGATCTGATAAAATTATGCCCGAGTCTTTCAAAATGAAAATTCTGTCAACCGGAACATGATCATTGATTTGAATTTCAGCTCTTATAAAAAATGAAGTTCGTCGCTTACGAGAAATGCTTCTTGTACAGGAGCATGAACAGGGCTTGCACGCGTGCTTTGTGGCCGTTAGGTGAAGAACTTGCGACTAAATTTCTTGCTAAAACAATGTGAGTTGTCGTCTTCATTGGGTTCCAGCAGAATGTGGTAGCTCATGCAACGATGATGGCAGTTATTCAGCTGGTCTTAAGTGTAGCATTTAATCGTGTGAATGTATTGTTTATAATTACAGAACAATTTTAACCAAACGCTGATGGCCACAATATCTACTCATGTGCTTGTTGCTGCCACCTGTCAGCACGAATCTATCGCTTTTTATTTGTTTTCAGTCACTGAAAGCAGAAAAAGAAAAGAAAAGATGCAATTCTGGACTACCTGACATCGTCGAAGAATTGAGTCGAGTTTTTGCCTCGGCAATCCATGCAGCATTCCCTTCATTAAAAGCCCCACCCGTCTCAGTCACCATCAGCCAAAACGAAAAGTTCGGGGATTACCAGTGCAACAGCGCGATGGCCATATCTGGGGTATGTTCATCCACTAGCTTATGCGATCGCAACATTTTCATGAAAACAATCCTTTTTGAAAAAAATAAAAATAAACAAGCGATTTATTTAAGTTCCTCACTTCATTGTAAGTTTACAGACAACGCGATAGCATTAAAACTATGCCATCTGACCAAGCCACCGGCACATTGTGCTGGAAAGCGAAGCATTCGTCTGCACTGTTGTGCTGTTTACTATTTTAGATGTTCTATGTTGCTTCTAAATCTGTCGATCAGTACAGAGTGGGAAACGGTGATGCAAATAGGTCAGTGTCATGTAAATTGTACCAGCACAGTTAAAAATGCATCTAACAAACCATTAAGATATTTCCATTTTAATGCTGTTAATGCTTCCGCCCAGCTGCTCTCAAATCGCTTGGAGTTGAATAATCCGTTTGTGCAAAGGCTTTTAAAACTAATGCTGCTCAGAACCTGCAGGGGAATAAATATATGGCTAGAGTGTCCGCGAAATGAAAAAGTTCGACAGGGATAGCACGTGGTGTTGAAAAAGTATTGAGATGTGAAATCGGTTTACAAGAGCAGGGTTGCGGAGTCAGAGGTAAAATTTCCGACCCCTACCTTTCCAAAATATTCCACTCCCGACTCCGACCCCTTAACACAAAGTGAATGACGTTTCGCTGTTAACAATTTTGTAGCAACTAGCAGTCAATGGAAATCGTGGTACAAGGCAAGAATTCTGTTTTTCAACAAAAGTTTGAAAAGAAATTGTACCATTTCAACAGGAATTCCCAACTTATGAGCAGGGCTGTGGAGTCGGAGTCGAGGAGTCGGGAAGATTTTCAACTGAGGAGTCGAAGTCAATTTTAACGACCCCGACTTCATGCTGACCTTTTGCTCGCTGATTGTGACTGTTTGCGCCACAAACGTGCGTAAGCGTCCCACTTCGAAATTTAGGGGGTTAACATTTCAACAAAAAACAGGATCGTGGATATTCAGAACGGCTGTAGCGCGCTAAGTTTCATACCAACACTTGATTTAATGTTTTTGCACGAGGACTTTACACCGCAGACACGTGCTGCTGGTGTTGATTGACTTGTCCACAGTCCGATTCGATTAGAACAAGTAAGGGGGCAACTCAAAGTGAAAACCCACTGTGACCTTTAACCTTTATTTTACCAAGCCTATTTTCGCCCGCGCGGTTTTACTTATTTTGTATATATTAATGATATGGTGGTAAATAACTTATGTATATGTTATTGATATGGTGGTAAATAACTTACACAAAATTGTTTCCACTCTCTATCCGGATGCCAGTTATAAGATGTTCCATTTGAGGAACAATGGCAGTTTACCACATACGTTTGGCATAAAATTACATCAAAAGATGACAAAAGATGTAGCCTACCACATACAAACACTCGTCATCACTGTCAATGAAAGAAGAGCAAATATGATGCTAAAAATGATACAAATTGTGGTTGTGAAAAAAACACAATATAATTGTATTTTCGTTTATTTACGTGATGCGTTGGGGTCGTGATAATTTTCGAAACAGAGCTTTCCTCTTTCTGCAAAAAGACGAACGTCACATTTGTCACAGACATTTTAGTGTTTTTCTTGCAAATTTTGCATTGTCCTTGAGTTTTTGAGCCTAGCAAGTGATTTTGTCTGTCAAATCGTGCTTCTGCAGGTAGGCCAGCTGAACTTCTTGAGATTTTCCCTTTGTTTGTTCTGCGTTTAGCAAGCAGAGGGCAATATGTCTTCGGAATTCCAAATGAGATGACTTGTTTTTTCCAACTGACAATGGATTCTCCATACTGCAACAACTGAAACATTTAGCAAATTTATGAAAAGAGGCCAGTACCATTTTTTCCCACGAATTACGGGGGGATAGGACTCGAACAAGCGGTCCATAAGATCTACACCACCCATACCTTTATTGTATGAATTGATAAGATGTGGCTGTGTAACCTCCTTTTTGCCGCCTTTTACCCGACGACTCACTTTGTGCAAGGGACTGTGAGTTTCCCAGTTACTTGCCATAGTCACTGTGGAATTGTCATGCCATTTAGCCACAAAAACTTTACCATCAGTGCAATAATAAAAATCGCCTCGCTCCTTATTTTGGATTTCTTTGGATCCAAGAAGTTTTTGCTTTGCTCCTCCTGTTCTATTCTCGTATTGTTCCTGTGGCACGAACATCTTTTTCTGCCAATCCACACATCAGTTTATACCTACTAAAGAAATTATCAAAATATAGCTCATGATTCAAAACATCAGAATTTTCAGTAATAATGCCAACCATTGGATTGATTACTCTTTTTCCCAAAGGTTCCTGCTGTGCAGTTGCAGTTGGCTCTTTTCCTTGGTGGTAAATCTTCAGATGATATGGGTAGCCTTCATTCCCACACAAGCCCCAGATTTTATAGCCAAAACGTATTGGCTTCCCACGTATAAGCTTTTGGCACTGTGTCTCCCAAAGTAAGGCACCATGGACTCATCCACACTCAAAAGTTCATGGAAGATACCCAGGTGGATAAGGTTGTTGTTTAGCATTTCATGCAGGGGTGAGATTCTGCTCATTTTGTCACCCTCTTTGAGATTTTGATTGTCGGCAAAATGAATAAATTTCTTGATAGCAAAACAGCGTTTTCTACTCATTGTGTTGTACGCAGCTGGTACACCCAGATCAGGTTGTGTCGACCAATAATATTGCTCTTGGGGTAAAGAGTGATAGCCAGATAACAGGATGATTCCCAAAAACTTACGCACATCTCCACCTGACAAAGAAAAATTGGGACTGTTTTTATCGCGCTGTGCATACAAATTAGTCTGTAGCACAATGTGGTTCAGCATGCTGCATGAAAAAATCTTTTCCCAAGTTTGGTATGGTGTGGAACCATCCAACACTAAAATGTTTTCCGCCACATTGCTCCTAGATGGTGGTAAACTTTTGTCTGAACTAACGCTTTTCTTCCATTTCGGTGCATCTTTTCGTGATTTCTTTTTAGGCGGTGACAGTGGCACTGTCAGCTTGTCGCCGCTGTCGATCTCTTCCTCTACTTCGATTTCTCCTGCTGGTTCAAACATATCTTCTGTGTCACTGGTGACATATTCACAGTCACTTTCCTTCCTTCCTGAATCACCGTCAATTGGCGGAAGTACAACAATGCTTACTACATTTTTATTATTTTCGACAGCGTCATATGCTTCAGCAATAGTAGTTACTTTTGTTGCTCTTCTTGACCCGTAGAAACTTCTCGCATCCATCTCATGTAAACTTGCTAAGATTGCTTTGATACACTGTATGTTTGCAACAATAGTCTAAATTCTAAGACTACGGTCTGGCAAAGGAAAGAATTCTCTAGACATAGTTCGTGGAGGTGCAACTTTTCACAGTGATGCAATTGCACGCCAAAGAAAAGACCAGGAAGGTGTGAAGGTAAGCACAAACAAAACGTTAGACCACATGAGTTGAAATTAGGGTACGAATAAATGCATAATTATGCAACTGACAAAAACTGCTTTCTTCTACAGTACTCTGTCATAGTACGGTAAACTGCCATTGTTTGATAAATGGAACAAATTTAATTCGCATCAATTTTCATGGCCGAGAACAATAAAAATGTTAGTGGCGTTATTATGGAATTATACATGTGTCTTTCAGACATTAGAAATTAGTAAAGTTTTTTTGGAAGATAATTGGCACTGCGTATTTCAGCGTTGTAAACACCGCGGTCTGGAGGTACTGATTTTTCGTTAGATTATGTTACAACACCACCATAACCCAAGGTGACTAAACTGTAACCGAATGTTGATGTTTATCAAAGAACTCGTCTTAACATCATATCTACTCCGAATTTTGATATATCTCTGCAAAGATATGCCTTAATCCTCATCGGAAATATTGTTCCATTTAAGGAACAATGGTTAAAAAAGGTTAAAACAGACGCTCGGATTTCTCCGCGTTCCCAGGTTGCTGTGTTCTTACTCGTGTGACGTATTTCTATGTTGACTGATTCTTAAACCTTCCAACTTTGTTGTACCTCCCTGAAGGCAGAGTAGCATCAAGTGTTTGGATAACGAAGAGTAAAGTGAATGCTCCCAAGTGGTTAAGCTAAAAATCTAACTACTGTATTTGTTTTTCTTTCTTGGTAGTTCGTGGATTTTTACCTGCATAAGAGCTTATTTGTAACATGTTCAGTTGGCCATTTAAGGAAAAAGATAGCGACACATGTGCGTTCAGCAGGGCTGAAGCTCGGCAGTGTTCGACCGTAAAAAAGTTGTGTCAATTAAATCATTTGAGATGATAATCATGAAATCCCGAGTCCGCTTTTCGCGCAATATGTGCACATGCACACCGGTGGGATGGGATGCATGCAGTTTTGAATTTTACTTGTTTACTAATATCGTTTACAAGGTATCTGCTTTAATCAATTATCAGTGTTCTCTACTAACTTGAATTGTGGCTATTTTACATGAGTAATTTCTTTTCTGTAAAAATAATTACAAGGCTAACCCATGCACATTGTTTCAAAACAAGTTTTCGTATTCTTGCAAAGTACAAGTAGGGTTTATGAACTCATCTGAAAAGAAAAATGTTCGGTGTCGATCCGGAGTTCGAGTCGCATAATTGAAATTACCCGGAGTCGGATGTTGGGACTTCTGACTCCATAGCACTGCTTAGGAGTGTGATATAAAAAATGATCCAGTTGGGCTTCCGGAGTCGGACAAAAAATCCGACTCCCATGTCGTTAGGAATCCAACTGCACCCAGAAACCTCCGTCTCCTTACAACTCCGCATCCGTGTTCAAGTCCTAGAAAAATTATTGAATTTGGCGAGAATATATATATATAAAGTATTGGAAAAGTATGAAAATTCTAATAGGAGAAGAAATCATGAAGTTTCTGACCAGAATCCATTCCACTGATTAGTTTGAATCGTAAGCAGTAAAATTGTTACTGATTCAAAGCTTATGGGACATGCCAGAGCTACTGACGTGTAGGATTGTGCTCGTGAAAGCGTAGAAGACACATTAGGATACACCATCATTGCCCAGCTGTCAATGGATGGCCCAATGTGTAAAATTGTGTTTCACGATCAAAATTTTGGAAAGTGAAGATAAATGCTGGTATTGATTTTTTTATTTAGTATTAAAAAGGTATTAAAAAGTATGGAAAATGCTTTTATAAAATGTGTGGGAACCCTGTTTGAGAAACACGGATTTAGACGTTTTCGTGAAAAAGTCAGCGATAACTTAATAATGCTTTAGAAAGTTTTTTTCGTTTTGCAAGTGGATATTTATGGTTCAGTTTACAAGGTACGTGTGTTCACATCATGTTGATCACGTGCACTAAGCGTGTAATTGATTTGTATAATTGATTGTAAGTGTCATGTTTTGTTTATTTATGCAAAGCTGCTGAAAGCTCAAGGAACGAAGATGGCTCCAAGGCAAGTGGCTGAGTTGGTTCTGCAAAATCTTCCAGAATGTTCACTGATCAAAACCGTAAGTTTGTTAGTAATTTATGACCACATTGTTTACAGGAACCTTTACTCTTTAGAGCTCTGTAACAAAATTTCAACAGCATATTTAAAAAACTACCTATATATTTTTTTCTTTTCGGCGTTAAACCTCAGTCGCAAAATGGCCGTGTTGGTAACAACGATGCCGTTGGTAACAACGATGCCAGCGTCATCAATAAGTTGTTTGCTGTTCAATGATGAGTTTTCAGCGCGTTCGTTACATTTGATAAAACGGTTGTAACTTTTTATTGCAATGAAGAGCAATGGAAATTTAAAAACGGCATTCTGGAAGGTAATAAAGCCAATGTAGTCAACACCTTGTTTCTTCTGTTACATGGAGTAGTTCAAGCCTTGTAAATTGGTCCATTGTGTCTGGCCTGATGTGGTATGTCAACACAGGTCATCTACTTAGTGGCTGCTGAAGCTTCGTTATATTTACTACAGAGGAATGGTTCCCCCCACTGGTGTACACGTTTCTTCGGTATTGTTCTTGTTTGAAGTATGAGATACTTCGTGTGGTTTGGTCTGACGTCACATCTTCTCTCTGACGCCACAAACCCTTTTCTGAAACGACGTTATAATTTGATGTTGGACTAAAGCAGTTATGTCCAACCGAAATTGCTTATTGAGTCAAACATTTATTCACTATCTTAACCAGGGCCGCACAGTGAGGGACATACTAATGAGGACCGCACATTGTTAATGACTGTAACTTTGATTTTAGCAAAGTAATGTAGTTAAAGTTAACGTTCCAATCCTAACTGCAATGGTAACGAGTATTTTGCACATATAACCACTGTGCAAGTGTGATTTCATAGACAAGTTTAGTGCTAATGGAACAAGGGTAGAAATCAGAAAACCATTGAAAAGTTTTGAACCAAGATGTCAGTGGACACATAGAAATCTCCCAGCACGCGGTACAGACGTGATAAAGTGGCACTGAGGACCACCTACATCAAAAATGTAGAATTTAAGATTATCAAAATAAGGACAGGATGTAGGCTACTTCACAACAGCGAAAACCTGAACGTGGTCGCACAAAACCTTCAACTGGGCCACGGGTTGGGCATAGCTGGCCTAAAAGAATCGAGTCAACGAAAAGTATTTTTCTGCATGTGGTTAGAAACCATGGTTGTCGTTGATAGTTTTGGAATTGTTCAATATGTTGTTCCAAACCAACAGTTGCTTGTTTCACTTACAATGCATAATTAGTGAAAATGCCGTTTGTATTTGAAATTATGTGACATTGTTAACCCTGGAGGAAGGGGCTAACCCTGAGTGACGTCGATTGCCGAAGTTGACTCGAAACGCGTCTGTGATAGAAGCAAGCTACACAAAACCTAAACCAGACTCTGTTCAAGAAACTAGCAGTGGCACTTCTGTCCAACGGGTCGTAAATAGCGAAACTATTTTCAGCAGGATTCGTTTTGTCACCTCCTGTGATCGTGTCTGATGTGTTGGCGACACTGGAGATGTCCTGTGAGCTGATAGTTCATCGATTTTTGTGCTTAATATCAAGCCGACTCAGCTATAACCACCTTTTCGTCATAGATGGTAGAGCAGGGATCTCAATCTGCGGCCCGCGGAACAAAGCCATTTCATATTCCCGCAAATACATTTTTTCAATGATCAAAAATTGTGTACGAGGTATTTACAAAAGTTTGTTGATATGGTAGTGTTGCGATCGGAAATCCCGAGCGGCATGTGCGCAAAGCTTCGCACCATGGCAGCAAGCAACAATAGAGATCATGCTCGCAATCTCTCTTACTATTGCTTGCTCGCGCCACGCATATATAATGGTGTTATTCTTCACGCACATCCCGTTCGTGGTGAATCACACAATCAACGCAACACCACCGGAGAGGTTGCATCAGTAGAATGCAACATATCCCAAAGTAATCACATCACCTATGATGGGAGTTGTGTCCGGCCCTCGAACTGTTGTGTGCACGTAAACACAACCCTCGAACTGTTGTGCTTATGTT
>Ga0210059_1017063_pt1 | contig 10400 bp, 7 predicted proteins | sample Ectturendosymbi2_FD_188042 | JGI IMG/M metagenome (GOLD analysis project Ga0210059, IMG submission 188042) | Ecteinascidia turbinata endosymbiont from Florida, USA - Sample 2 (SPAdes) (version 2) | ecosystem: Host-associated > Tunicates > Ascidians > Unclassified | place: Key West, Florida...
GCATAGCATAGCACCTTGAAAATGAGTTCATTATGTCTCTCGCATAGGCTACTTTTCAGATATATTCAGCCACCTCAACAACTTAACACCTCCATCCAGGGAACGGCAATGAACATGATCAAAGCTAGGGAAAAGATGACTGCATTCACTAATAAACTTTCAAGCTGTATTGGTCTCATTTGATCAGGCAACTATGCTAATTTCCTACAACTTGATGTAGTTTCAATTAAAAACTATCCTAACCCATTGTCATTAAAATATAAAAGCATTTGCAGGTGTTATATGGCAGTCCTTCCACAGATACTTTCAGCTAGGATTTCTATTTCACACGGTTGGATGCAAGACCCATTAATTTTTAACCTAAAATCTACAGATGACAGTGGTGGAATGACGGAAGACCCAGTTGAAATGAAAGCCGGTAGAAAAATTAAAATGAATTTCCATTTAATGCAGTTAGACACTTTCTGGTGCATGCAACCCAACGCTTCCCCGCAGTTAGCAAAGGCAGCTTTGAAAGTGCTTGTGCCATTTGCAACAAATAACTTATGTTAAAGCAGTTTCTCAACTCTCTTACACCTCAAAAGTAAGGCCAAGAATCTTTCAGAGCCCGATGAAGACATGCAAGTGGCGACCTCAAACAAAGAGCCTCACTGCAGCATGATCATTGTAAAAACAACAAAAGAGCCATTGTTGATTGTTGGTGTACTTTACTGTAAATTCATTGTATTGTTATATCGTCGCAACGAAATTGTGTTAGTATCAATTACTATTTGATTTCAGACAAGGGGTACGAGAAAATTCAACGAAAGCTCACGGGGGTACGAGTGGGTAGAAAGGTTAAGAACCACTGGTTTAGTGTTTTAATTTGAACAACATTCCACATGATTTGGAGAGCTGTGTTACCAACTTTTCTATTTGAGGCTTCCAATTAAGTTTATCATCACGTATAACGCCAAGATATTTTAAGTTGCTTTGTTTTGATATTGGGTGATGATTAATTGACACTGAAAAATTGATATTTTTATGGTTGTTCATGAGCATGAAATTGCTTTTGGAATAATTGATACATAATTTGTAAGCACGAACCAAGTGATCGATTTTTTGAGCTCATGGTCAACTGTTTTTTCTAAGATTTTGTGGTTTTTCCCCGAAATATGCACGTCGTGTGGCATTTATGAAACAATGAAGTCTTAGCCGGCCGTAGCAGGCCTCTGTTAAAGCGTTGAATTGTACAACAGGCTTGAAAATTAGGTAAATTTGTACCTCTAGTGATGACACCGGCAAAAAAGTGCCGGTTGTTTTTTATTCAAGCGGACTGTTCTAGTGTCACCTGCGGCCCAACCACAATTGTTTGTTAATTCAATAAAGAACTTTTCCTTGCGAATCACTGTCTATTTTTGACTCGAAGGGCTGCTACTCTTGAAAGAAAACAGGTGGTGTTTTAACAGAAATGCTGTTGTTTCTTTGGCAATTTTCTTCAGTTCCTGGATCTTCATGTTTGCGTGCCACACGGGACGAGGTGTACGGCGACTGTTGATTTCCACTTCCCATGACTGATCTCAATGGCAACGCCATTTGCATTGCAAAAACATCCTTTTGCTTTGAATAAGAAACATAAATGCGGACGAAATGTGACTAAACGAAGTTTTTTAAAGCTTTGGCAGACATTGCTGAGTGTGAAGAATTGGGTCGTAACAGTTTCGTCGCCAGTATATAATCAGTCAACCGTAGTGTGTTGTCATGGCTTCGACTGTGCTGTTGTTTACGTGTTTACAAACTGTTGGAAGTGATTTTTGTGGATATTGTCATGCAACTTGCACAGCAGTGAGCAGTGGTACGTTCATGTAACTAAGATTCCAAAAAGCGTTTTCAATGTTTAGTTCCTTTACTTGTTCTTTGCTGTTTCCTTTTCCCGTGGTGGCGTTTTGCCATCGTTTAGTTCCATACTTTTGCAGTTGTGACATTTCTACGTCAAACACTAATGATCACCGCTTTGTTTAGAAGAGTCAACATTTTCGGGTTAGAAAAAAAAGGCAAAGGTGTTTGAATCTTAGACCTGCCATCAAAACGCAGTACGTTGCCAAACTTAAATTTGAAATGATTGCGTCATCACTCCTCACGCGGCCAAACACTTAGCTACAGCGTTAATGTGTAGTTGAAACGGCGTTATTAATTACAGAAGCACTGAACGATTTTCTGCGCAAGTAGCCACAAACTTAATTGCCTGTTTCACAAAATACGGCGCAATGTACGCTACTCATCAGTCTTGCAGTTTCAACTTTTTCCCATACTCTTGACAATTCCCGTTTTCTGTCTCTCAGAAGAGGCAGAAAATTTTAGAGAAATTAAAACGGGAGTGACGTCATACGAAGCAGCACTCGGGCCTCGCTCTCGAAGACACTTGACTCAGTTGGGCGTCTCAGAGGTTTGTGGAAACACTGCGCTGTAAGAAAATCCTTTGACATATGGGTGTTCCTCAGCTTTGTGATTTGATTGCTCGCTCCGCTGTAATTTGGACGTCGTCGAGAGGAAAACATCAAAAGCGTTTAATGTCACGTGCCTTCCGCCACTTCAAATCGGAAAGATTCGCTCATTTCCAATTTTAACTTTCTTCGAAGGTTGTTTTATTTACTTACGTGTCTCTGGTTAAAAAGTATTCGCTACAAAACTGCGATTCTTTTCAAGTTTTCCATACTTGGGCATTGCGTTCTGAACAAATGGCTGCCTTTTCATGAAAACTATGTTTGGTGTCATAGATGTTTCCGTAAACTGTAACTTTTTTTGCAAAAGAGATGTCGCAGACGAAATGTAGCTCATTGGTCGCAAAGAATTTTCGCAAGTTCCTCTAAGTCAAGTCGAGAGACGTTTTCAACCAGTGGTAAATACAGCGTTTAAAGGACAGCAAGAACTAATCGTTTTCAAATTACAACACCATGCTACTACAAATAGTTCCGCAACAAAGTGCTTTATGTAAAATGCCTCTGACGTGTCAAATGCGTTGGCGATGCGAATTTGATCAAATTTATCTCAACACCACCCGGATGTCAGAACGGCCCTCTTACGTTTAAATTATGCGCTACCGTTGTGGTAGAGGAGAAACAGTTCGTTTATGAGCTTGTACAATACGGAATAGGTTCCAAATGGAACCGGCCCGAACATGGCTGCTCATCGTCAAATGCCAGCTCCTCTACCTCGCGCTGTCATTCAATCGGTAAAAGTTGCGAAGACAGACTCCGTCCACCAGCTACAGCTTGCTGGCACAGACTGAGCCTGGAAAGGGGTCTTACTGTATGGATTCTATGGCTCACCCTGTGGTTGAACGAAAACAGAAAACAGAAGCTTTACAATATAATCATTCAAAAAGCTGCAGTAGGTGGCCGCGGTTTGCCAAGCTTGCGTAAATTGTTAATGTGGATTATAATTTGTAGCAGGTCCAGGAAGGTTATAAGCTGCACATAGCAGCTTAAATTGTGTAGTTGAAACAATGGCGTGCCTCTCGCACGCCATCGAAAATTTAAAATACGATTTTTACCTCAGCTTAAAAAGTCTAACAATATTTATTTGCAGTAAATGTCCGGCTTACTTCTCGCTACAACCTTGGTACTAGTTCCATCGTGGTGAGTGAAGAACAATGATGAAAACATGGAAGTTCATGTAATTAACTTCCAAACTGAAGCTACACAGGCGGATTAAACTTAATGCGAAAGTTCAGGGTAAATGCCTGTGATCCTAGATTCCAAGAAAATAACAGAGTGCACTACATTTCTTTGTTTTTTCTTTTCATTGTTAAAGAAAGAAAGTCACATAACCTTGAAAGTGCAAATAAATGTTTAATACATTTTGATTACCTAAAGTCTAAGCTGTCTCAAAGTCAAACAGAATCAGCTCATTTTTCCAAGTTCTAATAAGAAGTGGGCTTATTAAATATCTTCTAATTAGGGGCAAACTCTTATTATCGGTGGTTCAATATTAAACACTTTTGCACGGGTAACGCTTCTGCGGTCATGTCTACAAACCTCTTTCACCACAGCAGAACCTATTAGCTGGGAGACAGTCAGTATAGCGGGTGATGCTAGTTCTGCTATAATATCATTAAATTGCAGTTCCTGCGAAACGTTCTTGTGTTTACCTTCAGTTTCGAATATTTTTCAGCCCTGTGTGCTTGCTGAAAAAGTTTTTCTTGTTTTGGAACTAACCGGTTAATTTTATAGATGCGATCACGTCGAATTCAAATCAACGGCAAAATTGCTCGTTTGGCTCACATTTGCTGTAGAAACATTTGAAAGCCAGTAACAAGATAGGGATACTCCGGAGAAAATTTCACAAACAAGGCAAGTCAAGTTATAAAGCACATTATGTCAATAGGTATCGAGCTGTCTGTTCTTGTCAAACTATATCTCGTAGTTGGCGTATATGCTGTTCTATGCCCAATGAACGCTCCGAAATCGCTAAAATGTTTTCTCATTTATTTCAATTAACATCAGTGACTTTCGCTGATAACTCCGCTATTGTGTTAAGTGTTAAGCTTTTTAATTCTTGAAATTAACTTGGTCAGAATGCGGTTTGGCTTTAACCTGTAACGATGCCCTACAAATCCGTGAAAACACAGATTAAAACCATAAAAATCAGTGCTCGACAAAACGTAATATCATGAAATCAGATGTTTGGTCATATCAGGCATAAATATTTACACATTTTCTTTTATCTTGGTACTGTCTAATCAAGCATCTCATAATCGTTTTTTTTGCTGCTCGACCTGCTGAAGTTTATAAACGTGGACCCGTGTCTGAAGCTATTGAATTCTTATAGTGAATGCCTGCAGTTCAAGCAGAGAAAAAATTCTGAATCAAAAGCAAATATTTATCAAGATTTTTAAAAGTTTAACTTATGAGTGATTTTAGTAGGATGGCGTCTCTGTGTCTGAAGCGCATTGTGTCAGCGAAACCCTAATTGCAATATACCGCTGCATGCCTGAAAGGACGAACACGCGAAATGTTGCCACTCTGAGCAGAAATTCCTTATCATGCTGAAAAAGTTGCCTACAGTTGCTAATGATTCTCGAGTTTCTTACCAATTCAACCGACAATAAAAAGAAGGATCGTGGATCACTGCACTCACTAGAAGCACATCTTCAATTTCGGCGATAAAAATGCTTGGTGCTTTTACTGGGATTGCAGAGAAATCTCTGCACCGCTTTCGTCTACATGGGTGGTTCACAAACAAGGGAAGTGATGTTTGACCTTGACAAAAGAAGTATAAAAATAGAAAACAAATGAATCTGATCAGGGTTCGCACGGCTCTTCATACTCGCGTAGCGTTTAGAAACAGTTGCTGACAGTAGTTTTAAGGCCAGTCTTAATGCAGGTTTGATTGTTATGATGCCGAACTTGGCCGAAAGGCCAGTCTTGTTGTTCGAACACAAGTTCAAGGTATCGTAGTTCCAGGCTGGTTTAGTCGACTAGATCTCACGCCTTGTCCGATTGGCAGGCAGTGATTGATGTCGCTCAGCTGCTGGAAGTTTGAATTGCTGGCCTTGTCTGAGAGGAAAGTGATTGATTGCCATCGCGCTTTAGAAGCACGCCGAGTTTTACACTCATTAATTTTCCTAAACCTGTTATTTCTTCATATTTGTTTGTTAAACAGGTGTTGTTCTGAGCTGAGCAGTCTAGACGGCCTTCCAAGATTACTATCAAAATAGTAGGTGAAGCTAATTGCCACGTATGATTAATCGCGGTCAGAAATAGAAATTGCAACACTCAAGGCGTTCAAGTTTTACTTTGACATCATTTTGCTTAGCAATAGTCAGCCATTTAATGCGATACTTGGAAAACTGCGTAGGGCTTAATTGGGAAATAACTTACGCACGGCTGAAATTCGAAATGGCTCAAAAGTTTGAGGACATTTATAACTGAACGAGCTTTTTCACAGTGACGTAATTGCCGGTTGACAAACTCACAAATTAAATTCTGATACTAAGTCCTGATCTGACTCTTGCGCCAAATTAGGGTTTTATGCGTATATATGCACACGAATCCTAAAATTGCTGTCGTGTAATATTATTACGTGAGCGTAAACTTCACCGAGAGCGTTAACGTCACAGATCAATCTACAACCACACACAGGTTGGAAGTTTGCTTCATGACTATCGTATTTATTCGATTGTAAGCCGCGGCTTATAAAGTTTTTTTTCATCATTTCGTGCGGCTTACAATCAAGGGCTGCTTATTATTATTTCTTAACTTTATCAAAACGTATAGGTGATGCTCAGTCTTTCCTTGACTACGTGTTTTTCGACCAAACACTCTATTCACATTCTACTCTCTTCAGCATCGCGTGCACATCCGCACATGAGGGATAATGATGAACAGATATTAATTTTTTACACCATTTCGTGCGGCTTACATTCAAGGGCGGCTAACAATCGAGTAAATACAATGCGGTCAATGAGATTTGATTGGTTTTAGTAAAATCTGATCTGGACTTTCGAGTTTGAGTCGTAAATGATAAAAAATCACCACTACGACAGAACCATGAATGTAAGATTTGGGACACCGAAAAATCCCAGGGTTGCTCAGGCAACTGCCGCCGTTGCTCAGGCAACATTTAGTCATAGCCACATTTTAATTCATTTTGATCGGTCTGATCAAGTTACATAAGATTTGGCGACTTTCAAGTTCAGATTTGGCAACGTTCATGAACATATGGCGACAATTGGCATTCCAGGTTCGCGATGTGAGTAATTGATGATCAAGCAAACTCGAAGTTGAAAATCATGCACGAAAGGAAATTCGGTATAAGTAGAAAACTTTTCTAAGCGGGAAACAACCTTCAGCATCAAGCCTTCAACGCTGGCGCCCGATGGCGACCTTTTCCGCACCGATATACCCCCATTTTTTACTTTAGTCTCCACTTTTCCGACTCATGACAATTTACTCCGACAGGTATAAGCGGAAACACCGAGAGAAGGGAAGGTAAAAGTAACATTTAACTCAGGAAATGTTACTTCCTGTAGTTCGGGCAGGAATTAAACCAAACCGGAGCGTGACGTCGCTTCAGCACTCCGTTGACACCGCATTCAAGCAGCGTCATATCCGTCATGTGGATGACTTAAATTGGGACAACTCCTATCAATAGGAAGCAATTCACCCACTTCAGATAAAAGCCTGAGCACATGCGGAAGTGCAATACTCAGTCTGAAAGCTCATGCAGGTTGACTGTTGCAATGCGGTTTGTGCAAGAAGGCAGCGCCTCAGGCAATGCGATTCTCAGTAGCAGCTGTGCGGTGTTATCGATGTTTTTTGGTCCAACAGTTTTGACGTTTTGTTTTGCGAAAATCCAAACCTTGCAAGTAATTTTGCTCAGAAAAGTATGGAAAACGTGGTGGCGCGGAAATCCGGTGTTTGACCCCAACTGTCGTCAGGTAGGGTTGCTAGTGTACTGTATGCACGCAATGCGCCCGAACTAATGTGTCATATACAGCTGGGAAGAGATTGAACAAGGTAGCAAAGCTTTTGAAACAAAATTGCCAACTGCCTGTAAACCGCTGTGAAATTTGCAACAAAAAGTAGCAAATATTTTTCCTGGCTTTGAACAAGATGAAAGAAAAACGAAAACTTGACGTCTGTGTGTGTCCAATTGCGGCTTCGGTTGTTCCAGCGAGCTTCGCCGGCATGCTGTCAGTCGTCACATCACTTAATGCACTTGAAAAAACGTTCTGGTTTATTCTGATCAATTTAGACTGCAGTCTTGGTGAGTCAGGTTGGATTGGATTCACTTAAAATACTTTAGAAAAGACAATAGATGGCTTCATTCTCTAACAATTGTGGAGTACTGAAACAATTGTGGAGTACTGGCATAGCTGCTAATCACATTTGCCACACACCAAAGAAAACACGGTTCCCAGGGTTAGTACTTGTATCAAAATAATGATGTTCAAATGTAACGAATTTTTGTCTACCGTTTACCTTCTTTCTTCGAAATATTCTTCCAGCACCACACGAGCATGACGCGATAATCGGTATAAAACTTTAATGCAATGCCTCGTCAGAAGGTGTTGACTAACAAATTCGTCGGTTTCTCTCCGACGAAATTAATTAAGTGTTCAACACGTCATCCACTTCACTGTGGTGTGAAATGTGTTGTTCGCTGACGCGTGAAATGCTCCGCTTGCTCGGAGACTTCCGAAGCGTCGCGTTGTGCGGCAAGCAGGTTTTGTAATAATGACGAGGAAATGAAATGACAGTACACTGCTGCAGCGCTATCGAAGCCACCAAAGAACCATGGCAGTATCTTACGCCAGTGGCCAGACATGCAATATCCGTACTGAAATATAACGTCACATGGCTTACCCAAAATGTTGCGCATGACCTATTCACTATCTTCTCTGGCTGTGAGTTTAGTTGTAACCTCAGCCAGGTCGTCAATGGGATCACGGTTTATTGGTACTTGGCCTTTGATAGACATAAAAATGGTTGTGTTTGCTGAAGTTTCATAAAATTCATTTTGATTCTTTTTGTTTCAACCAAACTCGAAAAGGCACAGGCAAGATAAAATTGAGAATCATAAATGTTGTAAATGTTTGGGTATTTTTTCTAAAAATAAAATATGTAGCGGCATAATTACATAAACAGTGCAACCGCATAGCATAAAAATGACAAATGGTGCAACTAATCAGATTCTCCAGTTTGATCAGTTCTGCACGCAAACAAACATTTTTTTAAGCTTGTTCATTTTCCAGACGTTTGTACTCCTTAGCATCGCAAGCAGGAAAAGATGCCTCCATTCCTAAATAACTTTTAGGTCCTCCACAGGTAAAAATGAAATAATTAGTGATAACGTGCAACCTGTGAAAAGAGGTTAAGGAGCATATGCGATGCATCTTACAGTTTCTTTAAGACTAGCTTTGCGTATGGTTTAATATTTTTTAGAAAATACTCCTTACTCGGTGATTGCTTCGGTAGAGATGGGTCTAATCTTTCACATTAGGAGTTCTGCTTCACACGGTTCGTGGCTTGCTACTTACTGTGAGTTTTGCCATTTTCCAAGTGCCATAAATATTTGTTATTGTGATTGTTGATGTGCAGCCTGGTGGAAACAAGGAAAAAGGACAAGCCAACGGTGTATCTTGCTTTGTTAAATTACAAACGCGACTATTCTCAAGAGAATTGAAATAGGCGAGGTTATGCAAGGTCAGGCACTTCTTTTAGTGGCGCACTAAGTTATACTGCATCGTCTCACACGAAAAAAATGATCCTGGCTTCTTGCTGCTCCCCTTCAACGCTAATGTTCACATCGTTTGCTGCAAAGCGCCTCCTGGCTTTTACCTTGTTTCTTCGAAACATTCTTCCAGCACTATACGAGTATGACATATGACGCCTAGTGAAAACCGGCACCATAAGATAAACTACGGCTCTGAGTGCAGTTATAAACGTGAGGCTGCGATGGCAGGGATTAAGCAACAAAGCTTGACAAGTTCGCTCGAGATATCAAGTAATAATTTTATTGGTTTCATGTCATCTTCACATGTCTTTTAAAAGATTGTGAAAAGTTGCGTGTCTGTCTATGTAAATTAAAATGTGTGGCGTTCATGCATCGCCGCTGAGGAAACGTTTTAACTTGGGCGGAAACTTGATATGTAACCATAGCTGGAAGTGTAAAGAGAATGTTCGCTGAAAAGGAATACAAATTTGGCCAGAGTATTGTACGTTTCAAGCAGGGCCGCAACCAACTGATATTTTAGGGGGGGGACAAAATGATGTAACTTGTTGATGTACCTAACAAATACATACGTTTTGAAAAATTTCGTGGGGGCAATTGCACGATTGACCCCCACTCTGGTTGCGGGCCTGGCTTCAAGTATTACACAAAGTGGATCTGAAAATTGTTTAGGCAAACTTAAATGCTGACTTGTTAGTGCAGGTATCCGTTCAAGCTATGCCACAGAATATTGATTAGGTTTGAAGCCTTTTGTTTTAACCCTCTTTGTTATGACTTGCTTTTTTTGCTCTTTTCAGAATAAGTGAAACATCTTGAGTTTAAAAAAACGCCTTTTTTAAAGAAACAAAAGTCGTCCACGAGCCTTCAACTTCGTGGTGGGATCCATAGTGGGAGTTACTTGGAAAGAATTGTGATTCTGTTTTACAAAAATCGTGGACAGTTACTTTACACACTCCTAATTTCAGGCAAAATCTCCATAAACACTCACTTAAAACCTCCACCTCAGGCTTATCACGCTACTACGCACCTTGCTGACTTAAACATATTGTAGTCACTTAAAATTTCAAAACTGAAGTAGTTAAACATGCACAAAGAGCCGCCATCATACGTCTTACTGCTGGAAAGTTGCAGCGAAACCTTCCATGCAACAAATTCTGTCAGACTGCCGTGCTCTCATAATGTCG
>Ga0210059_1017064_pt1 | contig 10400 bp, 9 predicted proteins | sample Ectturendosymbi2_FD_188042 | JGI IMG/M metagenome (GOLD analysis project Ga0210059, IMG submission 188042) | Ecteinascidia turbinata endosymbiont from Florida, USA - Sample 2 (SPAdes) (version 2) | ecosystem: Host-associated > Tunicates > Ascidians > Unclassified | place: Key West, Florida...
CAGGTTGGATGCCTGCGGGGATTGGAAGGTTGTCCGCTGGTGTAGGACGCAGGCATCCAGTCACAATTCGCAGGGCGTCGTTGATGGCGGGGTCGATAAGGCGGGTATGAGCACTGCGGCACCAAATAGGCGCGCAGTACTCTTCGGTTGAGTGCACCAAGGCTAGGGTGACTATTCGCAGAGTTGTTGCTTCAGCACCCCAGTCGGACCCAGAAAGCCGCCTCAGGAGCTCGATGCATGATGTCAGCTTCTTGCGAAGTGACTCAAGGTGTTGGCGATACGTGAGCGACCTGCCCAACGTTACTCCGTGGTATTTGGGCTCGGAGCAGAAGGGCAGGATTTCGTTGTTGTGTTTGACTTTTAGCTCACGTTTAGCTTCCTTGTTGTCGAGGTGGAAGGCTGCCGACACCGTCTTTGTAGTGCTGAGCTTTAACTTCCCAAGTCTGGAGGTATTCACCTACAGTTGCCATGTCCTTGGTCAGCACCCTTTCAACTGCCTGCCAGTCTCCATCAGTATGCATGATTGCTACAACGTCAGCATATGCATATTTCTGGAGACGGTGGTTGGCAGGTCATAGATGTAGATGTTGAAGAGAAAGGGTGCCAGGACAGATCCCTGTGGGACGCCGTTCTTGAGGCGTCGTAACCTGCTTTTGCTGTTTCCGGTGGTGAGGATGAAGCTGCGATTGCTAACCATCTCCATGAACATGTGGACCATACGTCTATCAGGCAGCAATTGCAGCAGCTTGCGGGAGAGGCCGCGGTGCCATACAGTGTCGCAGGCTGCTGTGAGGTCGACAAACACAGCTCCGGCCTTCTTAGCCGAAAAGCTATCCTTGATGTCCTGTGTCAGCAGGGTGACCTGGTCTACGGTCGACCTCCCGCGTCGAAAGCCCACCTGCTCCCGAGGGAGCAGTGGGTCGATGATTGCGTCGACACGAGCGTAGATGAGTCTCTCGAAGATTTTAAAGGGAACACACAGCAGGGATATGGGACGGTAACTCTTTGGGTCCCCCAATGGCTTTTCTGGCTGAGGGATCGCAAATATCAGTGCTCTTCTCCAGATTTTTGGATTTTTGAGTTGGCGCATGCAAGAACTGAGGATGTCGTAAAACCAAGATCTGTAAGCACTGACATCCTCAAATCAGTCTGTGGAAGTGGGCAAACGTTATTTTGAGACTTTTTCTTTGCTAGTACAAGTACGTTGTGCTTAAGCTTTGATCTTGGGGTTTGGTTCCCGTTTTCGTGTAGCTCTGTTTTCACAAAACTCTGTGGCAACAGGTTTGTTGTAGCCGTTGCTTATTTGTTAAAATATAATAATAATCCCCCACAACTAAGAGGCGAGCTCGTCTCAGACGTGAAACAATCAAATCAACCCACTTCTGCGACTATTGCACATCACAAAACGATTGACTTCCCGCCTATTTCTGCAGCAGGGAGCCATCGCCTATAACCATACCAGGTTTGGGTTAAATTAGCGATCGTCTGTGCATGTGGCTAGCTTATGATACACAACACACTGTCTTCTATGTGCTACGGCTTCTGCTAATAAAAAGAAGAGATGGGCGTTTCTGAACAGAAAAAATACAGAATTTATAAATATTTAAGAACATGTTCTCGTTGCACTTCATGAAGCACCCAACAAATACCAGCAACACAATAAAGACTACGCGATCCACAAAGCAATCTGAACAAATTTTGCATCGCGATTGCGGGCAAAAGTCGAGAAACACTTTCGTACAAGTAAAAACAATATTTAACTTATGCAACACCACAAGACTTTTTACTTCCTTAGTACAACATTAGAAAATCCAACGATTTAACTTTTCATAGGACATTTGTTGCGCATCCACAGATTTTAAAGAATAACACTTCAAAGTGCGTTCTGCTGTGTTTAAAATCAAACTGCGTATGCTGTTATGGACAATCTAAGCAGATAGAGAAACTCAGTGCCTGCGAAATAGCAAAGGTCGTTTGCAAGTCATACCGCAACACAATCTGAACTTCTAAGCAGAGCCGTGGATATCAAATTTTGTTTTCCCGAAGATCATACAAAGCACGTGTTGGCAAAATGTAAGCAAACCCCGCTGATTGGGCAACACTTGCTTCAAACAAGAGACAGCCGTTTGCAAAAACATAGGCACTCCAAACAGTCGGTGCTCAACAGACTAAATATTTCGATTGTTCACCCAAGCCGCAGGCAGAGTGCAAAGCAAACAACTGCCAAAATTCTGTCTTTCAAATATTTTGAGGAAACTGGTAAGTGTTTGTCGGAGTTTCAAAGCCTCTCCGTCTTCGTAACATAACACGCCGCTGGTTTAAAGGACATGAACTGTAGATCAAGTTACTGCGAATAAGAAGTCAGATCACAAGTTCCGTTTAAATTTTGTTTGTGATGACTTCCGTCCGAGCGCGTTGGGTCAAAGTCATGAAATAAGCATTTGATGCATACCTGAACTGTGAACAGAACTGTCGAAGATCAATGATTCAGACAAATTCAGCCAAAACACCGCACGGTCTGCTTCTTACCCCGTGCGTGTGATGCCATACGAAGAGCGTAAACAAGTTGCATGTTTACTCCATGCAGCCTTTGCAGTAAATGTACATATTGCCGTAGTTCAGACAGCTTGGCCCGGCGCATTCGCAACAGCCGTTATGAAACCAACGATACGATGACGCGCCCATTGACGTGCAACTTAAAATGCATTGATTTAAAGGCAAACACTGATCCCAATAAGCAACAGTGCAAAGAGTACTGGACTCTTCGCCGATGTCGAGATTATAACTTCTCATGACGACCTGTACGTCATTCCAGTACGTTTGCGATGTGAAATCCGATCGTGGAGGCTTTCGTATGGTTTGCTCGTGTTCTGTATGAAAAATTAAAGAGAGCAATAGAGAGATGGGACACGTTTGAAACAAACGAATATCTAAAATTGAAATAGGCTACTGACATGGTAACCAAGATAAAAAAATCCCACAATTTGGTTCGGTCGAAAAGGTCGGTGGATTTATTGCTTCTTTATCTAAACTTTGAAAGAATTTTTCCTGCATTACGCATAACGCCTTGTTTGTGGCTTAAGTTAGCTTTTCCACATGCTTATGACACAGTAATTTACTCTAAAACTAGTTTCGCAAATGCCGCCAGTTGTCAGACACCGACATAGCTCATTTCCGTTTCAATGCCAACATAAAAATATTAGTTCAGGAAGTCTTTCCCTTACAAAAACAAATTTTCCCAGTGGGCAGTGTAGCGACGTAGAAACCAAATCCGACCTGAAAGCTTTTGTGAAAAACGTGTTTATTATTTTCCATCCATTGACAACCATCAAATGACTAAAAACTTTTTGAAAATCTGAAGCGGTTTTTCAAGCTGTGAAGTTTTCTGGTCAGCGACTGTTATGCTTCAATCTATGTTCCCTGACATTTACCAGTTCATACTACAATACTATACACTGTACAGTATATATATGTGAAATTCCCTCTTGCTGTCCACCGATCGGTTCTTAGTGTTGTTTTTAACGTTCTATCTTTTAACCCACGCTCCCCGCCTCCTGCGTTCTCATCAGCACGTTGCCTCCTGGAGCGCTCACATTTTATGACGTCCGTGCTAGAATCTCAGCATTTCGTGCTCACCCTGACGAAGATAGTTGTATCTTACTATCGGAACCTTGGCCAGTTTTTTAACATGATTTTACGTTTTACCGCTAGTAGAACCTGAGAAAGTACTGTTTGCAGAAGTCCTGGCATCTCCGAAACAGAGAGAAAATTACAGCGGTTATGGTTGTCATTTTCACACAGCAAAACAATATTCGAATTTAAGCAATTACATTTACAGATCGCGTAATATAATTTATCTGCATCTTTACCAAGTTATTGAAGATTTCGAACTTTCTGAAAGAGGTGTCCTTCAATATTAACTTTCCCTATCTTGATTTCTATAGATATGGAAGCTGTAGTGACAAAATCAGACTGGCCGTTTCATTTTCGAATAGTGATTTTGCAACGATATTCCGGACTATTTAAAATCAGTTGGTTTCGCAATTACAGTATTACGCAATATTGGTTCTGAACTCAGGGTTCCCACACATTTAAAAAAATAATTTTCCATACTATTTCAATACCTTTTCAATACTAAATTAAAAAAATTCAATACCATTACTTCTCTTCATGTTTTGAAATTTTTAATCATGAAACTCAATTTTGCACATTGCATAACACTGCAGAAATACTGAAGTACCTTGCCTTTCAGTAAGATTCTGCTCAGATACTTCAAAATTTATTTTCCATTTAGAATTTCCATACTTTTTCAATACCTAATGCGTATTTTGGCCCATTTCAATACTTTTTCAAGGTCTTGAAAACCGATTTTCAAATTCAATACTTTTTTAATACTTTCAATACCGCGTGGGGACCCTGTTAACTTTATTCACCGCTTGTTACTCGTGTCTCTTAAAATTGCTGCCATTGTAAATTTAGGAGCTACTGTACTTGATATGATTTATTACATCTGTGAGTGACGGCGTACGGATGAAACCTAAACCTTTTGTGATAATGCGCATACTGTCGAGTTACGTGTATGATAAAATTTTTGCTAAGATCCCTGCCGTTTCGACTATAGGTTAGGGTGAACACAAAATGCTCCACTTGCATTTAGCAGAAAGTTTTCTACTGGCCGTAGCGAAGAACAAAAAAAGTCAAGTCACACTCCACACGCTAAAAGCGTAAAACCTTAATGCTGTTTCAAAACTGAAAAGAGAAAAAATAGCAAAACACACCTTGCTGAGAACGATGGTCATGCCTGTGATGATGACGGTGTCGATGCCGGTGAGCGGCAAGCTCTTCAACAACAGGGAAGCGCAAGATGGAGTATCGGAGCTTTGGCATTGGCTGCTGAGTGAGCGATGTGAATAAAGCCGGAGATGGATCGTCGAGTACCGCAACTGTGCTTGTAATTGTGGGAAGACCGGCGGTGTAGTTGGTTCCTTTGCGCATTCCTTCAAACATACAAGGAAGTTTGAAAATGCGCTCTAAACAAACGTTTGATTCGAGTTCGACACAGTTTTGTCGAGAGAGGCATCGCAAAGATCCAGTTTGTATGAACCAAAGGTGATTTTTCAGAAGTTGACGACGCTTTTTGAGTTTGCTTTCAACCATTTATCCCGTGGAACTGCAATAAGTGTGAGATTCACAACAAGAAAACAATCAGCTTAAAAGCCTGTCAATGACCGTATAGTGCATGCGTGGACATTATTTTTGTTGTTCACAAGTTTGCTGTTTCAACGAAAACAGCATCGTGTGACAAAAACTAATACGCAACCACCACAGTTAAGCTTGCTGTCAGCACAATGTCAGTATGGTGTTTTTCAGCGAACTTCATCGAAACATTAGCGGAGGCGTGTGCACTCGCTTATGTAACCTTAAATATGAGATGGTGAATACCTACTGCGCAAAGGTCCAGCGAAACATCTGCATAATATAAAAGCCAAGGAGGTGTCTATCTAGTATTTTCTTCTTTACGTCACTAGCGGATGTTGGAAAGCTCCTTCAGTAACATGCAACTGACCCATATAGTCACTTGTGGGAGAAAGCTAGGTGGCAAAGCAGCAGCATTTAACCCTAGAATAACTCGAGCGGCATGGGTTTTATCGTGTTAGCTCAGTAAACATCAAAGCACAACTTAATTAAATATTATCAAAGCTCTTGGTAGACATCACGGACACGTCGCCCACAATGTAAAGCGATGATCATTTGGCGGAATGTACACACCAAATGAGTTTACAAAAGCATTAGACTCTTGTTATCAGAGTCGTTATCATGATACGCTTTGTTTCGGGCCTTGCTTGAACCACACTTCCTCTTACCACAGAATATTTTTCGCATGATTTCAGCATATTAGATTCATTAAAAATGTTTTCATCGAAAAGCTGTTCAGTGGGTCAGAAGAAAATATTGATACATATTTCTATGCTATAATAACCAATCAAAACTGCTGATTTTACGGAAAAATTTCACGAGATAACTGATTTCCCTTTCTGTTTGTGAGAACGGACCTTGCTTATGGAATGGCACATCGTCAACTGCTACTTCAAAATTGCGTGTCACGTGATAGTAGATGCCATGACTGCAGCGCCAGGCCAAATTCCTCTAGCAACTAAGACGCCAAACAAAAAACATCACCGTCTGAGTTCTCCAACCTCAGAATGCTCTCAGACTACTGTTTATTCGGCCAATGACACATCGCCGACAATAGTAAAAACAATTTACAAGATAATTAGCGATCACGAGAGCGTCCGCGACACAGATTCGGCTTATGCAGCTGGAATAACTTAACCACGCTCTGTGAATTACAACCAAAGACATTTATTTCGTCTCACTGTGCTTGAGATAATATCAGCATTGCTCTGAAGAGTGTACAAAATTAATCAATTTTGTCAGGGACGAGAGCAGAGTCAAAGTATGCAATGGGCGGCAGTACCACACAACACGTGACGTTTTCGCGATATTTCCAACTTTCAGCATATACGATTACCTTGGGCATTAAAGTGCATCGCGAGTCAAATTTATGGAACTGCATGCGCAACATTTACTGAATCAAGCAGTAGCGCTGAATGCTTTGAACCACGGTGTTTTGTTGCGCATCGGAAATTAGTGCGGTTTGCTAGCAAGTACGTCGCACGCCCTGGCAAATGGCCAGCAGCAATGGCAAGGCTACGAGTAGTTGGGGCGTAACCCCATAGAAGGCCTGCTGAGCAGCATTCATACGAACTATAAGCGGAACAACAACTGCTGCTTGCTACTCACTCCCAGGGATATTTTGCAGTCTGCAAGACAAATTAACCGTTTTTTACTGGCCATTTTGCAGCAGTGGAGCACGCTTCTGTTAAAGCTTCCCATCTCACGGGATCTATTTCAACCAGAAAGCATCAACTCACCAAATAAGCACAGCTGGCTTTGTATCAGCACTGTCACCCACTGTACCTTCCCTCGACTCTACAACTTGCAGCCCATTTTGTTCAAACAAAAATCAATATTTTTTTCTGATTATGAAAGTCAATGAGTTGAGACATCTGTACTTCGTTGCACGCTGTAGCACGCAAGCGCGGGAATAACGGCGAATGATTGCATGTTCGGAAGAACCGGTAACGCTTTGCAATCAGTTGCAACAGGTTTAACTTAGCACCTACGCCTCGGTTGCAGTACAATAGAAATGTTAATGCAAACGAGAGAAAATTTTGGGTAAATGTACACTGACTTTGTAAATGAAAAAAATAATTTCACTACAAAACGAATGCGTGCATTGAGGTTGTCCGAGACTTCACATCGGGATATAAAAAATGTTCTGCCTGGTCCAATGCTGCTAACAAAATTTATGAGTTGGATCTATTATTCTATCTGCGAACTCTGTCGTAGGACAAATTAAATCGCGATGAAAAAAGGTTATTATGCCTTTCACGAAAAACTGTGGTTTTGTAAAAAAACGATTTTGTTCAAAAATTGTAGTGACAGAAGAATCGTTAAAAAGCCAAACAGTTATGAAATCAGCATCCTCAAGGCGGAGATCATCCAAATTAAGCGCACGACCAAACCCCCGCATAAAGTTGCTGCGAAACGAAAATAAAAAACTGAAATTTTCTTTGAAATGTTGGAGACGCAATCATGCCCTGTTTGTGTTTAAATTTGCTGAACTTTGATCCATGGCGCGCCTATGCTGCATTTTGCAAGCGTTGAAATGAACGGTAGTCAAGACAATTTTATCAAACAACGCCGAAAAAAGGAATACAAAACGTTCATGAGCTGCCGAATAGAATATTGTTCGTTTTATGACTGACTAGAAGGTGCGACTGCTACTACAACCCAGTGTCCCGTTAAGACATAGTTTCACGAAAAAGTTAGGATTAACTAATCACAGGATTGTACTGTATTTTAAACTCTAGTGAGAGCAAAGCAAGATCTAGTTGATGGTGCATTACTGAGGCCCATATAGATCTGTTTGAACCTGACCACAATAGCATTGAATGCCACAGAAGCCTTCTACTACAAGGTGACTGGTGATTTGTACGCACGTTCAGCAAATCGGAGCACGCTACCTCTCTTGCGCAGTTGATGCAAGCCATAGATTTTTCGGAAAGTTTGTGAGTGAAATCAAAGAACTGTTTTTCAAGCGGCGTGTCTGAACACCCGTTTGCGATGGCCACTGTTTGCTCTGAGAAAAAAATGTACAACAAACTCAGGTTTCAATCTGTCATCCCCTGCCGCCCGATGATCTACTTCAGTCAAAATTGCGTCCTTCATGCTGACGCCACTAATCGATCAATCACCGTTTAAGACGGGAGCTGCGAAAAACCTTCGCTATCCGTCTTCCTTAGAAAGCAGGTTCTTGAAGTGAAGAAACAGCTGATGCGCTTCGGACAGACCCGTGAAAACATTCCGCTGATGTGGTCGGCAAAAAAGCTTTCGGGTTGAGACTTTGCTCTAACCGATCTCAAACATTTTCAAATATTACAAACGAACAACGAACAGTCAACAAACCTGTCCAAACAAGCCACCTAAACAACGCTTTCCAGTGGTGGGGAACATGTGGCCCGCATGTGACCCGCGTGACCATTTAATGTGGCCCGTGTCAGTGCTTTTATTAGCCAATTAGAACACATCACCACGTCAAATCGACACTTCAAGATAACCAAATACTTAGACAATAAGTCAAGAGAAGGTTGTCTTGCTCCGTCTCATAGCTTTTTATCCGTATTCTTCTTCAAGTAACAACACATTATGTGCAAATTGTTGTATTTTTCACCATAAAATAAATGCAGAAATTTTTGTGTCACGCTCGTGATATTCCAATGTCATGTGACAGTAAATAGGGTCCCGCCCCTGCTGTATATCGTGTGCTGTGTTGTGCAGCACTCATTGCATAGCTACGAGCCATCATTTGTAAACCAGCGCATATTTTTGAATGTGTCAACAACGCGGCGCAAGTTAATCACAAAATTTCATGTCGTATGTTAGGTCCGTGCAAGGTGAAAACACCAATACGAGGTCTTAAACGTATTTAACACTCAAGACACTGAAAACTTCTTACGGCAGTTTAGTTTCGTTTATTAATGTATCTTCAGCACCTGAAGACAGCAATATCTTCCATGCAACAAGAAAAGGCAGACTACACACAAAACAAAACAGGCAAATAACTTGTCAACATGTCAGTAACCCAACACTGACCTGCGGCTTCCAAACAAATGTTAGGTTTGGCATCTAACTACCTTTAAAGCAACGCATGTTTGCATTTTCCACAAGACACCATGTACAAGCACGTGCGAAACCATCAGGAAGAAATACAAACCGAATGGGCCGCAACTAAGGGAGAGAGTACATAAAACCAACGGCCAAGTCGAACAATTGAAACCTTAACAAAACAAACACGGATGTCAAAAGCAAACTATACGCACTTAGTTCTTTCAGTTGCATTCTTGAGTTTGCATTCCTACAGTTAATTGCAGAATGAGTTTCTTGAAACCAGTTGTTTTTGCATTTAATCATGTATGCAACGTCAGATTGTTTTGCCAACGCAAGCTAACAAGTGATGATACGGGTTTGTCGCTTGAGTTATGATATGCCTAAAACTGCTTCAATAGAGCCGCGTTTCTATACAGTTCTTGAAGGGTTGCGGAAACTGACGTACTGTCCAATTAGTCAGATTAGGGAAGTCTTGTGAAGAACAATCACACGTTCAAAAAGTTATGAATTTAAAACTGCGCAATCCACATCAAGCACGTTTCCTGTACTGTGACTGTTCGTGTCTCAACCCATTCAATAACTGTAAAACTCTAGAACACAGTTTACGGCTATATTTAGAGATTTTTGGATTTCTATTGTTTTTTGCGACGTTCATATGTTACTTCGTCCCTTTCTTTTATCTAGTACTAAAAATGGGAGCTATATAAAGATATTAAAAATCAACTCGTTGGGAGTTAAAAACCGTTGCACAGCCGCCAGCAATTTCATATGTTGACTTCGCAAGTCAGAAAATAGTACTTTTAATGTAAACCACTGCATTTGCGAGTTCTGGGATAAATATCACGGGTAAAAACTGCACCAAATAATAAGATTGATCCGGCTCGCAACGTGAAATTTTCCGTGTTGGTTAACAACTGCCTAATCTTGCTGTTGTCAAGCGCAGGGAAGATTACTCGAAACGAGATAAACAAACCATGTTGTTGCCTAGAGATGCATTTGGACGAACGGCCAAGGCTCCTCTCGTCACACGAAACATTATTTGGCCAGGAAACGAATGCTGTTCATCCGCAGAAAACCGACTTAACCAAAACAATCACGTATACACATCGTATGTATCCATCGTGGTTCACTGTACGTCCACGTTATGCTATGCTCGAATACGAATG
>Ga0210059_1017066_pt1 | contig 10398 bp, 6 predicted proteins | sample Ectturendosymbi2_FD_188042 | JGI IMG/M metagenome (GOLD analysis project Ga0210059, IMG submission 188042) | Ecteinascidia turbinata endosymbiont from Florida, USA - Sample 2 (SPAdes) (version 2) | ecosystem: Host-associated > Tunicates > Ascidians > Unclassified | place: Key West, Florida...
CGCATATACTGTACCGGTGTCTATATGGGTTTTAGGTATCTGGGTGGGCACGAAAATTAAAGTATGGTTACTGGTAAATGTTCTTGAATTCGCGTATAACGGTATTCGCGTTAAACGGCATATGGCATTCGCCGGTTGCGAATGCCGTATGATGCAGCACTTGCGATAAATTCCACACCGTATCCTTAGCTTATCACAAAAACCAGACGAAGCTGAAAAAATAAAAAAAAATGTAAAAAAGAAAAATGTAAGCCGCCCTTGAATTTAAGTCGCAAACATGATGAAAAAAAAAACTTTATAAGCCGCGGCTTACAATCGAGTAAATACGGTACATATCATGATCATGGCAGTCAGCCTCATACTTTTACTTATGAGTCTTTTGTTGGGGCATGTGACACAGAAGAAGAGAGGCTATATTTGTTGCAGCAAGGTTAGGCTAGAGTTGGGGAATTGTCTGAGATTGAAGAAGAGAACTAAAATGAAAGCTAAAAAACTACTTTTGCCAAATATATACTTATATGTAACTAACCTGATAACAAAAGTGCTGAAACAATGCTGGGCACTACCGACTTGAAGGCTTGTGACTCGACAAATATGATTCAAACACATCACAGGCAGCACCACCAGGGCTTGACACATCGAACGCCAGTTGTCTGGAAACTTGCCCAACTGCAGAACCCCAGCACACGGTATATTTGTGGCCGGCGTACGATATACTCGTACTTCACTTCAAATGCCCACCGTTGAGCGCCGGGTCGTATGTTTTCTTCTGTAAAGTACGAACATTTCGTACAAGTCTCTAGCAACCAGAAACATGTATTTATAATGTTCGCTGACGTACGGTGTGGTCAGGAGATCATTTCAAAGCAACCGTGGTATATCTTGCCTGCAGTCATGGTGGTTTTGCCTGCAGTCACGCATGCGTTTCATAGAGTGCAGAAATAAGATTAGCCTGCTGTAACCATGTGGCTGATTGTCTTGTCACATCGCATTTCATTGGGAGCAGTTTCTAATGTAATGTGGATAAACAATCACTCAGTTTTTAACTCATATCACGCAGAGATTTGATGAGTTTTGCTTGAGCATAAATATTTTTTTCGACAGCAAGTACGTGCTTCAGCCGTGTGTTCAATGCTGCTTCACAAACATTCGTTGTTGGCAGATTTCAAATGAGCCGTTAATGTAAAGCATTTGTGGAAGCATGAGAATGCAGAGTGCAAAAATAATTACTCAAAACACTTTTTTACTGAGTTAAAACATGTCCTGTAGATATTTGACGAGTTTTGCTTGAGCATGAATATTTTTTCCGACAGCAAGTAACTGCCTCAGCCGTGTTTTCGATGTTGCTTCACAAACATTCGTTCTTGGCAGATTTCAAATGGCCCGTTAGTGCAAAGCATTTCTGAATGCATGCTAGTGTTATGTGGATAAAAAATTAGTGTAAGTTGGAACATCATGTAGAGAACCGAAAACTGTCAAGTAATGGTTTTCGCTGCTGCAAAATTTAATTTTCAACAGCAAGTAATTGCTGGAGCTGCCTGTTCGACTGCTTCAAAAACATTCACACTTGGCGATTAGCCCTGCTTCACAAACATTCGCACTTGTCAGATTTCAAACCGCTGGTAAGGGTAAAACATTTGTGAACGCATGCTACTGCAGTGTACATAAATACATACTCAGAAACGTTTTCACTGATTTAGAACATACTGATGTGGAGATTTGAAGATTTTTGCTTTAGGATAAATATATTTTTCCCCAGCAAGTAACTACTTCAGCCATGTGTTCGGTGCTGCTTCACAAACATTCGCACTTGTCAGATTTCAAACCTCTGGTTAGGGTAAAGAATTTGTGAACACATGCTACTGCAGTGTGCATAAATACACACTCAAGAAATGTTTTCACTGACTTAGAACATGATGATGTAGAGATTTGAAGATGATGTAGAGATTTGATCCTCGTTCTTTACCATCGCAACATCGCCAAGCACCTGAACGTGCGTGCATAACTTTTTCACAAATCTCAAACCATATTTACAACCAGCTGATAAAAATGTTGGAAATTTTTTACTCTTGTTTCATGCACTACAATCTGGACATGCGGCCACTTCACAGTAATCACAACATGTTCTGTGATATTCACATTTATTCTGCAACGACAACCACAACAGCAGAAGCGTTACATTTCAGCATCCAAGAGCTGGCAATTGTCGAATGCTCAGGCCACATGCAAGTAAAATTTTGAGTTGTTTTTTTGGTGCAAAGAAAATTTTGTGTGGCTTTTTCATGCAAAAATAGAATTTTTCATATTTTTTTGTGGTACCATGTGTGTAATAATTTTTTTTCGGAGTTCAGTTAGTGCAACAAAAATATCTATGAAGGTTTTACGTATTGAAACGAAATAGTGCTGTACGTTTCAGTCAAATTAAAACCAAACTGAGTTATTTAGCGATTGGCAAAGCACAGCTGAACGCAGGTGCGTTTTCGGACGGAGTCGAAAAGCAGAAATGCTGTCTAGGAGCCGTTGATGTAAAAACTGTCATAACTTTTCTTCTCTACAATTTTTCAATTCCAAACTTGGCAGGATGGTTTGTAACAGCTATAGCAACCGTTTTTGTAATTTTTGCACTTTTCTCATTGTTGGAATAGGCGCAATAAACTTTCAAAGTAAAAAAACAGGCAATCCACCCTTGTTTTCGGGTGTATTTTCTCTCAAAAAAAAGTGGAAAAAATTTTTTATTTCGATTTTCATAAACTTCACAATATGACTAATGTTTTTGTGAAGAATTTGTGTTTTTATCGTGCAAGGTTTTCCATCCAGAGCCTTTTTAAAACAACGCCTTGCCCACTCAAGCGCCAGCACGAAAACCATACTGGCGTTCTAGCATCAGACAGCAGCCATGAATATACCTTGGAGTGGCGGTCAAGTATTTAAGTCCTGTCCAAGAAGAAGAATATATGACAAATTTTTGAACATTTTTGTGAGAAACACATAATTTTGATCTATTCTAACAATAATCAGTGCAAATGGAAATTGCTTAACCCTTTCGATCTTTCTTATAGCTTTAATGAATAGCTGGTGTGCATTATTGTAGGGTTAGACACCAAAATCATGGTACTGTTTCAATAGTTACAAAGTTATGGCCAAATTTGATTATTTGCAAATTTTGTCCCCCTGGTCAGACTTTGGGTGTCTTGATGCACACCTAAACATAAACCAATTGCGAAAAAATTTTAGAGGTCTCATTTTTTACCAAAATGCAACACTTTAACACTAGGAGAAGTTGTTTGAAAAAAGTTGAGGGCTCCTGATGCACCCTAATGGATGGGTTAAGGAAATGGTTCAGGTGTGATTTTGCCATTGACTCACTGTGACGTGCAAAACCTTCAAGGCGATTATCATACGCTAGGCTTTAATCAACAAAAATCGAAGCTATGTTCTGTAGAAACACAGAACAGTTAAGTACGGTGACACCGACAACAACACTTCACCGTAATGACCGAGAACGGCACGTTTAAGCTTCGCAGTGATATACACACGCCAACTGGCCCGAGCTGTCGTGGCAGCAATCAGCGTTTCACAATTGAGAAATCACGAGAGGCAACAACACACAAATCTCCGCAATCTCCCCCATTCAAAATTGACGGTGAAAGAAAAACAAGCAGACATTACGACATTAAAAGCAAAACCAAACTAAGCGACATTAAAACCATCACGATCAGGAATTCACTACTACAGGTAGACCGGCAGAGAAAATCCGGTTCACTATCAGTTTTCTTTGGAACAATGTCCTCGTCACACTCCACTTCACCTCGTACGTTGTCAACAGCTTTATCCACTGCCGCATCTCGCATGTCAACGCAACCAACACCGCTAGTTTCCAGAAGGGTGGATTCAGTGCTAGGGGGGCTCTCGCGTTCGTCGGGAGAAGGAGGGCACGGAGCCAAATCAGAGGTAGGTACCGTGTATTCCTTGCCATCTGGTAGACGTACAGCAGAGTAAGTCGGGTTCCCCTCCACCAGCTCCACAGGATCGCAGAACGATCACCCTTACGTCGCACATGTCGACGCAGCAACACAGTTCCGGGCATCCGCAGGCATGAAGGCAGCGCCATACCGTTCATAGATCGCCTAAGGAAGCAAAACAGTCTCTCGTGGGGTGTTTCATTAGTGGACACGCAGACGAGCGATCGGATGGCGTGAAGAGCCTTGCTCAACACATGCTCCCATCGATCATCAGGAAGACCCGTGCAATAACAACTGAATGTTTCACCAAATTGTTTGGTTGAACCGTTCGCACTCGCTGTTCCCAGTCAGATGGTAAGCGGTTGACGTGCTGAAAGAAATGCCACTAGTGGAAAGGAAAGTCCGCGTCTCTTGACTGACAAACGGTGAGCCTCGATCACTGTGGACACAGCTAGGAAAACCAAAAATTTCAAAACAGAGAAGACAGACAAGCAATAATAGTACTCAACCTAATATTTTTACAAGGGAAAAACAAATGAAAACGCGAGTATTCCTCCACAGGAACAAGCAGGTAAGGACACTCACCCCTCACCGGGCCTTTGAAATTGAGACTTAGACAGTCCCACAGTCGTAAAGCGTTTATCAGAATTGGAACAGGCAGCTTGAAAAAACGCGGCTTCATTTCAGCGCAAGTTCTGCACGATCGACATATAGTTTTCATCCTCTCGCTGGATTAAGGCAAATTGCGTTGCTGAAAAAAGTGGCAAAGTCGTGCATAACCGGGGTGGCCTAGTCATTCGTGCAATTGGCGGAGAGACATACAGGGCGCAAGGGCACACGAATGAGATAAGGCATCAGATACAACGTTATAAACACCGGGATGATGGCAGATGTCATAATGAAGTTGGCTGAGTTACATTTGCCACAAAATAATTTTAGCATGTTTAATATTACCACGGTTCGTATGCGAGAACATGAACGAGATGGATTCCTGATCGGTAACAATTGTGAAATGGCGTTCTTTAAAAAACTACAGCCATTTGCATACTGCCTCGATTATTGCGGTTGTTTCTTTCTCAACAGCGGAATACCGCTTTTCACAAGCAGAAAGAGTTTGCGACATAAAGGCAACTGGACGACCATCTTGTGACAACACAGCAGCCAGCGCAAAGTCAGATGCATCCGTCTCAACTTCAAAGGGTACGCCGACCTGAATAGAGCCCAGACTGGCGTTACATGGATCATTTTACAATGTTTTGAATGCCATCACAGCTTCGTTGCTGAAAGGAAAGGCCTTGCAATGCAAGAGAATACCTGTTTTCTTTGACAAGTTCGGCATCCATTTAGCGTGATGTGCAAACAGACCAGACACTCGTTTTAGCTCTTTTGCACAAGTCGGTGCAGGCAGGTCTAGTAGAGCTTGCAGACGTTTAGCATCTGGCTTGATTTGTTTGTAGGCTAATAGGTAACCAAACATCTCGAGTTAAGTTACATGAAATTTGGCTTTTCTTCGTTAATGGTTGAATTACACACATCAGCGGCGTCAAGCAAGCATCTAAGATTTCTGTCATGCTCTTCAAGAGTCTTGCCAGTAGCGGTCAAGTAATCAAGGTAGGCATAGACTTTCTTAAGATGGTGTTTCTTAATAAATTCGTTTATAGGGCATTGGAAGGCAGAGACGCCGTCGGTAACACCAAACGGCAAGCGTTAGTACTGATAAAGCTGACCATCAGCTTCAAAGGCGGTGTAGTGCCGTTCTTCAGCTTACAGCGGCACTTGGTGATACGCCACTCGAAGGTCAATTGAACTAAAGTACTTGTCACGCGCTATTCGGTTAACCAAGTCCTCTATGTTAGGAAGTGGGTAGGCATCCAGTAAGACATAGCAGTTAATGGTAACAGAATAGTCCATGACCAACCTTTTCTTTTCACATTGTTTCACAACAAGAACTTGTGCTTTCCACGGGGACCCGGCAGGTTCAATGATATCCGCATCCAGCAGTCGCTGCACTTCAGATTTGATAAAGTATTTACCTCCAGAGTTATAACATCACAAGGGAGCGGCAATGGGTTTGCAATCTGGAAGAATGCACTGAAATAGATGCGGAGGCTCCAAATCGGCTGCAGCGACAGCTGTGTGAGCAGCATTACAGAGTTTGGACGAGGCAGCTATCATTAAGGCCTTTTTTTGTCCATTCATCACAAATATAACGAAAGAATGCAGTTTAAGAAATGTTTGACCTACTATGATGTCGGCACAGAGATTCTTCAAGACTCTGAAATTAGATAACAGGTAGGTTTGGTCGAGGAGTTTTAAATCTGCCGTAGTCTTTCCAAGGGTTTCAACAGCGATTTCTGACGAAGCCATACCGATTGAAGACCTCTCTCCATTCACTGGTAGGTTCAGTCGAGCCCAAACATCGAGGTCGATGAAGTTTTCAGACGCGCCAGAGTCAATAAGAACCTGTACAGGGGAGTCGTTCAACTCCCCGGTACGACGGCAGATGCTAAGGTTGAGGAAGCTGAAGCAAGGAAAGGTCGGCTGACAGACTGAGCAGGAGCAGCGAAAGCAACCGAAGGCACATCAGTTGATAAATCTTTTGACGATACGAGCAAAATGACCTCATTTTCCACGAAAACGACAGGAAGCATTGCGAGTAGAAAAAGCACGATACGACTTTAGCAACAGGCCGTTTGACATGGAGCACTTTCAGAATTTGAACGATCCTGTCGTAGGTCTCTGCTACTTCGACGTGAGGGTAAACAGCTGGAGAGAGACAGTTAATAATTATACGCCTTTTGTTCACGGCAGGATCGTCGTCTCTTTGTAGTTCTTGCAACGTAGAGATGAAATCTGCGACTGTTTGCAACCAAAAGTTAACACACTAGTAGCATCAGGCTGCCCAGGCTCAATGCGTAGTTTGCGAGGACAAAGTAAATGCTTATCCATATTTTCTTGATTAAATTGTGACATGCAAAACTGATGAGGCGATTATCATATGCTAGGCTTTAATCAACAAAAATCGAAGTTATTGTCTGTAGAAACACAGAACAGTTAAGGGCGGTGACACAGACAACAACACTTCACCGTAATAGTCGAGAACGGCACGTTCAAGCTTGGCAGTGATATGCACACGCCAACTGCCCCAAGCTGTCGTGGCAGTAATCAGCGTTTCATGAGTGAGAAATCATGAGAGGCAACAACACACAAATCTCCACATTCACATTCAGCACAGAATTCACTGTGAAAGAAGTCACATGGCCCATGTCACAAGCAAACAGATGTGTATGCTACAGACCACCCGTGACACTCCTGACCAGACCAGAGCACAAAACTGAGAATGACTGGAACGGAATGGAAAACTTCGTGTTGAACTTAATGACTTATATGTCTTCATAACAATAGGTGACTGCTATGCTAATTTCAAAACATATTTGGCACCCTGCTTTGTTGGTGCTCATATGACCTCATGACCATCATGAGTCAGCAGCACTGTGCAGGATAGGCCATGTCCATTGTATGGGAGACGGTCACCTGCCTTAGCATATCCTTTATGGCAAGTTCTATAATGTGCCTTGCCGAACTGACTGACCTGAACTGTACTACAAAGACGTTATCTTGCGTGACATATTGAGTTTCCACATCTCCTTGCAGTCCTGGGAAACATTGGCTACTGATTGCAACAGATGGTGTTACTTTCTGAGTTACAGCTATTCATTGTCAGCCACAATCTACACAGAAAAAATGGGGAAGTGCCAAACTCATCGTCATCAACGACTGGATGGGCCATGATGATGATGCCAAGTACAGTCTGCTGTTTATAATTGCTGTTGTTTTATTTCAGAAAGTTTCCTGGTACGTTTTTCTCTGGATCGTCATAATAATCTACTGGAAGTTGTTGTGGGAGGATCTCATGCAACTGGACCATTGGCATTGTGGCATGCAATCCCTCAATTACTGTTTTTGTGCCATTATAACCTGAAACCACCAGGTGAATCTAATACAAATAAAAGGAGCCAGATCATTTTAAATGCTATTGCTTTGTTTTACCAGCTGTCCTAAATTTTGCAGTAAAATAGCTGTAAAACCCTTAGACTGCAGCAGCTAATGGAGAAATAAATTTTTTTTTGAAACACTTTCACTGCATTGTCATGTTTAAGGTTTACTGATTCATTAACAGATCATTAGATTGAGAGATCGACCTTGATAAATTAAACACATCATAACAACCTCTGAAAATCCACATTTCTGTTTCAAAATCTTTTCTTTGTGTCTCTTGTTAGTATGTATATGTAGGTATGCAGACTGAAGGGAAAAAACCCATTTTGAGAAAATTGTTCTTTTGCTGTGGAAAGCAGAGTCTTAAATGACACTTAATTTATAATTTGGCTATGCTAGGATGAGCAGCTTATTACAGGATACCTTGTTTTGTAGAAAATTTTCAAAATGTTGAAGACGGCATTGCAACCATAGGGCCTGAGGGGCGCGAGTATGCAAAGCTTCACACTGTGGCAACCAACAAATATAGACATCACATGCCTTACTCATTATATTAATGCCTGTGATGTCACATATAGGTGATATTTTAGCACACATTCGGTTTGTGGTGCATCCTACATTTATTGCTACATTGAACAAGTGACCTTAACAGCACCACCTCAATTTTGTACTGCACTGTTAGCCGGCTCTCTTTGTGAATGTTGCACGTCAAATTGTCATTTCATCCTGGTCACAGCATCACTTTGTTGTGTTCATAAGGCCTGATTGGAAGCACATTAAGCTTCACACTGTGACTGTGGAAGCAAGCAACAATTCATGTTGCATGACTCACCCTATTATTGCTTGTTTGCACCATGTACCTATGAGTGCTGCTGTTTGTGCACATCCTATGAATGGTGCACCTAAGGTTGCCAGGCGTCCTTGAGCGCCAAGAATTGTCCTTGAATTTGCTGTCAAAACTTGTTTTGTCCTTGATCCCTGAAAAACATCTTGTTGTTCTTGAATATCTTCCGGTGTCCTTGAAAATCCTTGAATAATTTTTAAACTGTTCATGTTTGAACTATTGATTGCATTGAACATTCAAGAATAAAAAATAAGCAATGTAAATAAACAGAACAATATGTACATTTTTTCCATCTTAAACAGTTGTGTAGTAAAAAGTAAATTATTCAAGAACTGTTGTGTCGTTGAAATGCGTTTTGTTTAGTTTTCAATTTCGTACATGATTAGCTTAACCTGATTTACCCATACATGAAAGCTTCCTGAAAGGGTTAAAGTAGACATGGGCGTCCGCAGAAATTTTTCCTGGGGGGCAACGACGACATTTTGCTTATCATTTTCAAGTTGCTGGCGTTGCAATGCAAATGCACATCACAAAGAAAATTCTACACCGCAAGAAAATTCCCCGTGAAAGCACGCGCTTCGTTCGCATCTATTTTGAAATCTTTTTCAAGTGGAGCTGTAGGCTATGCGAATTTGCCACAAAGGTGTACTTTCTGTCATCTGTTACAACTTTTGCTGAATTGGCGCATAAATGTCGTTATCATTGTGAACTCCATACAAGTGAGTCTGAAATGGACTTGAACTGTCAGCAACTGCGTTTCTGGCTCTCTCATTTGTCTGTGCTGGTTGAACAGAAATCACTTCATAAATCTTTTGTCCGTATTGTTTTCTACACTTCGGCTGTCAGAAATGCTTTTGCTTTCCATTTTTGCTAGCACTTTTTAGAAATAAGTCAAAATTTAAGAACAATCAATGCTCAGATCAACATTAGTGGTGAATGAGCAAGAAAGTTAGACACTCTCGCAAAACTGTTTCTCTGTATCTTAACTTGACTGTTGGACAACTTAAGAACTTACCCAAATTAGAACATCAGGCATGCGTAAAAACAAAGCAGATGAATTATGAAAACTCGCCATTGGGGTGAATATAGCTTTGCACTTAGTACTCTCTCACAAGTTAGAACTAAGCCTTAACGATTAAGACATATTTCCCCACACCCTTTGAAGAGGTATTTCTAACAAGCCACGTAGTTTTATACTGTGTGAAAAGAAGCTGCATAATCGTAGCTTGATTAACTCTTTGGCGTCCGCTAGGTTTTGGGGATTTTTGAAAAAAAAAACGCCTAAACGCACGTGGCTTTGCGCAGGAATTTCTCTGCTCCAGTATGCTCTACAGACCCGGTAAAAGTCTCAAAAGATGTGGCAAGTCTTCTGGTCTGCACTCAAAAAATATTTTTTGCTTGGGGATTGCGGGTTTTTTTTGAGTGACGTCAGAAGTGGAGGACTTTTTAGCCACCTTGGCCCACTTTGCCTGGCCCTGGGTGCCATCCGTTAGGTGGTAGTATTTCGCTGAAGTTTTTACTGGAAACTAGGCTACAATCCGAGTCTTTTGATACTTTGGATGACCTGCTGGGGTTTCGGGTTCAAAAGTTGTG
>Ga0210059_1017067_pt1 | contig 10398 bp, 10 predicted proteins | sample Ectturendosymbi2_FD_188042 | JGI IMG/M metagenome (GOLD analysis project Ga0210059, IMG submission 188042) | Ecteinascidia turbinata endosymbiont from Florida, USA - Sample 2 (SPAdes) (version 2) | ecosystem: Host-associated > Tunicates > Ascidians > Unclassified | place: Key West, Florida...
ACACGCCCGACGTAATGCTTTAGGTGAGGACGCGGCGTTGATGCAGCTTTGCAGTTTATGAATGCATGGGGCGCAAAATAGAGGTTAAAGAAACTGTAAGTAAAGATTTTAATTTTGCCAAGCAGTTTTTGCGCCCCCGTCAAAGTGGCGCCCATAGCATGTGCCATGCCTGCCACACCTTAGATACGCCACTGAGATCAACGTTACCCAATCTTTCACTGGTCATGGAATTTCTGGAAAATTTTTTCAGTAAATTCATTTTTGAAAAACTTCTCTCGCACGAAGCGCTGGTGACGGGAAGAGTTACACCTACCAGTAACAACCAAACGCAGCTTTATAAGTAACTATAAAAGATAAAATTGTTCGAGCGATATAGGCAGCTTCGACGCCTTCCGAAGCAAATTCTTTGACAAAGTTATTTCATATTTTAAATCTTTTTCACTAAATGAATATGATTTGCGAATTTTTTCAAGTGTTTTTCTGATAGAAATATTTGGCCTCCTGGGAAAAGAGCTGAAATACACGAAAAATTGCTTCTGAATCATTGCAGAAAATCCGTACAAAATTCTGAGGTTGCAGGACATGTGTGGGTTGAGTTAAAACTGTAGTCACTAACCACTTACGTAAAATGTTTTGAAGTCATATAAACAAGGCAGCAGAACGCAATATTGCAGCCAGGATAAATTAACTGAAACCAATTCTTAATGCTTTCACAACATTTACTACTGGGACAAGCAACAATCTGCTGACAGTTATATAATCCAGTTCCATCTCACACTGAAATGCACGAAAGATCAATCTTTCCATTTCTGCGCCTGTTTCTTAGTTTCGAAATGAATTGTTCCGCACCACGATCGCGGTCTGACTAAAGCTCACGCAGGATGCGAGCATCTACTACACTACAGTACTGGTGTATGTCGTCATAAACAACTCTAGCTACCCGACCGTCAAAAACAACAACGCAGCTTATCATGCATTTGGGAAATATTGAATGCAGGCTTGAGGGATTCTAAATTATCGTTTGAAATATTGCTGGCCGAAAGTTTTCTACTGCGTATGTCTAGGGTTGTCAGGTGGCCGGTATATCACCGACCTTGCCAGTATTTTACTGCTAATTTAGCAAAGGCCGGTATTGTGAAAATAAAATAATATGCCGGAACTTCAAAAGGAACTAACGCAGATTTTCTCAAATCATATTGACTCTTGTAGTGAATCCTGTCAAGATAGTTTCTTCAGCGAAGTTTATTTGCTGCTGTTGACGTTATCCTTGGTGCGATTGTCACGTCACACACACACCGAAATGTAACGAATCAGCCAAAATAGGGCAAATGATTAATTGTAGCTTAGCAACACTGATTGTCTCTCTGTTTTCCCTGTGCCGCTTACGAATTACGACACAGCTCAGGTCTGGCGCCGTTGACAAAATGACCGGTATTTTTACAGAACGCATTTGGAAACCCTGTATAAGTCAACCAAACGAACTTAAACGGGAAAGTAAGAAAAAAACTGGGGGGCCATGGCCCACCGAGGCCCCCCTTAGAATCGCCACTGCCACTAACTGACTGGCATTGCAGTAAAATCTCCACGTTCAGCGTCATGTTACACCGCACCATGTGACAGTGGAACAACTGCATGTTTAATCGACCGGACGAAGCGTTAAAACACAAAGATGTTTGAGGCACAATCGTTTCGGAAAGTAAAATCAATAACCACAAGCGAGTAGCTTCCAGTGTTACGGCCTTGACGAACTGATTCATATTATTCATGTGGATGGCGGTTCAGCAGAAATGACCGGCGCAAGGTTTCGTTTGTGGGGGGAGCTGGTTTGTTGACCATCCACCATCGCTTGCATCAACAATTTCAAAATCTTAAGTTGGTTGGAAGCCACTCAGATAAAACAATCGTCCATTCACATTACTGAGAATTCCTTTACGTTATCGATAGTAGTGTTTGGAAGTTTCAACTCGTCACAACAAACCCTCTACGCCGCTACTTTAACTTTTCTCAAAAAACATTCCACAGTATTTCCACCTGGGTCAATTGAAACTTGACCAACGGTCATCGCGCCAAGAACTGGCGACTCACCAGCAGCTGGAGGTATGGTCGACAAAGGGGGGTTCGGTCCTGGTTCAAAGTATATAACAACACTGCGACCATACTGCATTCCGACAATTTCTATTTGGACTGTTGGTGTTTAGTTGAACGTCACCATCACATCGTGGTCACACCACAAGCGCGAAAACACAACTGTTCGTACCAATGTTGCTACTTTGCTTCACGAGGAGTACGCACCGTTGTGAAAATAAACTCAAGCACAAATCATTGAACAACGTTTTCCATTCAAAGCGAATGCGGCAGTGCAGAGATTCAATTTTACTTCTGTGGTCTTGAAAGTGCGGGAGATGACTTTACCACAAATCCATTGCACAGATACACTGAACATAGCTACGATCTCTACCAACAATGTCTTTGCTTCATCAGCTGCGGAACACTATCCGGGCAAGTACGTTTCGCGTTACACATGAATGCACAAATTGTCATGGTCAAGTGCAAAGGCAAGCACTTAAATAATCCAGGCACCAAACACAGGTTAGCGTTAAATGCAGAGGGCTACCCACAACAGTGCATTTGCACGACAGGATACAATAACACAGGATCCAACCAAATTGAATAATTAGAAATACCTATTTCATATCTTTGTTGCGTCAGACTAATCTAGTACAGCGACTAAAACAACGAATTCAATCCACACCGGACCATTCGGACCACGGTGGCAGAAGCATGCTTGCTGCTTGGCCACGAAACCGCGTCAAAAGTTCTTTCAGGCCCATTCGCAGTCATGCGGAACTTCGACGACATTGGTCCATTCAGTGGCACGTTTTCAAATACTTGCACTCAACGTGGGTAGAGCGGGGGGGGTCGGTGATGTGGGTGAGTGGGGGGTCGGTGATGATGAACAGACCGTCGACAAGTCTCACTCTTCCAGTGGTTGAACGAGTGGGGAAGTTGTTTTGTACACAACTTTACGACAATTACGATTCAACTAATTCCGAAACGAGCAAAGAAAATTTCGAGAAGGCAGCATTGTTGGTGACGTAGTGTCAGAAATGGCGACCAATCGAACAACACGGTACCTACTTTAATCGGGGACATCCCCGTACCCGCGAATGCTGCTTTTGCCCCCCAATCGTAGTTGGTTGAACCACCAGCCCGAGCACACAAAGCACAACAGGTACGTAGGTTGTGTTTCAGTTTCTGCAGAGCAGCAATAGAAAGAGAAACGAAATTAGGAATCTTCAGTCCTGTTTCACAGCGATACGTCTAAACCTGCTTCACAAAACGAAATGCGGAAATCTTGCCGTCCTGTATTCATTCGCGTAAAATCTAAAAAATTATGTCAAAGGCAAGCGCAGCTTTGATGGTCGAAACACAACTAGACCAGGTTTTGAATTCAAGGCCGTGGATTCGATCTTCAGAGCATGAATCTCTTTGTACGTTTCCACGGTGTGGCCATGGAAGCACCTTGGCCAAGCATACCTTTGTACAGGCCATTAGTCTCGTAGCAGCAGAGACAGGATGACTGCCACACAAATGCTTTACACGCAGTGCAGGGTGATAATTGTTAAAAACGGAGAAACAGCATTTTGTCTTTAGTTTAAAGCATTTACTGAAATCCCCAAAGTTTGCGCCCCGGTCGTTTGCCGCTGGTTAGCGGAGGAGGAGGGAAAATGTGAATGAAAAGTTTCGCCGGAACGTCTCAGCATTGCTTTGTTGACCGTTTGAGTTGCGGCAGCAACAAAAGCATCAATCGCCCCATCGCAGGTCACATGGTGGTTCTGTTCAGCAACTCATTCACATCGATGCTGCACGACGGGAAGCAATCCAGGCTGTCGTCATAATCCATTCCGGGGGTGACTTCGCTATTCTGCTGGGGGTAAGTCCCGACTCCGGTACTAAGATCAGGCCTGGAAAATGAAACGAAGGGTCTCAACCCCAGATGACGCAGCAACAATCAAGCACATGCTAAAGATCTTACACATCATACTGCAAAGATCCATGGTGTTGCACAGAGGGTGGGCTGTGGATAGACACGGGGCCATCGTATGAACTTGATGCAGGGGTGTTTGGTGCGCTGTGGTCCCCCATCATGGACATATTCAGGCTTTGGCTGCGAACAATCATTATTGCTATGCTAAAGATGGCGGAAAGCGACGTAGAGATATGAGCAGGAACACACGCCCGCCACCAAACAGTGTTTCACTTGAAAAAAAGACAAAACACAGACTAAATTTTACAAATATTTTGCATCGAAATTGTCAAACAGTTCAATGTGCAAAAATAGAACACAATAAAATTAAATTTTTTGAACTGAGGTGCTTGGGAATACCAATCATGCGGCTTCTCACAAAGAAATTCAACATGTTGAGAACAGCATATATATATATAGCATTTGGTTAACTTGACGAGGTACCACAGATGGCCTAAACCAAATTAGATTTTATACAAAGGTGGAACAAGTAGTCCGGCCAGCAAAAGCTTAGATGTCATTAACCTTGCGAACCTACGTCATTATAACCGCAACATGCTTTATTTTTATACACAGGTCCTGTGGTATGCAACTGATGATAGTGCTGCAAGAAACAAGTTATTCTTTTCCAATCTACTTCTGGTGTTCGATAGCAGGGTTAGCAATGGTTACTGTGACTCATGTAGAACTCACTTTTGTCTCATGTTGATCGTCTGCATCAGCTCCGTCCGAACATAACCGTCTCCTTGAGCTGCGACCAACAAATGAAAAGACAGGCGATCAAACTTCGGACAGTTTCGCAAAACTTCGGATACAACAGATCGGATGACATGACACGGACGTTTTTAGGTCATTATGAATAGTTTACGAGAAAATTGCAGGAGCCTGAATTTAAAGGCAGTAACCAGATTGACAAAACAGAATAGGATGTCATGCATTTGTTCTATTCATTTATGGTCCGCGACCAAAACCACTGCCTCATATCAGCCATTAGTATGGACACAACAATGTGGCCGTTATTTTTGGTGCAGGCTGCTCTTGAACTTGTTGGAAGGTTTATGCTTTGCAACTGAACGCATGCCTCTGCAGCGCCACGTGCGGCCAATAATGAGCTTTTACTCAACAAAGACCCATGAGCGACCGCTAGCTTGAAAACCAGCCTGTATCGGCAGCAGCAGGATGGTTGCCTGGTTCATTTCACACCACGGATGGTTGCCTGGTTCATTTCACACCACGTGCATTCGATAAACAGATTCGGCAGCTCTTACTCTCGCAAAACCTTAAGTGGTTTCCACGCTTGAGAAAACGTAAGAAAACTACCACAGCTTAGGAAGAATCAGGCCCGAATACCTTCTTAACAATGTTGCCCTTGGCATGCGTAAAAGCACTCAACCAGCTATTAAAAAGAAGTATTTCAGTAAAAACTTACAAACACATTTTGCATCCTTGTCATTAAATTTTACATTTCTGGGGCTGGAGGCTGCACACCGGGAGGTCAACCAACGCACGTGTGGTTTATGTACGTTTCACAGGGAGGAGGTGGCATAGCCCACGGGGTGTAACTATTGTAGAGTACCACTAAAGTTATAACACTTCAAAGTTTTTGAGGTGATGTAATGGCAAAAAATCTACCAAAATGATACTAAACAATAGCAACGCCAAGTGTACGGGGAATTTTTATTTTGAAAACAGATACACACGGAACGAGTGGTGGCGGGTAACACTTATGCGCAAGAACTACTTGCTTTGACGCGCACGAACACTCCAACTGGGCTTTCCAAACCATCAGAAAACAAAACACAACATTGCTTCAGGCACTGCTGCTGTTCCTACTTTGATTTTGCAACAGCTGTACGAAGGGTTGCCAGATCACTTGAAGTTTTTCAAGGACATTTCACCGTTTCGTGATTATTGAAATTTTACTTCATTCCTACTTTGAATACTTTTCAGATACAGTGGTGCAGCACATATAGTGGCGACACAACTGTTCTTGAATAGTTTTTTTTTAACTAAACAACTATGTTCAAGATGGAACAAATCTACACGTTATTCTGTTCATTAATCTTGATTCTTGAATGTTTAATGTAATCAATATTTCAATAATGAACAATTTCACAACTCTTCAAGAACTTTCAAGGACGTTGGAAAATATTCAAGGACAACAAAATATTTTAAGGATCAAGGACAAAACCAGTTTTGATGCAAATTCAAGGAGAGACCTTGGCGTTCAAGGACGTCTGGCAGCCTTAGCTGCACATTTTACTGCGGCTTACATGTCGGGTTCTGCTTCGGTTGCTTCAATAGATTGATTGGATGCAATGCATTAAGACTGAGCAGTGCATGTTTGTCCAACGCCGCTATCCTCACTAAGATCCTACTAATTCCATCTCTTGGGCCTATCTTTATTTTGCAAGAGCCTCTTTCCACCAGCTCCTTCACAGAAATCTTAATCTGCTGCTTGAAATGTTTCCAACCATTCCTTGGTGTGGCTATCCACAGAAATAATCGACAATGAAACAAGAAGACAAGACGTACGCGATCCGCTGATAGTTTTACTGTAGTACTGGCTGAAAACTTCATCTTTGGTTTGCGTCGTGTCGTCCAACTTGCAAATGTACAGCAGCTGTTCCAGATCCTTGATCCTGTCTGCAAGTGATCTGATCCCATAGTCTCTCAATGTCTGAGGTTGAAGGTTCCATACATGGGGAACTCCCCCTGTAAATACAAGTTCAACACAAAGTCCAGGTTCACGTTGTAAGGTGGTCAACCCACAGGGTTGTTACGTCTTAGTCGAACGAAAAAGCTAATCAATTCTCAAAGAAATTTTTCACAACACAATTGCCACAAAGGTTTTAGCTTACAAGCACTGGCAGCTTCCATTGTTCTATAGTTGCGATTACATCAACTCTTTGAGTGCTTGTTGTGGGGGGGAGTGCGTCCGTTCATCTTTGCATCGACTGTGACGTTTGACTTTGCGAGCAGTGTTAATCATACACGGTTAGTTCATGTCTGAAGCCTTGCGGAGGACGGTGGGTTGTGTCGTCGGGTGAGGAACTGTCGGCTCGCGTTGATTCGCAGATGGACATTTAAAATCAAACTTTCAGGTGGAAACAGTTTACGCAGAAAAATCTATGAAACCGGTTTGTACGCTACAGAGCTTTTTCGAGTGTATGTTTAGACAAGACCATTGTCCAAATAGGATGTAAGTGTTCGCTATTCATTTAACTTTGTCCAAACTACATCACGAATTGTTAAAACTTGTTTTCTTTCTGAATGCATTCGACTAATAAAACTGTTTAAAGGTAAAAATGATTTGGTGACGTTAGCCTGACTGCGCAGTGTGGCCAGTGATTGCGTGGGTTTGCTCAGAGTCATAGATATCAGATCCTAGATATACAAAAATTGGTTGCATGCTTTTATTCTTCTGCAACTTCATTTTCCGAATTTGAGATTTTTTCCGAAATTGTTTTGAGAACAAAGTCTTGCAACGTTTACTTTACAACGCTCAGAGTTCAGTTTTGAATTTTCAGCAAGTACATGGAAAAGATGAGCGGGCTGCTTCAACGCTAAGTCCAGTCATGCTCGGTTGTCTTCATTATATAATTTCTCACTTTAGTTACAATGAAATATCTGGCAAACTGCCCACTTCTCGATGATGCGATATTGCAAAATAATCGGTTTCAAAAATTTTGTATTGTATTATGAAGACCTTACAGAAGTCAGCAGGGGGCAATCCACCACTCTACTCAATAGCAGACAAACAAGATAGCTTATTTTGCGTGATGCAAACACGACTCTCATTGAATCAAATAAAACAAACAAACAAGCAGTGAAAGTTATATCACAGCAAACATGTGTGGCAGAACTGCACCGCATCCAATATGATGCAACACTTTCAAATTTCTTACAACGAAAGAAGTAAAATCACCGAATACAATGATTACAGAGAGCTAACCAAGCGCATTTTTCGATCACTTATTTACAAATATTCCCCAAAATTTTAACACCCACAAGGGATGCTTGTGAGCATCACAACCAGAGCATTTACAGCGTTCTTGCTGTATTGGACTTCAGCATACACGAATTTTCACACATTGTTCAACAGCAATATCTCCGTACCAGCTCGTGGCCAACACAACAAGCGTTGGTTTCTCCTTTGTCAGCCATAAAATATCGAAGTTTTTCTCGTTCTATGTCGACAAAAACTGCCATTTTGTGAAGCCTACAACTGTGGATCATAACATTTGCAAATCTACTATCAAATCAAACTTAAATATAAAACACAAAAAGCAGCAACCTTTATCTGACTCGGCCACCCAAGCAATGGTTAGACCTCCTATCTCAGAGTCGGAGTAACGCAGAAGAAACGTTGAGTAAGGTTTCGACAGCAGCTTGTCCTGGGACTCCGCCTTGCCGATGAATCCGATGATGGCACTGGAATTACAAACCACACCAATTCCACACGGACCGCTGTAAGCACTTTAGTTGTCACAACAGTTAGAATACAAGCTGCTCTTTCGAACAAGCAGTTGATATTCTGGTGATAAAACATGAAAGTTTACGAACTGGTCGATCTATCGGTCAGGTGCTTCACGTGAATGTGACGGAGAAGTTGTAAAACAGAAAAGGTAAATACTATTCAACGCATCAAGCATGCTCTTTCCTCTCTTACACACCCATCATTCCAATGCTGCTGCAAATGCTTGCTTTTAGTGAGCTCCATGACACCATTAAACCACTGCCAGAAGGTGAAGTTTCGGTTTGGGAGAGGTTCCCGGTTGAACTGAGCCCACGATATATGTTTGTCCGAGTTTGGAGGTATGTTTTGCCCTGTTGTGGTGTGAAATACACGTTAACAGGTGATGCCTTTAGAAAATAGAATAAAACCATAGCAATGAAGAAACTTACTGAAAACTTTGTAGGCCAGGTACTGCATTGCCTGGGAGGTGAGGCCTTTCGAACTGTGACACTCATGTTTCCACTTACAGTCAAGTGTGTCTATCAGTTTAGACCACGGCACTTTGTCAGGTACATGAAACGGGATACGACCCTGCGTAAAACAAAAAAAAAATCATCGATGAATTAAAATAACCTTAAAATGATGGTTTATGAAAATGTCCACACATGCATCGGTTACGAAAAACATTCGCGACAATTAACATTTAATAATTGTGTGGAGTTGCTGAAGCAAAAGAAGTTGATATGTTCTTCCAGCTCTGTTCTTGGCCGGTGAATGGAGGGACCATTGCAAATAACAAAAACTGAATTCGACTGACTTTTCTTCGAGCTTTCTGTTCGCATATACCCACCTGTTAAAAAACTAATATTGATATAACAACAACAGCGATTCCTAGAATTAATTCCCAATACCTCGGGTGCCATTTCCAAAAAAACAATCCGTTTCTAGAGTGGTTATCACTGACATTGAGTTCTGCCAGGTTCGGCGCACAAACGACACTACCAGCCAGACGAACAAGATATATGCAGTTCGTCGCATTGGTTGATTGATGGCGGCAGCATGCTTTGGTAGGCAAAAAATTACAAGACAGGATAGCAGGAGGCAAATTAAACGACTGTTTTCCCCAGTCAAAAACAACATGGAATTGAAATGCATGCAAAGATTGCTGATTTGGTTGGTGGATTAACGTCAGGAGAAACAGGCGATGAATTAACAAACGCCTTCTTGCATGTTGAAATACCTTATCCGAAAATGCGTTATCCCACAAGACTGTGGCCCGGGCGTTGCATTCCTGGCTTACATTAACTATGACCACCACTGGTAGAGACATGACGTAAGGCTGAGAATAAAACAAAAACGATTGTTATAAGAAACTTTACTTGGCATGCCTACCTGCTCTGCAAATGCATTATCCCACAAAATGCTGGCGGCCGCATTCGCCTCCTGATTGCCGTGCACTATCACAACCACCGGAAGGGAAAGAGTCTGTTCGGTGAGAAAACAAATTTACAAAATGGTGTTGCCAGCCACAGCTGAAACGGAACTTCATATATATATTAGAGTCGCATTTTTCAAACCATTTCTGAGCGGCTGTAGCGCTGAAATCTTTGTCACAAATTCCACATGGTCTCAACACCTGATAATTTACATCGATGCCTGCCATGAGTGACCGTGGAACACTGCCAAGTTAAAATCCAAGCGGACTGGTGGTGTTTGTTTGGGCAGTGGGCAGTGGCGTAGCAAAGGAGTGGCGGTCCGCCCCTGGCGGCACTTTTATGGGGGCGGCACCATGGGCTATGCTGCTGTAGGCTATAAACCTACACTACACCATGGGCTATGCTGCTGTAGGCTATAAACCTACACTACACCATGGGCTATGCTGCTGTAGGCTATAAACCTACACTACACCATG
>Ga0210059_1017068_pt1 | contig 10397 bp, 8 predicted proteins | sample Ectturendosymbi2_FD_188042 | JGI IMG/M metagenome (GOLD analysis project Ga0210059, IMG submission 188042) | Ecteinascidia turbinata endosymbiont from Florida, USA - Sample 2 (SPAdes) (version 2) | ecosystem: Host-associated > Tunicates > Ascidians > Unclassified | place: Key West, Florida...
GCTTGAACAATCTGGAAAGACTTCGTTTCGTAATATGTCTTTACACAAAAGATCTTCTGCTCCATCGACCAAGGCATCATTAGACTATTTTTTGTTTAATATATAGAAAGGTTAACTATTTCCCTATGACAATCTGGAAAGAGAAAAATGAATAACGTCATCGATAAAGGTTTTAGAAGCTGCCGCTTTGTTTCAACAATAGTGAAACACCCTGTATATGCTCCATTGAATGCTCGTGGCTTCTCAGGCTCTCATGAGCATGCTTCCAGTCGAAAAGTCCTTTTCTAATAAGGAAATGCGCACACTTAGTCGTATCCGCGCACATCAGTCTACAAGTGAAACAGTTAACACAAGTTTGTGAAGGAGAAAAACAAAGCCAGCTTCTGTCAACGACTTCGCCATTGTGGTTCTGGTGACGAATAAGGCGTATGGTACGTTTCCGCGACAAGTTTCTGCCTTTTCTGTGTTGTGGCACATCATGTTCTAAATGACTTTTCATCACCATGTCAAAAAGAACCTGTTTTGTATTACAGCTAATATTACCGCGTTTTTTTCCGGTATATTGGCTGACCAGAGGGCCCAGAGACCGATATCGTTGCCTCCAGTGATAGCGTCAGCCATCTCATATATTTTGTCTTTCGATGATACATCTTGACGTTCTTCTGCTGCTGCACTGCTGGTTAAACTAGGTGTGTTTTCATCGTTACGTAGATCTGTCTGTCACAACATGTTCTTCGATTTTCTGTCCTCAACAAATGAAGCTTTGGACTTCTCAATATTTTGAACTTGCTCATTGGAAGCAACCAGAAGTGATTGCAAATATCTCATTTTAAACAGTCTTAAACAGAGTTCGCTCAGAGAACTTTCAAAAAAACGTTTCAAAACAACAGTTGACTTGCGGATGGACATGAAGTATGAATGTGAAGCTGGGTACATTTGAAGGATCCTTGGCAAGGTAGGATAAAGTGATAGACACCTGGTTACGCTGTGAGCAATAAGTTTTTGGTACTCAATATTCACAAAGTCACAATAGTCTTTTCACTCTCTTCTGCAAACCTTGTAAATGTAACCACACGTAATTCACTCAGCTTCAAAATTATTTAGTCCTTTTCTGAAAAAGGGATACTTCTGACGAATTTCTTCATTTTTTAGCATTACTGGTTAGCTATTTAGGCCTACTAGAAAGTACTACACTAAGCAATGCACTGATCATGGTATCACGGTTCATCAGCAAAGCTAGTACACAACCTATAATGGGGTCTTGAGTCCGCGCTCTAATGCCTAAGTCATTGAGATATTGAATAAAGATTTACCACTGTTATGTAACGATAAATGTGAAAGCATTCCCGCCTTTCCAGCCGTGCATTAACTCAACCAAAACACAGAATAATTAGAGAACTGGCAGGCCCTCCCATAAACTAAGCTACGCCACCAGCTCGAATCCTCTTGCAGTTGAGTAGGGCAGCTTACTGCATGTAAATGCAATATATCATAGCCAGTGGCGCAACTGACGGGGGTCAGAGGGGCGAATTGCCCCCTGTCAAGCTAAATGTAAAAGCCGGTTTCCAACTGAACTTATATTTCGGTTTTAGTATTCTTTTCGTTTTCAGTACGTTGTTGTTTTTATGTTTTTCGGATTATTTTCCGGTGCCTTTGGGCTTTAGTTTAGTCATCCACGTCCGGATTCACCATAATTCCTCAAGTTTTTTTCTGAGTGTTGGCTAGTGGATCCCTTACAATGGCCAGTGGGCCCCTTTTATCTAAGTTTACCACCGTGGCTCAAAACTTTAGTTACGCCACTGATTATAGCTATGTGAAATAACAAATGTATAAAGGAGGATATTTTGATATTTTTGAATGTCCTCGGAAATTATTTCATTTCTCATGAAAAAAGTGGACATCTACTCCAGAGGACGTATGGTAGCTCTACTTAACAATGCTATTCATATGCGACCTGTGCAAATCTAAATAAGGCAGACGCAAATCTACCGGTATAACGAGTAGAGATGTTAGCTATGCGTTCTACGTGGCTTGACCTTGCATTCACTAGATTCAGGTACCTGACCGACTTTCGGGACAATAAGTGTAAAAGTTGTTTCGTCACAATATCAAATAATATTCAAGTGAAATATTGCCGTCTGGACGATCGATCGACTTCAAACAATCTTATTTCCTTGCTAATAAAAGTGACTAAGTGACACGCATATGTCGTAGGCTACATATGGCTAAGCACATAAATACGGTGGGGGCCCTGGGCCCAGGCTCCTTGCCTCCCCCTAAATCCTGCGCTGAGACTCGCAGCGTGTTTGCTGCACAATATTGGTATCGTTGTTGTTCTTGAATGTCTTTGCCGTCTGAGAGCTCACTATCCAGTACAACTCCCAGATATTTGTAGTGGTTAACACTAGAATGCCCAATGGAGTCAAAATGAATCCTTCGGGTAGTTTGCTTGTGCATATCTTTTTACTTGCTTGCTTCCAAGGAAAATCCTCCCGTGACTTTTTATCATTCCGGGGGCCTAATAGCCTGTTGTGATGGCGTGCGTTTATGTCAACTTCAAACATGATTTTTTTTTATATCTACTTCGAATGCTCGGAGGAGTCATTTTGGCTCCCTGTATGGCAATGTTTAAAAAATAGTTCGTGAACTACAGCCAATGACAGTGTTTTTGTGCTTTGTTGTTTCAGTTTAGAAAAACTGTTAAGGCGCGGAGCGACTAAACGTCTTCATTTTTATTTAAGCCTTTCTTGCTGTGTTACATCAGCAGGTGGCCAACTTAATGTGCTCCTTTTCCGAACTCAAGGAGTCCACTTATTTCGGCGAACGGTCTAACTCTAATGAACAGCATGTGATGTATGATTCTGTCGTTTTCCTCTCTCGACGTCTTGTGTCTGCTAACACAGGATCTGTTTGGTTGAGGCGTAACAGCTGTGACAAAGAAAGTTGTTTTTCTGTTTCGCCGCGCTTGGGACGATAAAATGCAGGTCGATCTAATCCGCTAAAATGCAGGTCGATCTAAACCCTAGTAACTATTTTCGGCTTCACGTGAAATAGACCAAATTCTGCTAACCAAACAGCAGTTTTCTGATAAACCTGAAGACCAAAGATCTGAGCCATGGTGATCACACCACTTGGTAAGCAAACCTATTTTGTTCATGGTTAAGTGTTGCACAGTAAAGCTTAGTGCAAGTTAGCCTTTGTGTCTTCGAGTCGTGCCTATTCATTGAAATGGTCGCAGCCTCTTGCTAACTGTTGAATTATGTTGCACGTTCACTTGATCATTAATTGTGATTCTCGCACGTCTGCTTAATTACGAGAGCCGTTCGCTTCCTAGTCTAGCGCAGTTAGTTGGACTGCAGTCACGCGCTAATGGGTGATTAATTTGCTGTAAATCGCCGCAGTCGTGTTTGTTAATTGTTTGTCCTGGTAGCTTAGCTGTGCGCTTTGTTGTTTTTGTTGTATTTTCAGAAACCGTGTTGACGATCAATCGCCGCTGAAGTTTGCTGCTTGTCAAATTTGATAACAAGAAATCGTGCTGATTGCTTTCGTTCGGTTTGCAATTGCTGTAGGGAACAATAGACTACAGTCCAGTTGATGAGCGGATTTCATGAGGGTCAGGTTCTAGGCGAAAGATTGTCAGGACGCGTTTCTCAAATTTCTGCGGACGAGATCTCCCAATGCTCGCGATTAAAAGGCTAGCTGCCGCAACAGTTTCAAGTGAATATGTGTTGAGGTTTCGATCGGCGTACGCCTTGAAAAAACAGTTTCAAGTGTTATTGAAGGAAAGGTTTTGAACAATTTGCCTTGCTGTTCTTGGTTGGAGAATTTGTTGACCGACAGGTGATGGCTGTGGTATGGCGTAAACCGTTGCTCCGGGAAGCATTCTCGTTAATTCTCGTACGAATTTCCGTTGCGTCGCAATTTCGGCAACTGTTCGGGGTCCACGCGTGGAAGCCCCGATAAACCTCGTGGTCTTCGAGCTGCTGCTCAGCTGAAGAGCTTGTGTGGCCTCGTGTCCCCTATCCATCACCCCTCGTCTTGTGCGCTCTGGTTGAAGTCCAGCCAAGAGTGATAGCGTCGTGTCCCCGTGTGGTTTAGATACAACTACTCCGTCCTCTGGGCTGTCACTCAGCCAGAGATTTAAGTGTCGTGTCTATGGAAAAGTCGACAACCTCTGCGTGGTTTAGGCACGATAACTGTAACTGCTGTGCGCTGCGGTGTCATAACCTCGGTGCCTTAGAACGATTATCATGACGAATATGCTAAAGTTATTTGAAGTTTTAGCATCTGGTCTGCAGCTGGATAAGCAGAATAACATCGAATCTTTGATAAATCCACGCGCGGAGCCCGATTTCGTAAATGCCAGGTTGCAAGAATTGTTTCACTTGCTAGACGGGCTAATAGTACTTGGCAAGGAGGTCGAACTGAAATTACGCGGAGCCGGCGACAAGCGCTGGAACGAGGTGCTGGGGAAAAGATATGAACTCTCTCAGCAAGTAAAGACACTTGATCTGCGTGTACGCGAGTATTTAAATGCTGAGGCGAGGAAGACGATTCCTCCGAACATGAATGCGCATGTGCGCAAATCCGCAAACCACAGTGTTCAAACAGATTGTGAAAATCGTGCGAACAATGAACAAACTACTGGAGTACTTCCCTATGCTGGGGGAACACAATCTGCTAGGTGTGTGTCAAACAATGGCTGCAAAATTCTTCACCGGAAGAAAATTAGTGCTTCCGATAATGCGATAACCTGTCGAGAAAGACAATTGCCAAACGTGTATTCTGTTCGCGCTGCGAGCCCACGCAATGTTCGAAGGAACTTTACCGATGTTGCTCGGATTAAAACCGTAGTAACGCAACGGTACTGCGCTGAATTGGTCAGTAAAAATCGCTGTGGCAAATTAGGTCAGAAACCCAACTACCCGTTTGTTGCGCCCAGCTCTGCGGTTGATAAACAACTGCGTGTTTGTAACCAACGCCAGCAAGAGTGAGAGATGTTACCATCATGACATAGCTTTCCTCGTTGCAATCACAACATAGCTGTTCCAAGTGCAACGTTGCACTCCCCAAATTGCATTAACAATACTGACCGCTTTGGGAGTCAGAGTTCTGCAACTGTAGAAGCGTTGGTCGTGCAGAAAGTGCGCCCTTTGTGAACAATGATGAATGCGCTGTGACTTCTCAGACACTGAAGCCGAAAGGCGACTGTGGTGAAGTGTTTTCCGATGCTTCGGCAAAATATCTAAACGTGAAGCAGCCTGCTGGTGACGTAAACATTTCGCCAGAGCTCTAAGCACAAGTGGTGCTCGCGCCAAAGCCTGACGATGTTAGCAAGGCTGGTAATAAGCGCGGGTTGCTGCTGGACGTCGGCTTTCCCGCGCCAGTTGTGAAAGTTGTAAGCTCCTGTGAGCCTCACAATGTTGTGAGCCCTGACGTTGGCTCGCCAAGCGGGTCTGAAGTGCAAAACACGCATAACGAACTTTGGGAAGACCAAATCTATGTTTTGAGTGAGAGCAGCTTGTCGGTGTCTGATTCATTTTGGGATTTTCGCGAGGTCGATCGATTGGCCTTAGAGCAACGGGCAGCTGACCACTCTGAGTTCAAGAAGAGTTCATCGAATTGCAGTACCGCCGTTGAAACGAAGCATCTTCGAAGCGACGAAGCCGCTTCGCTCGAAATCACAAAGGATGGAAACGGCCAAGAAGTTACTTCAAATGCACACAAACCTAAGCAAAGCAAGACCTGAAACAGAGTATCAACAAAACAATTTTAACCTAAAAAGCACTTGACACGTTGTTAAAAAATGTTAGGCTGTAGTGATTACAGCAGTTCTTAAAGAAATTATCATATTCAAACATGTTATATGGCGCACGCACTTGTAGAAGATTTACAAAGATTAATGTTGAGCTCTATTTTTTCTGTGAGGTTTGGGGACTCATTTCATAAACAATCCAAAATAGATTGTTTTGTCAGTATTGACTATTGACATTCTAAAAATGGCAAAATTTTGGCACAAGAAAATATTGCTTAAAAACGTTGGCAATTTTTTTGGAAAACAGTGATTTTTGGCACCCTCTGACAACCCTGCTCAACTCTACCACAGAATAGTTCATAACTGGAAAAATATGAGACTGCGCAGTGAAATAGGGGAGTAAAACACAAGCATTCAGAGCAGTTCACAGCTGCAGAAAGAGGCAGACGTAAGAGAGGGTTACAAGAGCTACATCGAACCCAGGCCCGGTAGTTACTGCGGTTTTTAATGAAATTTTGTCCACCCTTTTTGCTGCTTTAGAAAATATTCGTTTTATTATCATCTTTTTACGTGGTAATGTTAAAGTTAATCTGTATAGTGTGGAATTGTTTCTAAAAGCTGGGGCAAACAACGTCAAGCTGGCAGGGTGCGGATAATGCCTTCTACAAAAAGCTTTGTTATCTCCTACAAGTAACTTTGCCGCTATGAAAAACACGCTGCGCAAGAGCCAGGTTCACTGCTTTGGTGTCTTGCAAAATGCGCTTGCAGTTTGCTCGTGTCTGCTGTTCTCCCTGCAGAGGTAAGTTTCAAAACTTGTGAGTGTATTGCTCTGCTGTTGGTTGTTTCTGCGTCGCAATAACATGGCAACGAATCTTCAAGTGATCATTTTAATTTGCAATAGCAGGCGTTTTTCTGCCAGGGTTGCCGGGTTGGGCCATATTCATACCTGCAACCAGGGGACGCAGCAACCGGGCCCAATGCTGAGGCCAGAAAGCAAATTAATTAAGAACTGTAGCAGATGTTTACAAAAAGATGCAAAATTTCGCCTAATTTATTTCAAAAAGTAGAAAACAGTTAGTTGCCACTTGAACTATTCCTCAGGTCCCGATTACGTCATCGTAAACACCACATGACGTCACGCTGTCCCAAAAATCAAAACTAACCAATTTTTTGAATCGCAACTAGGAGATTTTTGCATCTTTAGAGGTTTCGATTAGCTCTCTAGCTCTATCGCTCGGCGGGTCATGAGTGAAAATATCCGAACCACTTTAGTGTCTTGCGCCGGAGTTAAGGCCTTTTATAACGCAGAGGGCCGTGCGGCTTTCATGGGCCCGAAAGGTTGAAACAACAAGTCTCCTTTCAACATCTTGTACATAGATCGCACAAGTGCAAGATCGTTGTCGGCCGTACTTGCTGGGACGCTATTCGCCATTATAACACATAACCATTGCTAATCTCAACATGTGCTTTGAAAATGATGAGGTGTTGTGCTGACGTGACGCAGTCTTTATCATGCAGATGCCGTGGTGCATTGCAGCGCAGACTGGTCATTTTGTTTGATAATTAATTTATAAATTACAGCTTGTTTTACTATTTAGAAATTTAACTTAGCAGACATTTCTATTGCAGCTTCCTTAAGTGGATAGCCTGGATAGCCACAAGGCCACTGGAGTTTGGAGAGCTGAGTTGGGCAGACAAGGATGCCGTCACTGTGGTTCTAAAACTCTGGTCTGTGTGTTACGGTGACGAGTTGAAATGTGATTAGCATACATGGAACTGAGCACGGCCTACGAGAGGAGGTTCAAAAGAAACATTGCGTCCAGGCCTGGTAGGTACGGTGACCCGGGAGGATGAAAGTAAGCACACTAACGTTTTCTGTAGTCAAGGGCAAAATTTTTGTTCATTTTCTTCAACTGCAGCGTTGGTAGCTGTAACCAGTCTTCCCTCTTAGATCTTGACAAATGTGAAAGTTTCCAAATGGTCTTTTTAAATGAAAATTTGCCCAAACTTTTAGCTGCTTTAACAAATTTCCATTTGTTGTCGTCTTCCATTAAGTTGCCCTATTTTGTGACAATTACGTCATAAGCACCAAGTAACGATGAAAATACCATTCAGGGGAGGTTATGCATAGCGTATCGTCCACAGATTTCAGTAAAACCAATAAGCCGCTAATGAGAAGCGCTGTTACACCTCACAAACTATCAGCTTTTAACAAAATCCAGCGCCGCCTTTTGCTGCCAAAAATTGCACCGTGTCAAGGCCGATAAAATTTTAGTGCAACGTAGCCCCATGTTCATCTCCACATTTGGAACACTTTTTATTTCCTCTGAAGTAAGCCACTGCATGGTGAAAATGGTTGCATGTAATTCACCACGATTTCGGAATGTACTGCCTGGTTTGAAAATATAAACCCTTTCATAAATTTAGGGAGAAGTTCTGGCTTAATATGGAGAAGAACTGTGGTAGAATCACGTGAAACATTCTCATCGCGTAGTTTGTATAGAAACCGTTTCGCGTACCAACGATTCCTTACAACCGTCTTCTTTTAAGGTAACGTGGAACGCTGTATTTAACGCATTTGGAACCAGCCGGCTGAGGTAGTGTGGCAGTAAAAGGAATTGCGTTTCTCCCAGAAGAAATTGTTCATTAAAGGTCGCCAGCATTGGACAGATCAAGTGTCAGGCTTCAGCGTATAAATAGCTACCCTGAAATGCATAGGAGCACGAGAACTTCCGGAAACCTCTGAGCTACACGTTGTTCATCAAACATATTTAGTGCTTACGATGCAGCTTGAATAGCAACAAAATCTGGCTAACTTGTTGTGATGGATTTTTGGCTAACCTACTAATTCAAATTCTTGTAACGGTTCTATTCTGGCCGCCCAATTGCACTTGCCAACTGTCAATCTTTTTCTTCTGTCCTTACAGGTAAATCAAGATAAATACACAGGTATATTGTTTCCAAGCGCGCCTAAATGTGCAGTTATACGCAATGCCGTTACCGGCTGCATAAACAACCAAACAAGGAGCGATTCGCCCACAAAGAACTTTTACGTAATGGCGATCAAACTGCGTCAGTGTTTGAAAGCATCATCTTATTCAACTTCAACCAGTGTCGTGGACTCAACAAAGACCGTGACGATGTCATTTCGTGAGTCAACCCGTAGACACAAGAAATTTCTAACATAGCGAAATTGCAAAGAAGTAAGGATTCTAAATATCTGTTCCATGAAAAAGATCGTCTTGATTCGCCATCACAGCATAGAAAGAACCAAACATAGGATGGGAAAGTTTCTTTGTAAAGATCACTTTGCTTCCACTAAACAGCTTTGACAAATATCAATACGCTTCATGATAATATCAACACACTTCATGATAATATCAACACACTTCATGATAATATCAACACGCTTCATGATAAACATCCCAAGTTAAAAAATCTTTGTTTTGACTCTATAATGTCTTCTTTGTACGTGAAATGTCATAGCTTATTAGAAAACAATTCAAATACCTTTTGCGTTGAGCAATTACTGAAATAAACAACGGCAGCAGCAAGACATTCGCTTCACGTTGATACAAAATGACATTTTGTCTTTTTTGTATGAAAACTTATAAATTCTCCGACGTATGTTGTGTCAAAACCTCAAAATCATTGGTGTCGTATGTAAATGTTTTTGTCGAATGCAAGCGATTCTTCAGGGTGCAGCGTAGCAAAAGGTAACGTCGTTACGATGTGTACATTCGTCGCCAGACCGTTTGCGCATTTTCAAAACACTGCAGCCCTGTCGATGACGTCAGTGTTTCCCGAGAAAGTTGCTGCGTAATCAATCTGGAAACAGACGCGCAAAGCTGCCTGCGCAAGAGTGAACACCATCACCTCTTCCTGTTTAAATAGAGAAAACCCGGTGTCGCATCTGGGCGTGGAATGTCGCACATGTGCGGTTCGCCACATTCGAATGCAGATTTGTAACTTGGGTGGATGCAAGGGCTAACGATGAAATTGTGGTAGAGAATATTTTGTGCTTACCTGTATTGAGGTGTATGAGGAGAATGACAGCGTAAGCAATGCACGATTTTGAGTCAGGGGATAGCTTGTCAGTTTGTGATCTTGCGACATTAGGCCGCCTTCTCGACGCAAGTGAAATACACACGATTCGAGCAGTGCATTGATTCTCAACATTCAGAAAGTGTCGGTGACTGATGATTGTGCGTTCAATAAAGAAGGAACATTTTATGCGAAGATATTTTTGACTAAATTCAATGCAGTCTTAAATACTTTTTTAGTCTTGATGCTGCGTCCTAAAAAATTTGCCTGAAAATTGTAGCCAATTAATTATCCGCATTTAGTAGGAGTTGACATTTAACCTTGAAAAATAGCAATACATATGAGTCTGTTCACAGACAAAATAATAAATGCACGCTACAAGAAACAAAAGCTTAAGCAGTGCGTTTATTGGTAGAATATTCGTAACATTTCATCATTCGATGATTTTAAATACGGTGCATACTTTTTGTCATGGCAGTCAGACCCTCGCATGTTGCATCTCTGACAAACGGGAAGCTTGCTCGCCTTTTTAGTGCATTGTATTGGAGTCAATAAACGTTTGTTTTGATAATAACTAAGAGCAAATTCTATGGTTAGA
>Ga0210059_1017069_pt1 | contig 10397 bp, 9 predicted proteins | sample Ectturendosymbi2_FD_188042 | JGI IMG/M metagenome (GOLD analysis project Ga0210059, IMG submission 188042) | Ecteinascidia turbinata endosymbiont from Florida, USA - Sample 2 (SPAdes) (version 2) | ecosystem: Host-associated > Tunicates > Ascidians > Unclassified | place: Key West, Florida...
TGGATTTTTCGTGAACTGTTACGCTCTGTTTAAATCGCATGGCTTCTCTCTGGCATACGTCATCGCGCACGTGTGTTATCTCCAGAGGGAAAGTGTCTTTGTTAGACCCCTGCCAAACGCAGATTTTCTTAGCAGTGACTGGTTTATGAGGCTCTGGAGAGGTCAGCCGTTTAGCTTCGAAAAATGTTTAGTAATGTCGTTGTGACTAGCCACACTTCGTGTGTTTTTCTTTACTTGTTTTTAAGTGCCAACATTTCGCCTGTATGATTTGTCTTACATTTACAGGACTGATGATGCGTTGGAAAACGCGAAACTAGTTTCCCCGTCAATAAACTGTGACTGATTTACTTGCCGCCATCTTTGTGGCCTTTAATTATGAAAAATAGATACGCTTTCAAGTTTTAATCGTCGCAGAAGAATGAAAGCAGAAAGCAGGCAGATTCCTCAGAAGCTTGCCGCAAGGCTATAGTTTGTTTACTGTCCAACAAAAACAGTCAGACACTTTCGCAAACATGAGAAACCATCGATGACCAATGATTTAACACGTCTTATCAGACAACGGAGCAAAGTGTCTTCTCGATGGCGTAAGACAGACAACGTCAGATTTAAAATTCCATGTAATAACCTGAGAAACTTGATACAAAAAAAGTACGTGTTGGAAAATCCTATAACAGAGATTCCATCCTGCAGAAACTTAATTCTATTTCCTCAGTAAAACCTTTGTATTGGAAACTTATCAACCGCTACTGGAAATCGAAGAAGTCTTGTCATTTCCCACTTATCTCCAATGGAAAAACACTTTATGATCCCTATGAAAAATGTAACTTTCTAAATATCCATTTTGCTAGGGTTTCCCCGTTACCCGACGAAAAACTTTGAAACGGAAATCTTCCTAACTTCTCGTTTATCACACTTTACACTATAAAACCCTTCGTTGTTGAATCATTTGATGTGTAATCTGTGCTATCAAATTTAAACCCTGCAAAATGCAAAGGTTTCAAAAACCTCCGCAATCGCTTGTTGAAATCATGCAGTCAATCATCGCCAACTCCACTCAACTTGTTATTTAATTTCATCTTGGCATCAGAGCATTTCCATTTTCTACGGAAAACCGCCTAAATTCTATGTCATCACAAGACGTGATCTTATTATGATGTAATGAATTACCGACCCATTCCGGTACTTCTTTATCAAAAGTGTTCGAAAAGCTTGTCCACAAGCATTTATAAACCTATCTTGAAACCAACAATATGCTAAATCACAGAAATTCTGGATTTCCTAAAAAACATTCAAGGCTCCCTTTTAAAAACTAACCAAGGTATTTATCTGCCCTATGACTATAACCTGTCCTCGAAAGAAATGGGTATTAAACGTTCTGTGTTGACTTTACTTGCTTTTTATTTGGAAAACAAATGTCAAGTAGCACGTAGCAATGGAAGAAGCTCTGAAGTATGCTGTACAAATTGTGGTGTATCCCATGACTCCGTCCTCGGACCCCTTCTTTTTCTTATATATAACCACGACATTTCCGACAATATTAATTCATCTGTTTCTTTATTTGCTGACAATACAACTTTGTATTTTTATTCAAGTTCCTAAGCCACCTGCACTGAATCTTGTCAGAAGATCTCTTAACTTTAGCAAAGTGGTCTGGTTTCAACTATATCTAGTAATCGTGGTGAACACCTTCCGTAGATTTTCAAGAACATGCATCTCCAAGAAGTTGATAGCCACAAGCCTCTAGGCTTGCTCTTCCTTAATAGTCTTTCGTGGCATTCTCATATTTTAAGCCTTCATCATCGTGCTATGCTACGTATTAACCATCTTAGGTCTATTTCAAATGTGGTGCCTGGATTAGCTCTTTTGTCGATTTTCCACTCATTTATTCTTGAAATTTTTGACGATGGTAGTGTTGTTTATGACACTTGCTCCCAACCTGATGCTTTCTTTTTTGACACTGCCCAGACAACTGCAGCAAAAATAATCACAGGGTGCATGAAGACCACAGTCAACGACGGTGTTTTGAAGGAATTTCTTTTGTTAAACTCAGTACTAGAAGGGAAAAGCAAATTCTACCTTACAGAAACAAGATGTTTCGTATGGCGTCACCAACCCAGCAACCTCTCATCTCAAAAATGTATAAACTTTTATCAAAATGCATGCTTCGTAACAGTTTAAATGTCCAGATTCCTTTAACTAAAAAGAATGTACTTCTTAACTCATTTTTTTGAAAAGCTGCTAGTTTGGGGAATGCATTGCACGTTGTTGTCAAATCTTCCGATAGTTTTATGTCCTTTAAATTACATCTAGAAACTTTCTTCTGTGGTTCAAAGCGTAACTGCTTGCATCTTCATGGCAGCATTCCTAGTAGTACATCGTTACGCTGTAAACTGCACTTGAGTCACAGTGTTCTTAATATGAACAAGTGCACTTATCGTTTATGTTCATATGGTAGTAAAGAAACAGAAGAGTATCTGCTCCTTAACTGTACTCTTCACTCTGCTCTCCGTGTTGACCTTGTGCAATCTGTGATTTTCCTGAAAGGTCAATTTTACTGAAAGGTCCGCAAAATTCATTGTCAAGTGTGTTTTACGATCATTCAAGACTGTTGCAACTTCTATTATTTCGACATCCTTCGCTTATTAAACTTATACCCACCATTAAGTAATGCTGTCTCCAGATATCTTGAATGCACTAACCGCTTTACCTCGCCATAACACCTTGGACTTCTGTATTATAGTAACAACTTTATCATTCCGTAATTAATTCTCCATTCACATTCGATTTCTCGCTTTATAACTTTATTGTACGCTTGCAGTTTACCAACCCGTCTATTCGTGCCTGCAATCTTTTGTTAATTGTTTGTCAATTGTTTGCAATATTTCGTTAACTGTTCGTCGTGGATTGTTTCGCTCGACATGACACGACGAAGAGCATGTTCAGGATCCGCCTGCAGCTCATTGTCGTTAAATAAACATGACATCATTTCAAACGTACCTGTGGGTACGGGGGGGTATGCCCTTGATAGAGCCATGGCTTGAGGAAAATGCCCCTCTTTTCTCCACTGCTCTTCAACCACCAGTTCAGGCTTTCCCTGTGGTTTTGTGACAACCATCGCTGTTAGCTGGGTGACGAAGTTGTACTTCAACGACAAGCGCGTTATTTCTTCGTCAATTTCTTCCCTATCATTCTGTGGAAACACAAAGAAGTACACTATTTATTCGATTTTTCGCGCCCATGATTGTAAGCTTTTTTAAAAAGCTAATGTAAGCTGCCCTTGATTGTAAGCCGCATTTCAACATATTGGGTTACCTAAGCCACTGAGGTCCTTTCGCGTACTAGCACTTTTCGTGTTAATTGGTAACCCTGGTAACGATGTTTACACCACTACAACAGTCTTCCGTTCACCATAATCCCTCCCGCGACGGACTGTGGATGTGGTGCTAAGGAGAAGATAACGCGAAATGATAATTTGGTCGACAAAACGTAGCCAGGGAAAAACTGAGCATTATTTAGAGTCTAGACTCTAGACCTTTCGATAACGTAAAGTACAAATGTAAGCCGCCCTTGGCTGCAAGCTGCACGGAATTGAAACAGCATTTTAAAGCCGCGGCGTACAATCAAATAAACGCGGTAAAACGTTCATAAGAAGTTTCCACATTAGCAATAAACGTTTTTGACAAAACTCCTGGATGTCCAGCATTTTTTTGCTTAATATGTTGGTTTATATCTTCAGTAAAGTTTGGCCTGTTAACATGTTTTTCGTGCAGTAAAAGGAAAACTTCGTCGTAAACAATTTTTGGCTGCTTTTTTTCACTAATACGGTCAATTTTCTCTGGCACTAGCGCCATCGCGCAAGATTTCAGCTATACAACTGTTTCCCCAAGCTGCAGGAGCTGTTTTGGACGTCTTTTGAATGTTATTTGCAACGTAATTTACAATCAAATCAAGCTATGCATTCTAACATGTTAGTATTTTCCAGAGGTAAATGTCCATTCAATTTTATTTACAACTTTAAATGTTGTGCTGATCATACAAAACATTTTTGACAAGTTGTTGCTTTTAATTTTTCGCAATATGTAATCCTGTTGCCTAGATTTTTATGCAGTGAGTTGACTGTGGTCAAGGCATCTTGTAAACAACCGCTTTGTGCCAAACAATCAATCAATCAATTGGTATTTTTTTCGCGATATATATGTCGTCGTTCAACTGAAAAGATTACGGGGATTGGCGAATTGACCGCAAGGTTTGCGAGTCAGCCAACCCTAAAAAGGAACAAACAGAAAGGCAATACAGGATTATGATACTTACAAAGAAAAGCAAAAGGAAAAACACACATACACAAAAATAAAAACACAAGACGTGTGTCAGACGAGTGTAAAAGCGGCACAAACATCCGACGTGCAACGAACAGCGCGACAACGAATAACCAATAACTGACAAAAAGTGAGAACTGCATAGTTCAAACGAAGCAAAGATGCAGATTCTACTGGGACGCAATGAAAATCATGTTTGAAAGAGGAGTTGTTTATATAATTTTGTGAATGTACGATATGTTTCGCTACATAAGTCTTTTGGAATGCAATTCCACAGCTTACAGCCTCTGTAAACAGAATTGCTTTGTTGTTTAATAGATTTGCAAAAAAAGTGGTTAATGATTTATTACCCAATTGCCTTGTGTGATAATTATGTCAGTTTTATGTGGATTGATAATCTTTGGTAATTTCGTTAGGCAACATTTGATTGCTTTCTATGAAATTGACAAAGCCTGTATTTACCTGTATTTTGAAAGTTCGTATATTTATGTTTTTTTATCTCCAGTATATAAGTGAACAGATGCATATCTTTTATAGGTTTTGTTCACTGATGTAAATTTTGCAAACATTGCTCAAAGCTCGGTTAGTCAATTAACAAGACAATCTAACACGACTGCATTTGCAATGCCCCAAGTAACAATTGCGTGGAAGAGTTGACAATAAACAATAGAGAAATAGACTTTACAGAGTAGATTCACATCTATGTAAGGCTGCAACTTGTACAACTCCCCGCTACCTCATGCAACCTTTTTTCCCCTTTGAGCAATATGTAGATCCCAATTAAACCGCGAATCAATTACAACACATAGGTTTTTAACACTTTCAGCTTGTTCTATTGTGAGACCACTGCAAAAAGTTTGATGGAGTAAGTTGAAACTTGCATGGAAAAGCATTTGCAGGAATACGTGTGGTTGGTCCGTCGAATGCTCCGGTGTTGTGTGTCAGACTGATCAATTGGTTGTTACAGTGTGTTTTTTTGGAAATTGTAGAATGTTCTGCCTTTTTATGGGGGCAAGTGCTTTCGTTTTTTGACTCAAAACTAGTCTGTCAATATATTGGTTTGACCTTGAGTCAAACACATTAAATCACTAAGTGAAATATCAAATTGCTATTGGGCTTCTGGTTGTGAAAAGAAACAATGATAAGACAAATACAGCGATGACCTGAATTCGTTTAAGCCGCTTGGACTTTTTAATCTGACTATATCAGTAAGGTATTGCACCTAGTGTCAAAGAAACCCTTGGCTGTCACCTTAAAAGTAAGTATAACGTTATAAGCAGGGTATTGGTGGCTATTTATATACGAGTGTGTGGTAGCGAACTTTTCACTCTTAAGTCCCGAAAAGACAAATTTTGGCTATTTTGTCAGGCACATAGCCGGCCATAACTCGCCAGCCAATAGAGGTTGGGAGCTGTTCAAACTCTCTAAAGATGTGGAAAGTTTTGTAGTTTTTAATTAAAAAAGATTAGGAAGTTTTGGGTTTGAACGTCATTGGGGGCGTCACAACTAGGGCAGGTCAAGGGTTTTTGGATGAAAAATTCAAGGGATAATTTCTTTGCTTTTCAAAAAACTCAGGAGAAAATCCGCATCTTTAGAGACTTCATTGGCCTTCTAGCGCAAGTGGTTGGCAAGATATGGCCAAAAAATAGATAATAATTAATTAAATCCCTAGGGAATTAATTAATCAATTTGTTCTCTTCTCTGCAGGTAGCAGTGCTATAGTACTGCTAAAGTAACTATAGACGCTCCCGGCTGGCACTTATGGAGATACCGACCTGCTTTTTCTCTTAACCTAATCAGATGCTTAACTTCCTAATGACAAGCAAAAGAACGCAGCAACTTGTTGGTTTTCGTACTCATTTACCTATCTGGATTTTGGATGGGTTCACATTTCATCTCAAACAAATGAAGTTGTTAAACTGTTTCTGCTTTTTTCTGCTTCACCATAGCGTGAGGAAATTTTCAGACGATTAAGATTTGTTAATTAATGGTCGTGCAAAAATGCTCACATTCTCTTTTCCCACGACCTTGTGCTTTTCTTTAAAATGGTCTCAATTTTAAGATAACGAGAACAAGCAATGCGCTGACAAGTTCAGATTATGTCAAACAGACGTATTGGAAGGCCATTTGCGTGTTACCGGGTGTGTAGCAAAAGCTCCTTAGCAATAACAAAGCAAGTTTTTGCAAGCAAATTGACACGCTTTGAAACTCAGGTGATGTTGAGACGAACACTTCACGAGTAAAAACTTTTCTTTGCGATGTAGAAAGCAATTTCCAATGTCAACAAATACTTTATATTTTCTTCTTTTTGCTGTTTCATGAAATAGTTTTGCAACAGCTTCGCATATCTGTGAGACTTGTTTCAGAAAACTGTAGTCTAGCAATGGTGACACGCTTACCGGATGTTCGCCATCAAATTGTTCTTTTTTCTGCTGAAGTTCTTGGATTGTGAGGTATGCCCAAAGCTTTTGCATGTCGAAGTTGTTTTCAGTGAAGGTATCATCGAGCACTTCGGCCCGTGAGACTAGCATCCTTTGTCTATCAGCAGACATTGCTGAAATTACAGCTGTTATAACCCCTGAAAAATAATAGGAACATGTTACAAGCAGCAAGAATTTGAGATATCAAATAATGACAATTTGCAAAAGAACCAAAGACTTCACGAACCTGAAAACAGAATGTTGTAGTTTGTGATTTGATTATTCTGAGCTTTTGCTTATTTGGAAAATTTTTAACGTGCTGGAAATCTAATAAACCAGTTGAATTGTTTAAAAATCAGGATTTGGCTCAATCCTTGCATTTCCGAAATGGCATTCTGCATGAGCTGAACGTTTCTTGTTCTTCGTTATAATTAGACAGTTATTTAGAGAATTTAGTTACGCATCTAAACCCGCATATTATTTGGATTTTTCTCAGGAACTAACTTCGAGCACATTCGAAAGATAAAGTAGTTTGCACAAAATAGAAAGATTAATATTTCCTCAAATACACCTTTAGGCAAAAGGATTTAGGTCGTGACCAATCAGAATCCATAGTCTGTTATGGTTTACAGTTAGACATAGTCGACACCACTGCGCCAATTGCATTTTTCAGAGAAGTGGAATCTTCTTAGCATTACGCTTTCTACTAATCGCATTGACTTTCTAAAACTGCAGACAGGTAACGATCCGGAGTATAATCCGCTTTTGTTCCGCCACTGAAAGACCACAAGCATACAAGCCACACTTAGAAAAGTTGATAGGCGCAGAATCTGACACTGACTGACCAAACCTTCACCGTTTTATCCCAGTTAGATAACAAAATATGGATGTTTTTGAATCTAATCAGAAAACCTTGAAATTTCTTTAAATTCTCCAGGTCTCAGTTTTTGTCAATAAGACATCCAAGAATGCCAACTGTTTGTCTGCTTCCACCTCTTTTGTACAAGGTTGGTTGACAAAAACTGAGACCTGGAGAATTTAACGAAATTTCAGTGTTTTCTGAGTAGATTGAAAAAGAAAGGTGTTTTAGACGATAGTGTTTATAACCAAATCCGACCAACTGCTGCCGTCACTCCAACCTTGTACAAAAGAGATGGAAGCAGACGGACAGTTGGCATACTTGGATGTCTTATTGACAAAAAATGAGATCTGGAGAATTAAAAACAAATAACGATCTTTTGTCAATCTTCACCTTCTGAACCTTCGTCGACAGCGCCAACGACAGGGATTTCCGACCCTCGGAAAAAGTTGTCGAAGCTGTAAATATCAAAATTTCAGATGTCGAGTGCTTCCGCACGCAAAAACATGGCTTTGTTAGAGACGGGTGAGATTGAGACGGATGACATTTGATTCAAAGCCATGCACGAAAAATAAACATGTCAGATATTCCGTTTTCTGTGACTCATAACGCAACGTGCAAACCTGTGTTTTGAAACTTGCTGAACACCAGGACCAGTGTAATTGATGAGAATGTTGGCAAGAAGAGGTGAAGCAACTTCATCATAAAAACCTTTCAGCTGCAGTGCCGCATCAGCATCATCGTAGATTTGCCTTCGAGGTGTAAAACGAGTTAGGGCAGTGCGTCGAGGATTCACACTAATGATTTTTTAAATGCTTTTGGTGAATTTATCTGGATAAAACATTAAATTTTCTTTCGTTGGAAGACAATAGTACAGAATTAGCTATGCAATGTTATTTGTGAAATTCACGCATTGAAAATGGGTCAAACTAACTGCTGTACAATTTTTAGGAAATGATTCCAGGGTTAAAAGTGAAACATATTTGTAAACTGCCAATCCGATAAAGCTCAGAATTAATGATAAAATTTTGGCCATATACAGATCTATCTCAAAACAAGAAAAATCAGTCTGACACCTTCGGGATGCGATTGGCTCACCAAACAGCATCATTTGACAACTGCTGCAGCGTTTCGCCACTAACCAAACCTGTTAACAATCTAATATAGAATCACGAGATAAAAGTTTTGTTAAGCCGCAAAAACCAGCGTTTGCGCTGGTGAGCAGTTGCCGCCTATTTTATTGTGACGTCCGCATGGTTAGTCTAACAAATGTGACTTTCGAGATTCAGGTTATGGTGTTCAGTTTACTAGGCCAGTTCAATCCCAAAACTTCTGACGAGTTTTGATCTAAACCAGCACAAGCTACAGAAACTCACCAATATTTAGCTAAAATTCCTGTTTCAGCTGCACAGTTCGCGGTGAAAATATTACGCGTTAGTCAAAATTGTGTGCTTCACAGCGATGTTAGAATTAACTTTGAGTCGAAAGGGCTCATCTGATGTTTTGCGATTTTGTCTCCAATGTCTTCGACTAACCGAACTAGCGCCTCCGTTTTGACAGTAAAATTTTTTGTTCTTTATATTTCTTTCCAAATTGTACTTCTACCGTTTTGTTTCTCTTTTTCGGAAAATAGCTTTCTTACAAGATTCCGCAGCAACAAAGGCAAAACCAAACCCTTGCTTAGTTTCCTGTAGTTTCGAAACTGTGTCATACCATCCGCAAATGACTTGCAGTGAATCTTTGGCAATGATTTCAGAATGAGCCTAAGGAATGTGCAAAATTATGAGAATTATATTAACGCACTTTTTATGAACCACACAATAAAGAATCTATCCGGTTAATTTACAACAGTACCTGCCTTTCCCTCATACAGAGGCATAGCGTTTCATTTTGGTTTGGTGTAAACGCACCGGGGTGCCAAATAATTGCTTGTCGAAATTGTTTGAGCATAAATTCAGGAAGTGTTCTTCGTAGTGCATGAACTGTAACTTTCAGATTTTTCTACCTTGCAATTTTTTCACGATTGGCTTTGCAGAACCAAATTCCACATGTCTGTAAACTTTTAACAAAAGAATTACATGAAAATGCAAGAATCAATGCTATTCACTGAATCAATCTGACGTATTTTGTGCAATGCAGCAAGTACTCTAAGTACATGCTTATAAGTATCTGAACAACAAAACAATGAATGACATTTTCCTTAAACCAAAAGGCATTTGTAGTGTTACGTTTGAAACGATAATTTTGTCTAATTACTGATTTTCCCTCAAAGCTGTTTGTTTCGAAAGATGAAACGGCTTTTCTATATATATTAGCAACCAATGATACTTCATTATCAAGAAAACATGAACTGCATACAAAAAACTTACCTTGAAAGTCCTTTGTTTTCTGAAGCCACTTGGCTTAGGAAAGTGTGATCTACGTCTCCTCCGAAGCCTAAGCAGAAAACTGAATACCGATCACGAATGGCACGCTTTATTCTGCTGCGAATCTCATCGTTGTTTGTCACTCCCACAGTGGGTCTGCCATCGGTTAAGAGAATAAGCATCGAGGCTTCTTCAAGTGTGTTTCTTCCGTTTGAGGTGATTGTGTCGAGAAGTGAAACGCCAGAAAGGACTGCATCATTGAAATTTGTTCCTATACAAAACCTTTACGAGATGAAGTCAATGCGTACAGGTTAAATGTGGTACAACAGCGTTTCCCAAAATGGGTTCGGGGGAACCCTATGTTTCCATAGACAAATCTAAAGGGTTCCACGAGCCATACTTTCCAGTTTTAATAAAAAACTGCTGATAACCCTTT
>Ga0210059_1017070_pt1 | contig 10396 bp, 5 predicted proteins | sample Ectturendosymbi2_FD_188042 | JGI IMG/M metagenome (GOLD analysis project Ga0210059, IMG submission 188042) | Ecteinascidia turbinata endosymbiont from Florida, USA - Sample 2 (SPAdes) (version 2) | ecosystem: Host-associated > Tunicates > Ascidians > Unclassified | place: Key West, Florida...
AGAATAAACTAAAAACAGTGTGAATCCCAAATTTTTACGATTTAGTCAAGCCAGATGAAACAAAATGGCATATTTTTCTATGTGAAGCGAAATAACAACAGCAGCGAAGGTGTGAACAGTTATCAGCAATGTAGTTCAAATGTAAAAGAGGCACCTAAGCCGAAGCGGACCAAATGTAATTCAATTGCCAAGGCTAGAAAATGGGACCACACATATTTGAGATACGGATCCTTTTTGCGAAATTCTGAATGTAGCAGATACGTTCCAGAAATGCAAGAACAAGATCAATCGATCGAGTCATTAAATTTCTTGCTTTTTACCTTCTGCAATAACTGTTTATCTGTTGAAGTGTCTAATAACGAAATATTTGATTTTCTTACAAGTAAATCGTGTGAGGGTTCCATGACAAACGCAAAAGTACATCAGGGATTCCACGATGACAAAAAGGTTGAAGAGCACTGCTCTGGAGCCACATTTAATAGGCTCTGAAGTAGGCTAAGTCATATGTTTGTCATAAATTATCTGCAAATTTGCTTTCGTTTCTGCGTCATGTGTAAAACATAGGGCCCGGCTTCTGAGAGTTTGCCTTGGACATCGAAATTCTACTATATACCCTTGCATATAATAAATAACAGATTTTCACACAAAGAACCGCCGTGCCCCCAAAAGCGCGGGGCCCGTAGAGTAGCAATTGTTACGTTTGCTACTATTGTTAATCCGGCGCTGCTCATGTGCCGTCACATGCACAAAGCTCCTTTAATTCTCGCTATCCGCTCTATGTACAAATTGAAATGAAAAATCAAAATCTTCAAGGAACGTTACTGTAGTGAAAAAGGGTGTGGGAAGGCGTTCCCACCCCACTACACCTCTGCACTCAACGCTACGACACAGCAATTCATAACTGTAAAATTACCAGGCTGGCAGCTAAAACAGTGGAGTAAAACATACTCATCACTGCGTCCAAGCAATTTACAACCGCAAAATTAGGCTCCACTGATGTCTTGTCGAATACGAGCAGTGGAGCACAGAAAGTGTGCGGCTGGACTGTAAAGGTCAAATCTTGCTAGACTACACACGAATTGAGAATGCGCATAAAGTACCCAAGAAAACTTTCGATTTTTTGTTGTGTATAGAAGTCCAATATATTTTTAGTTTTACTTTTTCCCTGCTGAGACATTATAACATGCCTGAATGCTTCTGTTTTAACAACTGCTGTTTTTGAGCTCGTGCAACAATTTTATCACGCTACAAAAATTGGAAATGTAACCAATGCGGTCAGCACTTGCGCTGATCAGCCACAGCAGACAAAATAAAGACAATTGTTTGGGATAAAGCGAACCATCGCGGAACACAATCTTAAACATACGTAGTTGACGAAAAGTTTGCAAAAAGTGGTGAGGTTGTTTCTGGATGCAGACGATAACCCAGATTCCCACCAAAACCTAATTATTACTTTTTGGCCCATTTACAATGTTCCTTGAAATATGCATGCAAATTCATTCCGTGGTATTTGCATTAAGTCGACAAATTAACAAGCAAAAAGTATGCGAAAACAATTAATCTCCTTTGCGCAGGTAATAAAGTTTTCGTAAAATTTAAAATATCAAGCTCAAGGGAGGTTTTTAACCCCAACCCACCTTGCGTACGCCCTTGGTAAATATTAAATCGATTTGCTTACTCCACAGCCACATTTACTAGTCGTTTAGTTTAACCTGCCAGTCTAGGGATTTTAAACACAAGAAAATGAAAAGAAGTAGAACTTTTGAAAATTTATCCAAAAATAATAAAGGAGAGTTAGAACTTTTACAATACTTTCAAAAATTAATTTTTGATTAACAAATTGCCGCCCCACAGAAGGTTCCCCCTGGAGCGCGGAGACTCCAGGCCCTTCTTGCTCTGCCACTGCTAAAACCCTAGCGTATGAAATAGCGGAGCACTGCAATACAGAGAGCGAAGAATTTACATCGGCGCTGAAACCAGCCTAGAAGCAACGCTTAGGCTGAAGGCAATCAGCACTTCTCACGATCGGCGCGTTTTTTTCTGGCAGTGATGTGCGCACGTGGTTACGAGGTTTGATTCATTTGTTTGCTGAAGAGCAAGTTTGTTCCGTGTGTATCTGCCAGCATTCCGACCTATTTTCTTGTGCATCGAGCAATGTTTAGGTCCATAGATATACCGATTGAAGGTAGTTATTACTCCAACGCAAAACTTATCAGTACACCGAACAGTGTTGCACGGTGCTCGTACCAACGTCTAGCAAATGATTTATACAGATTGAAGGTAGTTATTATTATTTGACAGAGCCACCACCAGTGTTGCCACTGGGTTCAGTGTCGTCAGGACAGGGCCGGTCCTAGCAGGTGCGGGCCCCTCTGAGCAGTGGTTTTATGACGTCCTCGTGTTCGGTCAACCGTGCCATACGACCATGGTAGAGCGCAGATATGAAGCCTCAGCACGAGAACTGAGCAGGTTTGCTAACCTTCAATAATAGAGGAAATTCATCGCTAGTTCTAACATGAGCGTTGTTTGTTAACATTGAGATTTATACGCCACAATGAGATTTATAAGCAGTTTCTACTGAATTCTCGAGCGCAAGTGGTATCTGGAAAAAATGAACAATCTACTTAAACACCATGGCGCGAGGACCCGAGAGACGCATCGGCCTATGGCCGGCCCTGCGTCAGGATGTTACTTTCAGAATGTTGCTTTCTTTAGCATCAACACTGATCACCGGTAAGGTTTAGGATGTCTCCAGGAAAAAGCAAAAAAGGCTTTCGTTTCATTACGGAAGGCCTGTCTTGCTCTGTAGACAACACACACGATCGAAATACATCCGGTGGTTTTGTTAAAGAGTGTTTCCAAGAAAACACTGAGATCATACAGTTTAATTGCCAATGGCAGATTCAGGGGGGCGCGGTTTGGGGCAACTCCCCCTGAAAAACGTCTGTGGCGCAACGTTGAATGGTGCCTCTTTGATACAACATAAATGCGCCCCTTTCAAAGCTTATAGAAGAATAACCGGAGAGATTAAAAAATACTCTAATCCAAATGTCATTAAACTTTTTCAGTCTCTTTGCCGCTAATCATTGATACTCGCGCCTCACGCAGTTCCGTGGTCACTGGGGCTTTTGGGAGCTTAACTCTCCAAATTGAATACAAAACGCTATAAATCAATTGGGTTTTTATCAATCCCTCATCTGACCTGTAATTTAGGGACAGAGCAAAAAATTGTGAGGTAATAAACGTATCTAAGGCTTGAGCTCAAAGCGTTAGATTCATTGCAGCAATTGCTTGTAGTGTTGAACGCGAAATTAGTCAAATATCCCTAGTTGTACACGTCCAGAAATTTTAGGTCAATACATTTTGTCTATTGATTTTTGTGAAAAAACGTTATATAATTACCCCAGACAGTCTTCTCTTTATTTTGTACTGTACGGAAGCAGTGGCGTAGCCTGCCCAAAATTTGAGGGGGAAAAGTTTTCGTCATGAAATTTCGGTAGTCCGTACAGTCGGAGTGGCGGGGCATCTGGGGTTTTAAGTCTAAAAGCTTGCCTTTTTTGTGATTTTTTTCGGTTTCGAGCAAGCCGTTTAAAAATTTATTGAAATATTTGGTTGTGGATGCTGTTGGGTTGATTTCAAGATGTTTACGTTTCTGGATCAACCAGCATTTTCTTAATCTTGTACCACTTTTTGTCAAAGACTGTGGTGATGTTACCTTTAACAGTCTTGGTGATTATTATACTCGGTTCTTTAACTGTTGCAAGGTCATGCGTTCTTTTTTCGTCAAAACTTTGCATTTTGTTTCGTATGTTTGAACCCACTTTGCTACGAATTAGGTCAATTTCGCTGAGAGAAATACCTCATAATCCGTCCTGAGGAATTAATGTCTTTTACTGGTACATCTTTGAGGGAAATAGCAAAGTTCTGGGCAAATACTGATGCTTTTCATTTTTCATTGCCGGTAACTGATGCCGATATTTTTGCATAACTCAAACCGCAGATGAAATATGCATTTTTTTCATCAGAATGTAAATGTAGGCTACGTAAACAAATGGAAGGAATAGTTGCAAGTTATAAATAAAAGAGCAGATAACAGTAAGTTAGAACCATATTACAAATTTAAGTAATATGAAAAGCAAAAAATTAAAAGCAATAGTATTTGAGACACCACATTTCAAAGCACAAAATGACAGATATGCCAAACGTGCCCCCCCAGCTACGCCTATATATAGAAGCAAAATACTTAGCGCCTTCAACAAAATTGACACATTTCCTGCTTTTTAGACAGAAGCTAGTTTATCGTGTAGTTACAAGAGTTTATTCTATAATCGCTGCTAAGCCAGAGTGCAGTTAGTAGATACCAATGTTGAACTTGTTGAGTCGTTGCATCCACGTAGGCCTTACATGCGTATTTCGGCCAGTTAAAAGCACGATGCGCATACTTTTTTGGCAAATTCACGTAACCTCACGGTAAAGTTTATCAATTTGAGATAATGAAAGAAAACGTTTAGAGCGGTGCACTGCTTTGACGGTTTGTTCTTTTGGTAACTAACAGTGTTTTCATAACTGAACGATAGGTTTGATTCTGGTTTCTTGCAAAATTTTATTAACATTTGCCCTTCGTTGCGACATCTCCAGGTGATCATCGACAGTTAAATGACGATTCAAATCTTCTTATGACGATTGTTGAAAAATTTCTAGTAACAAACTACGAGCCTACATGGGCATCAGAAGAGGGGCGAGGGGAGCCAAGCCCCCCTTGGATTTTGAAGTTTGATATTTTCCCATCAAATTTTTTTGAACTGATTTTTTAGTTTCTAGGAGTTAAAAGGATATTTTTTCACTTTTTGCCCCCTCTGCAAAAATATTTTTGGCTACCCCTTAAAAATCCACTATTGGCCCTTCCCTGGAAAAAATCCTTCCGACACCCATGCACACAACCAACAACTCTTAGAAAGCTTCTGTAGACAAATGGCCATGTATTGGACAGATTTGGCAGAGATAAGCGTCGACTTGCTCAGGTCGTGCAACTGAAAATGTAAAAGAACTGTTGAACCTACCCAATACTTGCCAAAACTGATAAGCTGCAGTATATCTGGTACTAACATTACTCGCCAGCAGCCATAGCTCATAGCTCGCCAGCAGATTGAGAGCTTTTAAACCCTCTAAACATGCGGAAAGTCTTGTATTGTCCACTAAAAATTTGCATTTTTTGATACGATTTTGGGAGTAACGTCATAATTGGGATAGGTCTAGGGGTTTTTGATAACGCCATCTGGTCCTGGGTCCCAACCGCAAGGGGCAATTTTTTTCTTTGAAATAAACTAGGCCAGAATTTGCCGTTTTTGAGCCTTTGGTTGGCCTTCTAGCGTTTGTGATTGGAAAGTTATGGCCAAAAAACGCAAATTATTTATTTCTCTGAGGGACGTGTTTTTCTTGCACGCGTTGAAACTAATTCTACTTTAATGTTTCTATTTGACAGACAATGCTTTCTGGCGAAACTATACAAGGTAAGAATTTTTAACTTCTTGTAATGGTTGTTGATGATGTTCATGCTGTTGATGGCTGGACTCTTTGTGTCATAACTTTGTCTTTTTTGTGTCATAACTTTGTCTTTCTTGATGGACCAACAAAAGAGTTACACGCGAATGTTATAAAAAATTAATTAATTTTGTGTACCTGATGCTTACAGACGTTTCTGCACTTTTGATGACAATTTTTCTCAGTTTTCAGTGAAATGAAAACAATAGTTGTTTTTACAAAGCTATTGCCAACAAAAACGTGGATGTGTTACAGAGAACTGGACTAACGCAACGTTGCCGAACTTTTCGCATGCTGTGCCAAAGTCTAGTGGCGTAACTGATGGGTGCGCAGAGGGACGAGTTGCCCCCCTTATGGCAAATTAAATGTAAAAACTGGGCCCCTTTTTGCTAACATTTTGATATTTAGCATTCTTTTGGTTTTCCGTAGGTTGCTGTTTATTTGCGTTTTTCGGGATTTTCAATTTTCCGGATTCACTATTGACTTGACCTTGTACACTTTGCGAACAGAAATTGCTTCTCAGATTGCTTATTGCATTCACAGTATATGACGCGAGAGCCGATGTTCCCTTTCGTAGGTTCGATTTTCTCGTCTGTGACGGGTGATTTACGTTGTGGCCACGGCCAAAAGTTTTGTTTCACCATCAGTTCCTATGTTATTGGTAGAAGGGTCGGGGTGTACGGACTCCAGCTGAAAACTGAACTGAAACATAAAACTGAAGTGAAACACAGTGAAAAACTGAAATTATTGAACTTCACCGCAACAATAAGGGTGTCAACTATATCAATGGTTTTCCCATCATTGATGAAATACAGTCCATTCGCCGGTGTTGGACGCTTGCAAGCTTCGATATCGACCATGTTCGCACAGCTCGAACCGGATTTGACAGGGAAGAGGGCTCTACTATACCAAACCTTTTTGGTCTACCATTCACCTGCAAAGCTCCGGACTCCTGTAATCAAATGCACCTCTGACATGGCCTACGTTAGCACCTGGTTTTGTTAACGTGTTACCCAGGGCTGACTTTGACGCTTCATGAATCCCCAGGGAAAATTATTGCGCTGAGCATCTATGACAAGAATGACACAATAGTATACATATACAGTATGTTAATGCAATTGACGTGCATATTTGCGTGGCCCCGTCGAGAAAATCCCCAGTCGGCCCACTTGTTAGGACAGTTCTGAGGGTTTGCTCAAACCTGCAGATCCATTTCTAAGATGTAGATATTTTTGATCATTCTATTTGATTTCGCGGAAACCAATAGGCTTTAACCAGGAGATCACGATGTCAAAATCAACTGTTTTGCCATTAGGAAAGCTCGCAAAGCGCACTTGAATTAGCAATTCACTGAGCATTTATTGCAGCATTTATGTGAAAGGTGTCGTTCACACTGACAAAGGTTTACTTGCGATGTTGAGGAAAAACAAATATACCAGCCAAATATAATCTCGAAAATACGGCCCGGAATTACCATGAAGTGCCTTCCAACCATGCCAACTTATGTAGAGTGCAGTAACTAGAGGTTTGAACCAGGGGGCAACACTTACTGAAAGGGACCAAAAAGCCAACACTTATAACAAAGTGAATAAATGATAGTGAATCCGGATGATTATACCAGCTAAAACAAGTAAACACCCCAAAACACGCAATAATATCAATAACCTACTGAAAAACAAAAGAACACTAAAAAAAAGCTAGCTAAAGGGGTCCAGTTTTTACTTATAGCTTGCCAGTGGCGGCTCGCCCCAAGTGGCGCCACTGTCAATTCATAGAATACAAAAGGATGTCACTCACATTACCTAAAACTATTAATTTTTGCCTCGATTTCGCAAACATTGCAAAATTTTCGGTTCAACAGAACCGGTTCGGTTCGGTTGTTTGGCAAGCTCCACAGTACATGAAGTTGCTTGGCAATTTAACAATTTGGCGTGCAGTTCTGAACTGATGGTTGTTTGGCCTGGTCATTTCTACAATTGCTTTTAGGTCACTATTCAGTTCGATTCGGTTATGGAAGAGAACAGAACTATACTGAAATAGGTCTAAAGCATGTTTTTTAAATCAAACTTGTAGATGTTGCAGGAAAAGTTGCATGTGAAAAAGAAAAAAGTTGCCATATAAAATTCTTGGAATCAGCTTAAAACATCGTACTGCATAAATTCTGAGTACGTATTTAGGAAGGTATAATAAAGTTGCAAAAACTTGCCCTACTTATAACGCCTGAAGACAAGTCTAACAAGCAGCAAAATCAAGCTGTTCCATTTTTTTTCATTGGCAACCAAAACTTTTCCACAGATCTAATCTTCCGCAGTCAGCAGATTTGAGGTGATAAAAAACACGCTTCAGTCCAGTTGTGACTTGTGACTAGCTGTGCGTTAAGCGCAGTCTTATCGATTTAGAAGGGCTGCTAGACTGAAGTATTCCTCACCACGTACGACGGTTGCATTGGAAAACTGCTACTTGCCCACCATAAGGCAAGAGCCTGAGCCAATGTTTCGCAACAATGGGTTGTTACATCATGATGTTATAGGCTAACAGCTGCGGGCCTACTGTCCTAAGTCCAATGCTGAGAAACAACTTCAGTACATCCACGTGTTTTGCAATTTTTGATGTGATTAATTTCATGTCCTTTGGCTCAACACTCACTTACTCACACAAAGGATTTCTCAACCCGCCCCGCAGCAAGTTGAACCTGCGCTCACCCCACCCCGCAGCAAGTTCAACTCGCCCCGTACTTGCAAGCAAAGCAGTGCGTGCACCCGCAACCCGCGCGGGTTAACCCGCCTCGCGCAGGACTCTGATACCTACTGTATTCTGGCAGCAGGGTTGCCAACCTGTCTTCACCAAGAAAAGCCAGACCTTTTCCCAAAAAATGCCAAATAGCAGTTTTAAGGTATTATTACATAAAATATGCATAACCAAACACAAAACAGATTTTAAAACTCATCAGAAATATTGATACAATGCAATTCCACTCTTTGAAAGCATTTACTTTCCCCTTAATTCCACTGTCGTACATTTGTTTCTTATCAATAAAATTGTTCATTATTAGGGCAACAGTGAAATCTTTTCAGTATTTTGCGCATGCTGCATGGTTATCGACTCTTTTCAGAAGATATTTTTAATGAATATGTTTTTCCAGAGCCAAGCCTTTCCAACTGAAAAGTCAGAAAAAGCCAGATTTTGTCTGGCTTTTTCTTTTTGATTTCCAAAAAAAGCCAAAGGTGTTCAAAAAAGGCCAGAATTTCAAAATCTGGCTTCAAAAAAGCCAAATTGGCACAGTGTTGCCACTCTGTGTTACATTTCCGTACACAAGCTGAAACAAAAAACGCAATTATCTTTAACTACATTTGGCCTTGAAACACGACATACTATATACGTTGCATAATTAAGACTAGAGTCCAAGATCTAAATTACTATAACACTATAACAATGGACACTTCAAAGATTTCACTATTAGCACCAAATGCAATGAAACAGTTACAGAGTGTGAGATATCAAATCAGACAAATTGCCAGGTACAGTATACAGCACAAGCGAATCACAGACACTAGGCTACACATATATAAAACACTATGCTACAACGATTATGGGTTAAGAAAAGGGACAGAATCAATGCAAGTCACACGAATTCCTTTGACATGACTACCTACATAAAAGAGCAGGCTTCGAGGTTTGTAGACTACTAGAGATGGCGCGGACAGGAAATTTTTGTCCACTGTCCGCACTGCATCAGCAGCTTTTGTCCGCTGTCCACACTACGACCACATTTGTTGTACTTTTCCCTGTCCGCGTCTGCACCGCAATCCCCTAACTTCTTTAGGTTTGTCCCCCAAGAGCAATTGACATTTGTGCCCCCTCACCTGAAGCACAGTGCTCCTCATAACATCTTTCTCTAAGTATAGGATATGCAAATAAATTTGGCAGTGTCTATTTTGCCGTATAGGGCTTATTTTGCCTCATTAGGCAAAAGTGCTGCTGGAGCTAATTTGCCTTTAGTCGAACTTGATCAGTTGAAGTCAGGGATGTGGAAGTGGAAGCGATCCTTTTTCTGTGGAAGTGGAAGGGGATGCGTGAAAATTCTACCGCTTCTGCTTCCACATAGGTTATTTGACTTGAAGAGTAACTTGGCGAGAAAGTTTTGTCCATATCCCAATGTGGATTAAACGGTGAAGTTGCACTATAAGTCTGAATGAATGTGCGATTTCAGTAGCGCGAGAGAATGAATAAAAGCATAACTAGTATCCAGTGGCGTTACAAGGGGGGGCACGTGGAGACATCTGCCCCCGGGCGCAGCAATTTGGGGGCACCAAATTGAGGTCGGAATGATAGAAACTAATTACGAAATGTTAAATGTCAGTCGATGCTAATAATTACAATTTACAAAATGTCGAATGTCTTTGCGAAATCTCATCAAGATCACCCAGGTTCGCAAAGCGAGCAATTATGAACCTGAGTGACGTTTCCAGGCGGTGTTTCTGTCTCCAGCAATAAGCGCCCGCATGTGGTTTGACTCACAGTTGCGTCACAACGCTTTCAGAATGCCAGGGTTGCGAACTTTGTGATTTCCCTATCATTTTATAGTTGCGTCATAATGGCACGGTAATCCACCGTTCACAGTGCATGGAGAGTGCTATTGTCAGTGCTGGGAGTCGCAAATATTTTTTTTGCTCCGCAAAGCGCAAATCCGCAACGAAAATTGAATTCGTTTGCTCCGCATCCGCAAGGTCCGCAAGTGTAAAGCGTTTGCTCCGCAATAGTCCGCATCCGCAATTTCAAGTAAACACTTTTGGATGTTTAGCAGTCGATTAAAAGCGAGTTTACCCATAAACCTTAACACGTTATATGTTCTCGA
>Ga0210059_1017071_pt1 | contig 10396 bp, 9 predicted proteins | sample Ectturendosymbi2_FD_188042 | JGI IMG/M metagenome (GOLD analysis project Ga0210059, IMG submission 188042) | Ecteinascidia turbinata endosymbiont from Florida, USA - Sample 2 (SPAdes) (version 2) | ecosystem: Host-associated > Tunicates > Ascidians > Unclassified | place: Key West, Florida...
AATTTTCCTTTGTTATATTGTTTTTCCTCATTGGCAAAATGTCTACGCGGGCCGGATGAAATGGCTTCGCGGGCCGGATTTGGCCCGCGGGCCGTAGTTTGGTGACCCCTGGTCTATGAAACTAAAACTGTTTGTGTGTGGATTTTCAGTGCGACGGAACACTGCTTGCAACTGGTTCTTACGATGGATATGCACGACTATGGGGAACAAACGGTAAACTCAGCATGTTTTGATCTTTCTATTTTACCTCTGCGTTGCAATTGTCCGTGCGATCAAAATCGGAGTAAAGGCACTCCTTTGGCGTGAATCTTTTTTGTGGAATGAGGGGCGGCGGTGACCTCAACTGCGTATATCATCTGAATTTCTACTGTGCTGATATCGTCGTTGATCAAGTCGTGCATGGTTCTAAATCCGGTTTGGGTTGTTTAGAAGTTATTCGACCATAAAAGTTTTTTTAATTCCGTAAATTCAAGTTCATTTTTGTGGCAGGACCATGTTCACTACCCCAGCTTACAAGCGTTGATCTATTTAATCACCACTGGAGAATAGGATGCAGTCGTTTTATGAAAGCCTTGCATGAAGCGCGATTTCATCTGGAAGGCGTATGCCGTATTATCAATCAACTGGCTGGTTTTTCACAGCTACGCAAACGTCACCTTTCGAATAACGAAAGTTAGAAAACACGGTCTATGCCTTGGGTAGTTTCTTGGTGCAAACCTCAAATTGACGTTCGCTTTTTCAGTATTACCGAGAATTTACCGTTGCAAACAACCCAATACTGCTTGCGCGCAAACAGCAAAACCAGAAGTTTTTGTAACTTTCTGCACCTGCAGGTGCTCACATGCAAACCGTTGGCTTTATATTCATGCTCTTTTGTGTCAATCTGTGCTGAGCTCCCAATGCTGCCGCAATATGCCTTTTATTGGGCTGCATTAGTTAAAAATGCTGCAAAACTTAAGATTTGCTTTAAATAGCATCCTTGTACATGTGCTTTTGCAGGTGAATTGGTCAACGTTCTTGGTCAGCACAAAGGTCCTATTTTTGCTTTAAAGTGGAATAAAAAAGGCAACTACATACTGAGTGCCGGCGTAGACAAGACAACCATTATTTGGGATGCTGATACTGGCAAGTCAAAGCAACAATTTCCTTTCCATCAAGGTGAGCATCCGTCAACTTGTAGATTTCATGTTAATCGTTTCAGGCACTGCGTGAAAAGATGGCTCACACCACTCGGTATTCAACTATTCGAAAGGCAGAGGTATGTTTGGTAAAGACAGTTGCGTCAGCGACAGCGTGTGGTCAGTGAAGCTTGACGAGCACATCGGGTGACTTAGACGGTGTGTTCTTCCAGCGAGCGTCTGCATCCTATCACCGTTTTGCTGTCGTGCTAAGCTCCTGAAGCATTGCGGCTGCAGCAGCTGTCTCCGCTCAGTTCCCGCTTACCAGATGTTGCGCTCCAATTCACGCCTTGACATGTTTTTGGTTATTAAATGTGGTTTCAGTTCGTTCTAGCCCCTGAGACAACACAACCAATCTTTATCCTGATCACTAAGCAACGTTGTCCGGCTTTCTGAAAGTTTTCCTATCAAGCACAGTTCCTTTACTAACGTCGTCCGTGTGAAAGTTCATTCGCATTTTTACGCACTAAACGTATTTCTTGATTTTGGGTTTTCACTGCTATTATGTAGTTTTACGTCCTGCGTAACGTCAAAACATCTGTCATGGTCATAAATGCATGGGGTCTAGGTTCGTTAGGTGAATGCGATAACCGTTCAACTCCTTATTTTCACTGTAGTAGTGTTGCAGTTGGCTTAAATTTGATAAATTTCGAGTTTCTGAAACATATAGGCCACTGCTGTTTTTCGAAGTTGACTCTAATTGTTCCAAGTCGCCGCGATAAGCTAAACAGCAGTGTGCTTTTTTTGCTTGTCACGCGGGATGTGCCTGGAAGCAACTGTGTTGGTCGTGTGTAGTTGACATTTCGCGCAGCTGCTTCTTTTCAGCCCAGCTGAGTTTTTATCTTGTGGTCATGTGCTGCCAGCATTGTAGTGGAGCTTTGCTTGCGTTTTTTCCCTCAGAAAAACCAAGATGCCGGACGATGCGCTGCTGTAAACAACGTGTTATTACGCTGGGTTTGTGCTATTGTGATTTCAATAGTTTCCTGTTGCCGAACAGCGCTTCGGTGCGGCCTGACTTGCATATATCTCAATGTCTCAAGCGCATTTTCGTTAGTGGCGCGCAGTGCCAGTGTTCTCCCACGCGCCAAATTCGCTGTGGTTAAGTAATGTTCCGAGCGAACCTTGGTCGATGACCAGGCGTATTTTCAATGCTGTCATGCTCTGGAAGCATAAGGGGAGGTTAGAAGTCGCTCGCAACCGTTTGCCTGGCAGCAACTGCGTGTGATGTTACGCTTTCACGTGCTGGTTGCGTCAGCAGCCGTGTGTGATGCCTTGTTGGCTCGCCGCCGTCGTTTGGTCGTTAGCAGTGGCACATTGTATTTGTTGTGTAGGCGTGGCTTAGAAACAATAGGGTCGCTTGCCCGAAACTTCTTGACGTGGCCTGCTATTGTGCTTTGTTTCTTGCAAAGCGATTCATTGAAGTCAGCGCCGATGACGAGCTTACCAGCGTCTCATTGAGTCAGTGTGAAAATGAACGGTTGTTACACTTTGCGAGGCCAGAAAAGGGGCGTGGATGCGTCTTGTACAAGACCGCCTCTTTATCTTCGCATTTTGCTGCAGCAGTATCAACAAACTTGCGCTCAGGCCAGCTGCACCTTGCTCCGTCATGACTTGGTGTCACGCTCGGAGACCCAACTACTATTGAATCGACGTGTTTCCTTCCGTTTGTTGACGTGTTCGGCTGGATGCTTTGCCACGATCGTGTGCGTCATCTAGTGTCCAACTTGAATTTGCAGCTCCCGCTTTAGACGTCGACTGGCAGGACAACACTTGTTTCGCTTCTTGCTCCACGGATATGAACATTCACGTCTGCAAACTGGGTCACGATCGACCGATCAAATCTTTCGACGGTCATACAGTAAGTTCAGTCTACTGGATACGATGGTAGCTGATGTTGTCGCTGTACTGCAACAGGCTGACGCACAGAATGTATCTGACCTCATGTTTCTTATCGTTTCCATTTCATATTCTTGACTGTCGTTACAGAATGAAGTGAACGCTATCAAATGGGACCCGTCTGGCTCATTGTTGGCCTCGTGCTCAGATGACATGACTTTGAAGGTAACTGTCCGTGTTTGTCCTACTGCTGTTGCTTCTCAGCCAGAAGTTAAATGGGTCCATCGAATTCCGACAATCTGTAAAATATTCCGCAAGCCTTAGATGTGGCTTGTGCATTGTAAGGAATCAATTTCGGTAAACAAAAGAAGTTACATTCAGTAAGTGCGCAAGTGTGCTGACTTGACCCGCTTTCAGTTCAAGTCAGCAAGGCAAGTTAGCGAAACCCGGCCAAGCGCACTGCGTCATTTGGTGACGTTTCTGCTGCTGGTGTTTTCGAGCATCGTTGATTGCGAAATTGTTTCTGCTCGAGCGCTAAGTTTCACTGCGGTAGTTTGTTCTTCATTCAGGAACATAATCACTTACCTCTTTATGCCATTGAAACTTGACACAGTTTGGGAACGCAGGCTTTTTAGTGTCTTCGACTCTGCTCTTTTCAGATTAGCCGCGTACCAATTGTGGACACGACGCATGACACAATGGCCTGTGCGGCTACATGAACGAGGTACCATAGTTATTAAATTTGAGCTCTGCGTCACAGGTGTGGTCGATGAAGCATGACAAGTTTGTACACGACCTTCGCGCGCACAGCAAAGAGATTTACACGATCAAGTGGAGTCCCGCCGGCCGAGGATCAAACAATCCCAACTGCAACCTCATGTTGGCGAGGTGAGACCGGCTGCCAGCCGCCACGAGACAAAGTGTTGACAGCAGCAAGGCTTTGCTTGGCCGATGCTGTTTTGGCGCCCGCACGCTGGTTGTTTAGTTTATTACACCGTGAAGTGACGGCGCTTGCTGGTCGCGCGAAAGCTGTTCTGCCACTTGCAGCAACTGCAGCTTCGACTCCCTCAAAGGCAGGGCGTCGTCAACAACTGTTCTCCGATTTATTGTTGCTAAGCACCGTCGCGACTGGTTCTGTGGAGCTTACTAGTTCGACAAACGCGTTGCGTTGCCGCAGGCGTGGGCAGGCTCTTTGTTCTCTGTTTTCATCAGTGGGCTTTTCGGTCACGTTGCGACGTTGCCATTTCCACGTTTTTCGCGGCAACGTTTTCCCGGTATCATTACCAGCCGTTGAAGACGGGATCTAGAACGCTGTGTTTTGAGCACGGAAAAAGCGGTCCGGTTTCAGTGCTGACAATGGTCATGCTTTTCTGTTGGTGTTATTCGCGTGAAGGATGATCAGCATGTGAGTTCGTCCGAACTTGATGCGAAATGAGAGTTAATTGCTCGTGAGCGCCAAGATAAGCATTGACTGTTCTGGTGAAGTGTTGCGCGCGCAGAAACGCCTTAAATCGAGCAGAAACGCGGTTAGTCAAGTTTCTGCGTGAATCGATCACCGGTGTGTGTAGTTAGTTGTTGCCAAAAAGCAATGAATGGTGTTGCTGTAACAACTGGTCGTGTACGTGCTCAATATCGTACCCCTTAACAAAAGTTGCCCAAGCTGCTTAGCGCGCGAAAAAGGTCGTTTCAGCCGAACAAAGTGCACCACAGTCAACAGTCCATGTTATCGCCCCGAAGCGATCCTCGCTTGCTTCGCGGCTGCTTTTTTCACTCCCGAACAAACAACAGCGAACGTGCTGAGGCGACGAAAATTCTGACTGCAACGTCGCGCGCGCTCTGCCTTTTTTCCGAAACCCGTCGCGGGCCGTTCATTCATGCCAGATGACGTAGCAGCGCGTTCCCGGTCGTTAAAGAGCGCAATCCCACAGCGTTCGAATTCCACTTCGTTGCTGTCACAAAGGGCGCGCTGTGGGCCGCCTGTGGTCGGCCGCGCTCGCTGGTGTCTGTTAAGCTACTAAGCGCCGAGCAGAGGTTAGCGAGTATTGATTTTTTTCACTCCTGATCCATGTCCAAATCCGAAAAATGTTTTGCATGTTCGATCCTCAAAGGAAAAGTTCAGAAATTTAGTAACCGCATCCGAATATGACATCCCTGTCATTTTTAAAGCAAAATCCGTAGGAATATCATGACATGTTGTTTTCCAACAGGAAGTCGGGCTAAAACCAGAAACGAGCCTTAAGTTAAATCTATCATTTCATGGTTATTTAACGCTCCCATACTTGACACATGCAAAGAACAAAACTGCGATTGAGTCAGCATTAAATAGGCCTAATTGAACACTGAAACACTGCAGCCAAACGCGACATTGCACGCATTGGTTAGTTATTGCAACACTTAAAACTGAAAACATCTCTCAAAGCTGGAGTACAGATAAAATAAGTGGCAATGCGAATTGTTGAGACTACAATGATCAAACACAAGAATAACACGGTTTTAAAGTAGGAAAGTAGCGTGCTACTTCGTTGGTGCACATTTCCTGCATCATAGCAACCCACGGTGGATAACACGAATTAGTGGTGATGAGTAACAACACTTACCTACAAAAACATTTCAATGTTTACATGACAATAGAAACCATGCCATGGCGAAGAAAAATCCCTTTATTTTGTTAACAGTGTGAGATTTTGACTCTGAAATTTCATTATAAATGTCTATAAAGTATCCTGATGCTCATCCGATTTTCATTAAAAAAACAACCATCCAAATTCAATCCTTGTTTTGCACAAGAACGTAAATAACTTGTGGGATATGCAGTCCTCTCCATGCTCACCTCTGGTAAGCGAGCTGTGCTAGAAAAGGTCGTGCATTCTGCCGTTCTTTGTTGTTCTACGCGTCGCATGCGCTTCATGTCTTGATTCTGCGGTCTTTGATGCTTTCCTGAACCCCCCCCCCTGATTGTGTATAAAGCGGCAACGCATTGCGTACCGTATCAGGCAATTGACAATGTGTGGAACTGCTGGTTGAAAGGTGTGCAGCGCTGCTAATGACAGCGCCCAGCAGTATCTGAAAATTGTGTTGTTGACCAACGTTCTGTCAAAGCAAACGACAGCGCGTTGCATGCGTCACTCCCTGTCCCTGTACAGAGATTAACAGTAGATTCTGTGCGCGACAAAAACCCAGCTCGTGCCGTCGTGTTCTAGAATGAAATGCTCTGTCATCAATAATATTTCTCGGTTTGATTGATTTTCGTTGTGCGTTGGTTGGCAGTGCTTCGTTCGATTCAACTGTGCGATTATGGGAACTAGAGAAAGGGACGTGCTTACACACACTGACCAAACATCACGAACCTGTTTACTCTGTCGCTTTCAGTCCGGACGGCAAGCTCCTCGCCAGTGGCTCATTCGACAAATGCGTTCACATTTGGAGCACTCACGTGAGTTACGCGCTGCGCTCGTCAGGTTCGCCGTTGTTTATCGAGGCTCGGAAGGACCAGCAAAAAAATCTGACTTGGAGATCGTCACGTATCGTGGTTAAGCGCCTGGCAAAATCGAAAACTGCTTGTACTTTTGAGTGACTTTAAATCCATCGTCATGGGACAAGTTGCTGGATATACTGGGCTTTGGTAATTTTCCGTCACATTGCTGTGTATTGCTTGATAACAACTGTTACTGAAAAACAGTCATCTGGTTTTCTGTATAAACAAGCTGGAACGAAAAATTTAACACATTCCGGCGGCAACATTAAAGGTAACCTGAGTTCATTCAAAGTTTCCAGTGCAACTTGACAAATTTTGCAGCAGCCCTTGCGCTTTTGCCGGTAAAGCTTTTTATCGACGTATGTTCGAAAATAGCGCTTCGACCCGCTCGCTAATCGATTGACATTTATACAGACTGGTCAGTTAGTGCACAGCTACGAAGGCACGGGCGGCATATTCGAAGTTTGTTGGAATGCGGCCGGCACGAAGGTGGGAGCCAGCGCGTCTGATGGAACGGTGAGTTTCAGCTGCTATCTTTACTGCTACGATTCTCGATCTGTAAGGGATAAGGTCACGGACATTCTCCAAAGACGTTACTGCTGGTCCAATTTGCGAATGGATTAACCAAACCAAGCATTGTCTTTTGACGTTGGCCGATTGGCATTGCACTCGAGGCCGATTTTAATTCCTCGACCTGATCGAACAGCGCGCACCAACTGTCTGCGCCCAGCACTGTTGTTTGTTTTGTCTCTATGACGTCAGCAAGCCGCTTCGGATGGATTACTGCATTGTCCGCTCTTAAAGCCTCCAACAGCGCAAAAGCGAAGTGGCCATTTTATGCTTGCTGTTTCGAAGCAATGGCCACAGTTAATGTTTGTGAACTGTCTCAAGTAATCCAAATAAACCTTGCTGAGATTATTTAGCTGGATTCACTCAAAAGAGCCGAACGCCTAAGCAAGGGTCAGCAACGTTTTCGGACTGCGAGGCCACTTCAGGTCAAAATGGCGCACTAGGCCAGAAAAAAGCAAAGTTATTAAAGACGGGTTTATGTCGTCACAAAGTTCATTGAAGACATGCACGGCAGGAAGCACACTAGCTGCGTAACGCAGTTTGCCAAAGAAACAAGTCCAAAACATTGTTGTGGAGACCGCTCGAGGCAAGCCACGGATAACGTCAAACGAACTCGCAAGCGCTATTGCTCGATAACTGCTATCGCTTGGCTGAGCACTTTTACACATGAGTTCGCTTCATGTAACTGATATGCGAGTCCAGTGGCGTATGGTGGTCATTGTTACTGGGTGCGCGCTGTTTGTGACGTCAAATTCACGTTTGATATCCAACGTTTTCGCGAATTTTTTTGACACGATGCGTATCATTATACACACACTCTCCTTATTAATTGTTGTATAACTTAGTTTAAAGTCCTATCAGCGCTCCAACTTAAAATGCAGGTGCAAAATACACTCAAAGCTACGACCAAGCAATCATAACTGCAATAATATCAGACTGCGCGTTAAAACCAAGGATTAAAACACACTCAGCCCTACAGTCTGCACCAATGTCTCTTTGTATACGAGCAGTCGAGCGCAGCTGTGCGCCTCGAATAGCGAACACCCACGGTTGCCATATCGAAACAACAAGGGAGTAAAATTCACTCAGCACTGGAACAGCGCAGGCCGCAACTGCAGAGACAAGCTGCGTCTCTGCGCGTATGTCTTGTCGATCACGAGTTTTCGAGTCCTGCAGGAGTGCGCCTGGAATGTCGCACACCCAGGGTTGGGGAATAGAAACAAACAGGGGAATAGAATTCACTCTGAATTGGAACAGCGCAGCTCGCAACTGCAAAAGCAGTATACGCAGATGTCTCTCAGAATACGAGAGTAGTCCAGTGCATGGCGCACACCTTCGGTCTGGAAAGTACATAGTTATCTTCATTACTTTTTGTGATTTTCCCTTGATCGCACGACCTGGAAAATGTCACGTCGTGTTCACTTTCTCACAGGGTGTGCGCCACACACCTAGCACACCCAGAGTGTACGCCCCTGTGCGAGCCGGACCCATGCCAAGGCCGGGTAGAACACAAATGCGATGCATTTTCAGAACCGAATACTGCTCTCATCACGACGTGTTTTGTCTACTTTTCTACCGCGTTCTTGCGGACCAGCAACAATGAAGCAGACAGACTCGAGTTTGAACGGTTTTCTGCGCGCAAGCTGGAAGCTTATTTAATTGCAGCGAAGCGAAACATCCACAATATCGACTTGACGGCAGCATTTGCAACCGTGAACAAATACGTCCACCAACTAAATGCTAGGACCAGCCACCATCGACCTACGCATGGACGGGTTTACCCACGCGCTTAATCGGTACTATTGGCTGGGTTCAAGTAACACAAATATATTGTTTGAAGTAATTTCTAACAGATTACTCGAGTAACTTAAGTAATTCAAGCAAATTATGAAAATCAGCATTTAGACTTAAAAACATGCAAGCGCAATTGTTAAATCACATATTGGGCTGTTCAGACAAAAACCTTGGCCGCGATTCAATTTGATGGAACAAGCTTCTAGCTCCAAATCGTAATCACGATGACAATCAACAACTGTGAATTACAAAGCTTTTCGCACAGGCAAGCAATCTATTCGTCTCAGTGGCTTAATTTATGTGCGATGATGCATGTCATGTATAATGTTGCGTTTACAGCAACAGACGTACCTTACAAAATCTTAATAGTAAAAGTAAATTACTTGAAATGTCAAGTAGTGGCAAAGCTACTTACGGTAATCAAGTAATAAGTAAAGGTTTTCAAGTAAGTAATTAAGCAATTACTTGAACCCAGCCCTAATCGGTGCGAGCTAGAATGTTTAGAACTCATACACCCACAGTGGGCGGTGACTGATTAACACCGCCTCTAATGAGTACACAAGTGTACCTGCGACCCCATTAAGTCGGATGCAATAATAATTAGCTAACAGTGCGTTAGGTCGGACTGGAACACTATCTAGGCCCTGTGGGACCTGAAGGCCGGAGGTTGCCAATCCCTGCGACGTGGGTTCCTTAGGGCTTTAGTTTAGCGTAAGAAGCAAGGTGGTGCTGTTTATCGTCACTGCCAGCGAAACCAAGTCGAAGACCCTCCGGGTTTGCGCTCCAACAGAAAGACGCAGGGGTAGGAGACATTCTGTCGTTCACTCACAAGCTACTAAGCAGTGTTCGTGGAAATTTTACGCTGAGTAAATGTTTTGTTTTGGTGCCCATGCAATCGCGCAACCATGCAGACAAACAATTAAACGTTACAAGGGCTATGCCATATATATAATACTATATTAAATATAAAATGTTGCAAGTGCGCGAGAATGAGATTTCACTGTGCAAATGGTGTGGTGCTACGGCGCAGTTGCACACCTTAGAGGGAAGATTGCTAATAAGGCCATGTAAAACCAAGCCATCGGTTATGCTTGGTCTTCCGTCAGTTTAGCCGTCGAGTAGCTTTGTTTTTCAATGCACTGCCTGCAACAGCATCCTCCAGCAGCTGCTGCCACTTTCAGCTGTTATTGACTGCTGCCTGTATTCGCCAGCAGCACGTGCGTGGCACTGCTGAAAAAAAATGGCTGGCGGTGTTGGTTGCGCGACTTCGCTCTTCCAGTGAAAATCGCACGATTCGACTTTTAATCCTTTCTTGCCTTGCAGGTGTGCGTGTTAGACCTGCGACAGTGATGACTGGAATTGACTCGGCGCGCAAACGCAGGCGCAGTCTCGACCTCACACAGCGAGACCGTTGAGTACGTTCGTCGGTCTCGGGTTGGCCATGATGATCCGGAGGAACGAAGGGTTGTTTAAAGTGACGTGGTGCTCGTGACATCATCAGAGCGACACGATCAACTTTGCTGTTGCTGAGACACTGAAGCGG
>Ga0210059_1017072_pt1 | contig 10395 bp, 4 predicted proteins | sample Ectturendosymbi2_FD_188042 | JGI IMG/M metagenome (GOLD analysis project Ga0210059, IMG submission 188042) | Ecteinascidia turbinata endosymbiont from Florida, USA - Sample 2 (SPAdes) (version 2) | ecosystem: Host-associated > Tunicates > Ascidians > Unclassified | place: Key West, Florida...
GTATAACAGCAACTACTTGACACTTGGATTTACTTCAGTCGTGGTAAACGGTGAAATCCGGCCACAGTTCGTGTTGTGCTTAGAAGTCCTTGCTCACGGATTTCTCAAAGAAGCTTAACTATCGAGTAAAAATGTGCAAAATACCATGACGAAATGTTTGAGCTTTTAAAGAGAAAAACAACAGGTAACGTGAAGTCATACCTATCATCCATCTACTTCCGGAGTATAAACTTACTTCCATAGTAAAGCAGTGCGTGCTTCTTTTTCTGTTGCTTGGAAATTGCAAGAGCAAAAGCGCCTTTTTCAGCAGGAGAGAGCTTGGTCAAACCAGCAGCTGTGAAAATATCCAGAATAATGTGCAGTGATGCCGCAGCTCAGGAGTGTGCAACCAAGCAGCACTGTCGGGCCAAATACACATAAACAGATTGGTCCATGGGCCACAGCTGTATGTGTCAAGCTCTGCGGGTTACACAAATCGCTAGCCGCCTGCTGAAGATAGGCAATGCCCTTAACCTGCGTTCTCTGTGTGTTTGTTTGATTAAATCGCCATTGTTCCATGAGGTGTGGACAGCACACTGTTCAGGTTTAGATAGAATTGAGGTTGGATGCTGAGTTGAAGACTCAACGCCCAACCGCAATTCTGTCTAAACCTGAAGTTCTATATCTTCCACATTTGCAGAAGAGGTAGAAATTTAATTGCGGTTCGGCGCTGAGTTTGAAGACTTCTGTTGCTATTTCTTTGGTTAATTATAGTTGGATTTTCCTAACGTAACCAGGCATCAGTGCAAACTCGCGCAGGGTCACAATCAGCAAACCCGATAACACGCCCGATGTTTCCTTCAGGTCAGTGGGCTGACATTAAAATTTTCAACCGTAATGCTTGCTTGTGGAGCAATGTGGTCTGGATAAAGTAAACACCAGGTGCGGGTGAACTGGTGTGGTCATAAGGGCAAGTAAACAGTATAGGCCTACTATTTTTCTCTTAACAATATTTAGGTTTTGGCCCGCGGGCCACAAAACTTCAGTTCCCGAGCTGCTTTTGGCCAGCGGGTTACAGGTTGCACACACCTGCCTTAGCTAATAAGTTAGCTATGGTTTTTCTTTAAACAACACCATCAACTGGTGTATCCAAGAACTCTCAGTCGATATTCTGAAACAAATTATTGCTGCTGCAAAGCGAAGTGGAAATCTTATTGCACAGTTGGGCGAGACTGCAGGTTTTGGAAACAATGCACAGTTCACAGTGTTCGTGCGATACCGTGCGAGTGAGGACTACATAAGTGGAACAATTTCACTTTTGCTGTCCACTTGCCAAACATAATACAAGAAAGGAAATGTTTAAGTAGATTCCTTCACTAGGCATCATCAGCTTTCGCGAACTCACAGCGTGTCTGTTTGTGCTGATGGTCCTTATCCGGCCATGATAAAAATCAAAAAGACTTTATGAAAAGCGAAAACATAGATATTTAAGTAGTTATTGTCTTCTTCGCCAGGAAAAAATCAGTTGCGAAGAAATTTAAGAAGATCTGACAGTTTTTAAATAGATTTGATCTGCTGTTGATCACATCAAACACTGTCCCTTACTCATTCGTTAGTTTGGTGCTTTGTGTGGCGAGATGGGGGCAGAACACAGTGGACGTTTGTTTCATTTCAACATCCGTCGGCTCATGAGGTAATATGCTGAAGAGAGTGGCCCATGCAATGGCACCGGTGCATTATTAAAAGAACAGAATCATAAGTTTGCTGAACGATTCATCGACAGCAAGGGAATGGCCAAATAGCTGTTCTCAGGTGATTTTTTGATTGCCAAACATTCTTAGGTGATTTTTTATACGTTTGCATCAGCTAAACAGCTCTAGGCACGGAAATGGTAAAATACTTTCAAATGTTTCCAAGACATCGTCGCGTTTAAAAGTAAAATACAGTTGTGGATCCATCAAATTGAAAATTGAAGAATATCTGCATTTTAACATTAAACGCATTTGCAGAAAAGGTAGAAATTGATTTGCCTGCATTTGTCAAATCTTCCTTGAGCGCCTTACTATACCTCTCTGAGAGGATACATATATCCCTTCTCACAATCACATCAAAAACATTTAACTGGGTGTGAAGCCCTTTTGAGGTGTCAGAGCAGGAGGTTCATTGTGAAGTTGATTGCATTGCTGAACAGTAGATTAAGCTGCTAAGACGGCAGCTGCAGAGTCTGACTCAATTTTGAGTGGATGTCCAGACAATGGAACCAAATCTCTGATCTATGTCAGCAGGCAACAAATGCTATTTTTTTTCCAACTACATACCGTTGTGAAGCTGTTTTTCAACGATATATTTATTTTTGAAACAAGGCACCAATACCAACTTCAACCAGGAGGCGACATAACAGTGTGTGTTGGAGACCACAGGCATTATTTCGAAAAACTTGTCAAACAAACTCAAAGACAAGATTTTCGTTGAAATTCGTGAACGTGGGCAGTGAACTGAATTTGCTAAAACTAGTGTTTGTATCATTCTCGTAGTCTTAGTCTATCTTGAGTCCGCGAAGATTTATACTCGTCCGAAAATAGTCCGTGTCTTAAAAAGGTTGAGAAACACTGCTCTAGCGCAATCAGCGGAGGAGCTAGGGCATTGGTATGGCAAACGAAAACTGCTGTTTTTTAGGCCGAAATCAAAGTACGAATATATTGTACGCCGGCTCTCAAAGTGTTAAAAGCAGTATTTGTCAGTTAGTGTTTTACTAGTATATCTTACTTTTTGTATGTTTGGCTTGCACATGTTGTCTACATGCAGGAGGTGGTAAAGGAATCACAAGATAATACAGAAATCCTGAGGCGCGAAGCACAGAAGGTTTTCATTGCTATTCAAAAGCAATACTGATGGAACGTGTCCACCACAACAAGGCACCAACAACTACTCTAGTTGTTCACTGTCATACAGAAGCATTAGATAATTGAATAAAAATGAAGATTTTTGAAAAGCATCAGACATTTGAAACAATTGGATGAAAAAGTTAGATGAAGATACACAATGTTTTAAAAAACGATAGATTGTTTCTCAACAGGGCATCAAAAGTCTTGACACAATGGTTAACTTGGTGTGGGCGAACACTTACATTTCTGGGTATATAGTGCATAATACCCAAGAAGCGAAAAATGGGAAGCCTTTTGTATACATTGCATAATACAGGAAAATCAACTATGCACAAAACCAATTCTTTGCACAATTGAGCATTGCTGTACAAGATACTGATTATTCCTGATTAATTTTCTTGCTGTTGCGATCAGCGAGCACCATGCAGGCAAAGCTTCACACTGTGGCAACAAGCAACAAATATCATCTGATGAGATTACTCTTGTTTGTGCATTGTTGCATATTGGTGCTATTGGAAGTGGACACGTAATCATTATAGGTCAACAGTTACAATGATGCTCATCTTGCCTTTCCACCAAGAGAAACATTCAACAAATCAGGCTATTGTATTGTGTTTTTTTAACTGAAGTTGGAAGAAGTTATGTTTATGTAAACTTAACCCTTTAACGACCGTGCCAGCCAATATATTGGCTCACCCTTTTTTGGCCATAAATCACCAGCCGCTAGAGCTAGAGAGCTGTTCAAACCCTCTACGGATTCAGCAAGTCTTCTAGTTGACATTGAAAAAAAAATTTTTTTTGTTTTTGGTTTGGCGTTTGCTGGGGGGAACGTCACAAGTGGGGGTGTTTTTGCATTTTTTGGCCACCTTTACCTGGCCCTGGGCCCCAATCCATTGACCCATTCTTTTGGCTTAATTTTTTTTTCGGAAACTAGGCAAAAATCTGCGTCTTTAGAGCCCTTGAATGGCTTTCTAACATATCTGTAGCCAAAATTATGGATAAAAAAACAAAAATTGGTGAAAATTTCTGTACCCACAAACCCCAATTTGGGTTGGAACACACCCCTTCTCTATATGGACAACACTCGCCAGCGGATCGAGCTAGGAGCTGTTCAAATCAGCTTTGAATCGGGGAAGACTTGTAGTTTAGACTGAAAAAAAAAAAAATTTTCATTGTGCAATTTTGGCCTTTCTGGCCACGTTTACAAAACCACAGGATGTTTTGACAGGTCTGTCAAAACAATCCATGACGTCAACGTCCCGTGGGAGTTCTAAAATCAAGCCGAATCACTGGCGCGAAACCATGCGAGATTTAAATGCATTCTAGGCTATAGTACGAGCTTTTAGAGGGTTTGATGGACATTCTAGCGTTTCTAGTTGATATGTTGTGACAAAAACGGTAGAATATTAATTAGGGAAATCCCCACTAATCCCCTGGGAGTTTCCTGTCTTATTTGGAATATTTTTGGCATAACTTTTGAACCAGAAACTCAAAGGCTCTAAAAACACATATTCTCGCTTAGAAACCAAAAATATTGCAAGCCAAAATATTGGCGCATTGGATCGGATGATGACGTCATAAACTTAACCAAAAAACATATCCCTGTCATCCCAGTGGCCCAAAACCTCCCACCCAAATTTAAAAAAAAAATTTTAATTCTAAACTAAACGATGCCACTAGTCATTACAGGGTTTGAACAGCTCTCTAGCTCAATCTGCTGCTGAGTTATAGCTGGCCAAAGTTTTCCCTGAAAGGGAAAAATATGCGTTTTTTTAAACCTTTTTAATTTTGCCAAAAACTAGGTTTTAACCCATAATTTTGGCTACAGATATGCTAGCAAGTCAATCAAAGGCTCTATAGATGTGGATTTTGGCCTAGTTTTCAAGAAAACTTTGATTCAAAAGAATGGGTCAATGGGTTAGGGCCCAGGGCCAGGTAAAGGTGGCCAAAAATTTGAAAACATGCCCTCATTGTGACGTCACCTCCAGAAAATGCCAAACCGAAAACGAAAAACGTTTTTTTCGATCTCAACTAGAAGACTTGCTGAATCCGTAAGGGGTTTGAACAGCTCTCTAGCTCTAGCGGCTAGCAATGTTTGGCCAAAAAAGGGCCGGCCAATCGTGGCCGTTAAAGGGTTTAATTATGTCACAGACTCATGATCCATATCACAAGAGAAGTCCAACAACACAAGAACACAAAATAACGCAGGTCAACAAAAAATACTTTTTGTATTAAACGAGAATGTGACATAACTTTTTTAGATAACTTTTGGGTGCTGATTCCAAATTTGGCATTCATTTTCTTGTGGCACGTCAAATTTTGGAGTTGCAACGAAAGGCTTTTTTTGGTATATAAACAGTTTTATGCCAATATATTTGCCTTTGTTTCCAAGTGAAAAACGACCTGATAATTCAGTCTACATAGACTGTTAATTTGCTACAAATGATCAAAAAAACAAGTTCAACACACAAGCAGAGGACTCCTGGCCTTGACAGCGGAACTCATAAAACTTCTGTAAGTGTTTTGAACAAGATTTTCTTTTAAAAATCATGGCTGGATCACCACGAGGCAACATCCAGAAGGCAATACCATGATTGATTCTTTTTTGAGAATCTCTGGTATCTTGCTTCCATACCTTGAATCTTATTCACCCTGATAGTCACTGCATCAAGGTTTTCCAAAAAACATTGGTGTGAATGAAAAAAATGCATCTTCAAAGATATAGGCAAGCCCATCTCCATGTAAGCTAAAGCAATTAGCCCATCTCCATGTAAGCTAAAAAACTGCAGCAGCTTTAAATTTACTGCTAAATGTGGTATTTTTTCCAAGCTGACCTTAGTTAGCTGTCTGTCTAGTCCAAGGGTTCCCAACCTTTGTTTGACCATGTACCCCTTCAGCATTTCGAATAGATCAGATGAACATGTACTAGGCCTACTCTTAAAAGGTAGTGGCTACAGGTCTGCCGCACATGGTTAGAATAAAACGCTGAGTTTGTCACGTCACCAGCACCATCATGGTAGCATAGTCCATGTGATTCCGTCTGAGTGCAAATGGTTTTTGGTTTAGCTCTCACCTTGGCAGCGTTTCTTTTAGTAGATATGGTTCACATTTCAAGTCAGGCACCAGTTTTTCTTTACTTTTTTCAAAACTTTCCAAACTTTTGTGTTCAGATTTACATTTTGGTTTAGGGTTTACGGTTGGTGTTTATATTTAGGGATTAGGTTTAGGGGTTATGTTTGGTTTTAAAGGTTTAGGGATTAGCTTTAAAGTTAATATTCAGGAGTTAGGTTTGGATGTAGGTTTCGGGTTTACATTTAGGTTTTAGATTTAGGGTTTAGGTTTAGTACATTTTTACCAAGCCTACTGCAGTCCACAGCACACTTGTCATACGTTACTATCATGTTACAGGTGGCGGACAAATAAGTTTACAAATATGAAGGTCCATAGGTGGGCCTGTAGCCACTGCCTACTTAACTTTCTTATGACAGAAAGGCTGAGTAAAACAACAAAAATGTCACTTTTTTTTAGATTTTTAGAACTATAAAGGTAGACTCCGTTTTTTGTCTCAAAAAGTCAATTTGTTGCAGCTGTAGTACTGTACAGTCATCTGTCATGATAGATATGGAAATTTATTGGATCACATACCAACTACAGTACTGAGTAGGCTATAAACCAAAAAAACTTATGGTCAAAATTTCATAAAATTAATGAAATCTATACAAAACCTCAACCAGGGTAGAACCTGTATCGCCATCTACTCTATGCAACATCAATCAACAAAAAATTCCCAAAACTTGTAGCACGGTTTTGCTTGGAACAGGGTTGCCAGATTTTTTTCATAGCTTATGACAAAAATCCTGATAAAAATTTCCAAAATGACTGTTTTTTGAAAAAGTTATGGCCAAAATCACTAATTGTTTTAACTATTGTAATTTCCGCATTCATAGGTGTCTTAAATTGTTTGGAAGGCGGTTCATTTTTGCCAAAAAATGTAGTTTTGCCAAAGAAGCAAGCTTTTACTTTTTAAAACAGCAATTTCTGTTGTAAACTTAAAACTACCTGTTACAACTTGTCTTTACTTATCTTAATAAAACTTAGAACCATATATTAAGCACTATTGTAGATGACAGTGGCAATAGAACCGCCTGCGGATCTTTAAATTTGAAGCCTTATTCGACCTCCTTTTGTAACATGACAGTAACGCATGACGAGAGTGCAGTAGGCTTGGTATAAACAAAGTAAATGTAAAAAATAAACCATAAACCAAACCCTAACCATAACCCTAACTTAATCCGAACCTAATGCTAACCTAACGCTAACTTAACACTAACCTAACACTAACCTTAACCTAACCTAACGCTATCGTATCCCTAACCTAACAGTAACTCGTACGTAAAATGTAAGCCAGAAAAAAAGTAAAGAAAAAAAAGAAAAGGAAAGTCGAAAGAAAAAAAACAAAACCAAAGTCGGCAAGGTGAGATTCGAACCGAAAAACTGAAGCATAGAAGGCATAGTGCATAACCACTGCACTATACAATCCACACGGTTTGAACGACAAAGTAACCCTTTTATTTAAATTGCGTCAGGACAGGCGGATGAATAGTCACTTCCATTGTACATACATGCTTCTATTCTGACCCATTTCTGGGTTAAACAATTTCATATTAACTTTCCAATTTAACGACAAGGCTAGAATTATCTTGATCTTGTGCTCCGAATATATGAACAAAAGATTAAAGTCATGAACTGTATTAAGTTGATGATCATAAAGAGGTAACCGCATCATGCTGATAACCATCATCAAAAACACATATGAACGAAAAGGCAGGAACACTTGAGAACAAACATTGACTCAAGACAGGTCCGACTGAAAAAACACTTGTTGCACAAAATCTACAAGATTTGAGGGGCTACATAATTACTACACACCAGTGTTGCCAGATTTCAAAAAGCTTTATAGCCAAATTTCACGAAAAAATTAGCCAAAATTGGCAAAAACCTTCAGCCAACCAAAGCTGTCTGAAAACTAACAAAAAACATTAAAAGTCACTAAAAGTGCAGTTTATCAATTTCGTGGAGTGTGGACTTTAACAAATTAGTCTATGGCGCATTTAGCAACCATGCAATCTTTGCAAACCAAGATTCTAAAGGCAGTGGCTGTAGATCAGTGGTTCTCAACCTGGGGTTCGCGAATCCCCAGGGACTCACGGGAAGATTTCCAGGGGTACTTGGATGGCAGTTGAGTTCTCATGTATTGCTACTTTTTAATATCCTACACTGGAGGAAAATGCATGCCGATTGAAAACACCGCGTAGATTTTGCCTGATCTTGTGTTGTTGTGATGCAACAATGTGAAATCCACGGCTTTGCCAGCTAACCTGAGGGTTGAGGTTGATTGTTTTATGACTGGTGGGTACTTAACGGAAAAAAGGTTGAGAACCCCAGCTGTAGAAAACTAACAAAAAACATAAGTCACTAAAAGTGAAGATTATACCATGTAGGCTATCTCCTTATTTAAACATTAAAGATTATACCATGTAGGCTATCTACAGCCTCCACCATTTACAAAACTATTTACAAATGCAAAACAAAACAACTGACTGCTGCTGTCAGAGCTTTTTTGAAAACCAAAGCTTAACAAATTACCATGCTCCCGCATGGTACAATGGGGAATTGCTTTACGCTGATGTTTATTAGAAGCATAATGAATGGCTATTAAAATCTAATCGATGTGCTACAATTTCACAGCGACTAAACTTGCACTAGGCTTTCTCAGCGTTGCACTGCACTTTTCGAAGCCTTGGTTTGAAGCCGTTCATCCATTCACATTCTTTGAAACCACTTCTTTATCAAATAACATCAGCACCAGAAGCAACTGAGAACATCTTGAGTGTTTAAAAACGAACTAAGCTTTAGACCAGGCGCTTGCATCAATAAGGTGACGATTCGCTTCCAGTAACTTGTAGAATGTTATCCAAAATTGAACATTTCACAAAACAACCTTTGAATCTGTGCAATAGTGGACTGGATTACATCTCATTACAGTATCCTTATTTTCATTTTCTAACCGAAACTAGGCACAACCGTCTCATTCTTCCATTCAGCTTCTTATAAAACTTAAAAAACGAAGCTGTTAAAACTAATAGGATCGCTTGTAACCACGTTCTCTGGAAGAATCTTATCAGTATTTTTGCAACTTACCGGTAGGACTTTCCACGACGTCTATTCTCTGAGTAGTTAGATTCAATCAGTGTTGCCACTTTGTTCTTATGAAAAAGCACTAGATTTCATGAAAAAAACACTAGTTTCACAAAAAAAATACTAAATCACAAATAAGTTAGCTGTTAAAGCAAAAGGTTAACTTACACTCAATGAAAATGGCCAGAAAATCCGTTGCAATGCAAACAAAGACATTTGGAAACCAGCGACAAAGAAAACGGGATATACCGTAGCAGAAACGCTTGTATTTGTAGCCTATTACAGGTCACTAAATTTTTTAACAGATGACCACAGTGACTTCGTAGCGGTTTAACTCGAAACAGATTATATGCTCTTGTGTAATTTAAGATGTAGCCTATTAGGCTAGTAGGTAGAATTTTTAGCAAATTAATTGCAATTCCACGAAATCGAAGTCTCAATTATAGTTACAATAAAAAAAGTGTAATTAAATACATTTAGCTCACTCATTGAAAAAAACAAACAATATATAGCTACAAAAAACACCAGATCTAGTGGGAAAACACTAGAAGTGGTACCACTGTATTCAATGCAGTCCAGCCAGTGTTGTTCCGGATCAGGATTTTTGGAGTCCGATCCGGCAAAATTATGAGATTTTTTGGATCAGGAGCCGGATTGGATATCATTTTTGCTCAAGTCGGATCCGGATTATCCAAAACGTTTCGAACACTTTTTAATTTTTTTGCGTTTTGTTTTTTTCCTGCGAAAATTTTATTGATAACTTGAGAGTTCTGATGCTGGACGATGTGGTTTATATTGTTCTTTAATTTATCACGCATGGTTGACTTTGACACCGCAGTCGTGAGGTGACGTGAGTCGCACGTACTTTAGTCGCCGTTTGCTATGGCCATTGCTTGCATTGTCAGGCACGTAAGTAAAGTTGGTGTACTTTTCGCGCCAAGCAAGAAACCAACATTCCAAAAGCTGTCTAATGTTTCTATGTGTATTCAGTCAGTTGCTGGTTCAGATTGGGTTAGTCAACACTAATTAGTATGGATTCTTCAATGATACAAGCACTTGTTAAAATTAAAGTGACAAAGAAAGTTATTTTTAAAAAAAGTAAAAATGCTGTAGTATAAATTATACTTATAGTCACTATAAGTGCAGTATATGGGATCAATTCATCTTGTACATTCCGAAGACAGTGAAAGTCCATATTCTACAGGACATGTGAAATGTGTGTCATGCAATTCAATCACTGATATAAAACATGATTTGGCAAGAACAAGAAGTGGAATAACTCATTTACAGTAAAGCAGCATAGCAAAAGATGCAAGGCTAAATCCAAGACAGC
>Ga0210059_1017073_pt1 | contig 10395 bp, 9 predicted proteins | sample Ectturendosymbi2_FD_188042 | JGI IMG/M metagenome (GOLD analysis project Ga0210059, IMG submission 188042) | Ecteinascidia turbinata endosymbiont from Florida, USA - Sample 2 (SPAdes) (version 2) | ecosystem: Host-associated > Tunicates > Ascidians > Unclassified | place: Key West, Florida...
CTTCACATATGACCCGAAGGTTGTTCGCGTACGACTGGGAAAGCCCTTGCGTGACACTAGTTGTGGTGGGCGCGCGTACCAAAGGTTGAGAACCGCTTCACCTGAACTTTCTCGTATTTCCCGGTGCGTAGCGCAGCATTCTTTGTTTGTAAGCGTCGTGCTTCTCCTTTCAGCCACCAAGTGGACATTTCGACCAGGAACCTCATGAGTCTTTACAACCACACGGTTGACGTCACCGTTTGGGATTCCAAGGACAAAGTTTCGGTCAAGGCGCGCACGGACAGACCTAAAGCTTTCAGGTTGCCCTCTATCAGCGAAGTCGACTTTCCCGGCCGAGGAGTGAGTGCTCGTATTAATATTTTGGGACTTATGTCGCTCTATTGGTTTGATAAGCAGTGTACGTGAAAGGTGTGGTTCGTAGAAGACTGTGAAAAATCAGAAAACCGGGTACTCAGTCGCAGAGCGCAGTTACTCTGCTTGGAAATCTCATTTATTTAAACCCCCCCGATACTTTTTTCCATCCAAACAGTTTCGGCTCTGTCGTTAATCGAAAGTGTTTTTGTTTCGACTACCTCATGCACTGTCGCGTTGCTAAAAATATGTTTATCCGGCAATTCGTGCTTTTACGCATATCCGAAATTAACCGCGTATTTCAAAATTGATTTTGCTTTGGTTGCATTTTTCATACTACTACGCAAATGCTACAACAAAAGAACGTGCGACAATTTGAACCATTACTTGCATTATATTGTTAAGCGACTGCAGCAAACGGTATATCATCGACGTACGTAGGAATTTCGGCATATGATAAAATCTTGGATAAACTCCCAAAGTCGATTGTGACATCCCGGTTTGCTTGTAAGTAAAAAATAACAGACGTGAAATACACGCATGTACGTCAGTAAACGTACGAGAATTTGTTTTGGGTTGGAAATCGGTTTTTAGGGATTTTTGACGCGTGTGGGAGGCAGAGGTGACCGGAGTTACTTTTTCAGACTCCGACTCCGCTCCTGTTCCAAAATGTTTGAATCTGGGTCCGGAAAATTTTCAAATTTGAGAATCCGACTCCTGCTCAGACTCCGGCTACAATCATCGATCCAAGCGATATTTACCCATGTTTTTATTTAAGAAATAACCACTCCTGCTTCTGCCGAAATTGACTCCGGGTCCGGTTTTTCACAAATTTTTGACTCCGGGTCCGAAAGAAAAACGCAAAATCCTGCCGGAGTCGACTCCGGCACACCGGATCCACGTCCACCTTTGGTGGGAGGATGTTCTCAGTTTTTGCTGCAGTGCAACGTCGCGCAGTTCTTGATGATAACTTGCCTTTATGATAACTCCGGTTCCTGCGAATGTTAGCAACACACAGTTCGAAATACAACGCAGACGGGTAGATGTTTTCCCGTCATCCAAATAAAATAGGCGGCTGCCCGTTGCCACTGACGAAAGTGTTTCTCCACCAATCGTTATCGTGTTTTATGGAGTTGTTCACTGGTATAGGGTCTCGGTTGCGTCATTTAAATGTCTCTTGTTTCGTTCAGGTGCAAGCTGTTGTTGCTAAGCAATCGAAAAGCTGGGAAATGCTCCAACCGCGAGACTCGGTGATCGACACTCAACAGTCTACTGTAGAACCCGAGCCGGAACCGGAGCCGGAACCTGAGAGGCGCGAGACGCCAGTTGTCCAGAAAGAGCTGGAGGAAGCTGACCAACAGAAGACCGCCGAACTTAAGACTAATCGCCACCAGAAAAGGTAGAGACTTGATATGCAGCTGCAGTGGTGTAATAATTATCATAATCTAGAGCTGAAAAGTACCGTTGCCACATGACGTCGTTTGCTAAGCTCAATGGCGCCTTTAGAATTTTCGACTGAGCAATTTCGCAAAGTTGCGTGTGAATACGAGTCTCTTAAATGTTTCCATTTTTTGCCTATTTTATTATGAAATAAGCATTTGCGGTTATGTGTAACGGAAAAAATGTGTAAACGACCCTGTGGTCGCTTTTTACGTTACGAGATAAAAACTCCCCAAAACCGCTCTTTGTAATATTGTTGTTTTTCATAGACGTGTGCGATGCAGGTTGTTTGGGCGCTTTAAGCAAAGCCCTGTCAGCAGTGTTCCCTCTAATAAAATTTTACACTGAGCAAATATTTATTTTAGTGCGCATGCGATTGCCCAACCACGTACGTAGACACACAAACAGTGAAGCGTTTCAAGCGTTACAACGGTTATGTGATATTTATATACGATATTAAATTCCGAACGTTGCAAGTGCGCGAGAATGAGATTTCGGTGAAAATGGTTGGTGAGAAAGTAAGAGATGCGTAGTTGCGCATCTTAGAGGAAACACTGCCTGTCAGGAATGTATGAAACGTCTAGAAAATTTTGTTAAAATTATGTGAAAGGTGTTTTCAGAGCAAAAATTGTGGACAGACTTATCAGCTTCATCAAAACTAAATAAGCCTTTAAAAAATTTATTTTCGATTGAAAATTGATTAAGAACAATCCGAAAAGTCTCAAAATAAACCATGAAAAAAAATTTGAAGACTTTTCTATGTTTGATGAAAAGTTTTTTGTGTGGTTATAATTAATTTATTAGCATTTCCACTGTTTCTGAAAATACTCACTGGATTATTCGAGGTGTGGTTGGTATAGTTATTCAAGAGACGAGCGTTATTAGCCTGCGTTTCATTGAGCTTTAACGAGCGTGATAAAACGTTCAGCCAATTAATCGTGATTTGCGAGCGCTTTTGCTCCATCGGCGTTGTGTGTTCTGCAACAGTTGCGGTGGGAACAGATCTAGCGCCGATGTTGCTTTCTTCCAATTGCAGAATACGAAGCTCTCTTGTTCGCTTGGCAGGCGTCGACACTTCCGAAGAGGAGCAAAAGCGTCTGAACGAATTGCAAAAGCAGCAGGTGACTGATTTTTGTTGCAACGGGAATTTAGACATCAGCGAAATAATTTCCAGTCAAACATACGTGTTTAGAAAGAAACTGTCGCCGTTTCTTTCAGGACTTTCGTTTCGCTGTGTCGTTGCGCCAGGAAAAGTTTTTACATCCGCGGATGTTCCGGGGTTTGAGTTTTTTTATATATCGTTGAAGGTGCGATAACCGTTCTGTACTTGAGATTCCGTTTGCCGTTTTTAGGTACTTTGTCTTGAGTTCAGGAGTCATGCAATAATGTTTTGCAGGAGAAATTGGTCTTTTTTGTTCGTTTTGTATGATATTCTACCCGGATGTTAATATTTCTGTGTTTTGCACCAAGCTCTGCTACAGATTTTGTAGGGACCCATTGGAACAGGGTCCCATAATGCGGACATTTTGAGCTACGACCTGTTTTTATAAACCCTACCACCCGTAGTTTCACTCACTCGACCTCAGTCACAAGAGCAGCACATATCTACTGCTAACGCTTAAACACAAAATAACCCACCCTTGAGCTTCAGCACCACACAATTGAAGCCACACTTGTTTCAAGTGACGCAAGACATGCCACGAACTGAATAAAAAATAGGCTGGCGAGCCACTTGTGCGCCTTGAACGGCTCCTTGAAGTTCGCGACAAAGGTTGACTGTTTGGAATCGGTTATGAACTGTGCGCTGATTGGCTTCGCGAAAGCGTTACGTAAACGCTTCGATTCTGCTCGGAAACTTACGATTTTTTTCCTACGATTGAATGATGCGTAACAAACAAAACGTAGCTCACGAAGAACTGCTACAACCTGTGAAAGGCAGGGTTGCGGAGTCATAAGGAGTCGGATTCCTAACAACACTGGGAGTCGGAGTCGGTTTTTTTGTCAGACTCCGGATGTCCAATCGGATCATTTTTACATCACACTCCTAAACTGGGTGTTCCTGTTGAAATGGTACAATTTCTTTTGAAACTTTTGTTGAAACAGAGATTTCTTGCTGTGCACCACGATTTCCATCGATTTTAACATCCAAATTTCATTCCCTTTATGTTTAGGAGTCGGGGTCGAAAATTTTGGAAAGGTCAGATTCCGCAACCCTGTTAAAAGGTGTCCAATATTCATCTGTTTTATGTACGTTACCTCGCATGAAGCATGCCTAAGTGGAAAGTACTGCGTATTCACAGCTTAGAAGTGCTCAGGATAGCGATGGTGATACAGCACATGCCTCATGCAGAGACCTCTTGTAACATCCCATTGAGCAGGTCGCTGTAATTCGCTGCTCACGCATTTGCGATCTTATAATGTCCTCTGCGCTTTCTTTGCAACCAGCAGCTGTTGTCTGTGAAAGGTCTTGCTTGCAATGATTCTAGTTCTGTCACTTCGATACATGTTGTTGCTAACGAAAAACTAAAAGAGCTATGCGTCAAAAACTTGAACTATCGCAGTTTTCGGTTCAAGGCAAGAAGAGTTTTTGTGTCAATAAACCTACAGGGTTTCGTTGGTAAGGTCGTGAAACCGGTTTTTATGAAGTGCGCGATTTTCTTCTACTGTAAAGCCTGTATAAAAATACACCAACGCCATTGTTCAATGTTTGTTCATATGAATTTGTCACTACACCTGTCTGGCGGTTTTTTCAAAGTTGGCAAAATGGATCCGGGAGGAAGTGTGGGATGCGGTATACAAAATGAAATTGCATTCAACGACTAAATCAAAGGCTTACACACACAAAAGAAACATCTGCAGCAGTCACACTTGTTCTTTGCGACTACACGCACATACAGCGTTGTTTCCTGTAGTTTGTGATGGTGCTAAATAGAAGCACTGGCAAGGTACCATATTATTCACTGGTGGGTCACTCTGTCGCAAGCTTTATTGCCCCATTTTCAAACTGCACTTTGCCAAATATATCGATCCCCGCAAGTCAGCCGGCATGTCATGTCGTCACCACGGCAGATTCCACGTACGACGATACAACGGCCTGGTCAAGATTAACTCGCGAGCGAAACTCTTTGCACCGTGCAGGCGAAGATGCAAAAGCAACTCGCCAAGAACCGCCGGAAATCGAAGGTGGTTGAACGACTGATGCAAGACAAGAAAAGCTCGGAAAAAGTCGACGCGAAGGCAAAGAGGAAAAGTCCCACTCAGAGGTTCGTAATCTTGCGATGATGCGTGTCACACCCTGAGCACTGTTTCTGACACTGGACCAATTAAATGTGTGTGTGCGCGCGCGCGTGCACCATGAATGTATGTGTTTGAGGTTACGAAAAGTTTGCTTTTTTTCCTGACGCTGAAAAAAAGTAGTTACGATACGGTAACAAAATGCGATTGCTTTCTTAGAAGCGATGAACAAGCTCCTGATACCCCGGATGTTGAGCATCATGACGAAGCTGCTGCAGAAACTCGCGTCAGAAGTCCCGAATTCAAGGACACCGGCAACGCTGCTGCTGGTGCCGCTGAAGACAGCCGTGGTGGTCCGAAGAAAAAGGCGAAGAAAGGCCGTCTGACCTCGAATCGCCCGTCGAAGTCCAGTTCCCGATCGAAACCTGTTACTGTTTCCATCAAGTTGGAGCACTGGTTTTCAGGTGAGGTAAAATTTATTAAAACCAGTTGTTCGAAACAACTGCAAAGACACTTTCAAAGGTTACTTCTAGAGAGCCCTGTGCTCTGTTTTAATGGACAGGTGAATTTGCTTCCACCGCACCCAGTTACCGTGACGTAAACTTCCGTGACGTATTTGTTTGTACGGGAGATGTTTAGAGCCTGGTTTTAAATCGACGACGAGCAAATGTTTTTAACCGAAAATAAATCTCGCACGAGAGATTCTATCAAAACATATTTGTTTCTTGTTGTCACGCAGGCACCAAGACTTTAACCTCGCGCGTGACAGACATGAACGGGAATATCCGCGATGTCCTGGTCACCATCTCTCTGGACAAACCCCTGCTGCCTGAGGAGGTGGAACGGTCACTCAAGCCGCTTGTTGTGCAACTGAAGGCAGTCAAAGATTTGCCCAACTCCCCAGTTCCATACAACCAGTGAGTGCGGCGAGAGAGATGAAAAGAGTAGCTGTTGTGCAGTGTTCCCTCTAATTTTAGGATCTGCGTGTGCGCAAGCAAATGCTCTTGTTCACTTCTTCACAGAAACCTAATAACTTGTGCGCATGGTTGCTGCTGTTGCATTGTTCGATCGTGAACATCCACTGCTATTTGTAATATCTCTAACTTCTCACGCTGATGTCAGTATTGGTTATGTTTGTTACAACTTCAGTTGGATCGCATACAATGTGACAAATTTATTTCTGACAATTAGCAGCAGGCCGAAGCCTGGATGATGCTTCTTGTCTCATAAATAGACGCAAAAATAATGACCTGTAGATCCTCTGCGATTTATGAGCTGTAGACTGTAGACCCTCTACGATTGCAGAAACTAACCTACAGGCAATTGCGACGAAGTAACACTTGTATCACTAAGGCTCAGAAACTCACCGAGAGTTTATCGGTACCAGAAATTGCACGCGAAATATTTTCATTATTTGATTCACTTTCTTTTATCGCAAATGTACCTGTCAAAATATTTTGCATTTGCTTATAAGTAAAACGTATGAACTTCGTGTTTTGCTTTAAATTTCATGCTCTGCGCATATTTGATATAATTTGCAAACTCAGGTTACCTGACTTGCTGAGGAAATAAGAGATGGAACTTTGTGGCCCGTTAATTGTCTTTCTGCGTCTCTGAATATCAGGACGCTTAGGAGGCCTGGACAGAAGTATTTGTAAAGTTTGTTGCAGATTCATAGTATAATTTACATGATATTTTACTTCGTTATTCGGTGTGCGCGCCGCTCAAAATTCTTACGCGTGCACACACGCATTCAGTTCAGAGGAAACACTAGTTGTTGGCAGTGAACTTTTCTACGATACGTAATGGCTGTGCGAAAACTTTCGTGCAATAAAATGGTTGCGCAAAAGAAAGACGCAAAAACTTCATTTAAAAAGTAGGAAACGCAACAATCTTCAACACCTTTTAGATATTTTGAAACAACACCACGCGAAACTGTTTGACGAGGATATAAACCAAGGATCACCGAGCTGTGCGGAATAAAGCAAACCTTTCCAAAATATGTGACCCACTCGCACTTGCGAAGTTCTGACCTCTACCACCGTGCACCAGCACCGCGTTACTGAAAAGACATGGCGACGATAGCGTGAAGAGCGTATTGGTTTGCGGTCACGTGTTTGGTGTCCACCAATAGCCAACCGATATCGCCGCGAGAGTCCAGGCTACGGTTTCGCGTCATTTCCCAATGTTTCGCAAACTCACACTGCACCATAGGTTTATTTAACCGTTTGTTTTGGATTGAAACGACAAAGCTTCTCTCTTAAATGGAAACCCGCTGTGTTGACGCTTCGTGTTTATGTGTCTTGTAGACCTGTGTCAGCTGACGTTTGCCACAGCAGCTTCGAGGCTGCTGGCATTTTTATGGTTTTTCCGGACGTCAACCTGCCTTTCAAGATAAATCAAAAACCGATGTCTGTTTGTGTTGCGATGCAACCGTAATGGACAGCATGGAAACAGCACCAAAGTTTGTCGTTTTGCAAGAGCTAATTTTAAGGTTTTAATTACAACTAACGATCGAATCATGCGAGAGCGGTTTGAACCATGGGGCATGAACAACTGTGAGTTTTGTGAGGTTGCGGTTCAAGAATCGATGAAAATCTTGCGATTTTATCAAAACGATTTATCAAACTTTTGCACAAATGTTCGGTGAAGTATCGACTTTTTAATATTTTGACATTCGTGAGTAGCAAAATTTCCAATTTACATGAAACGAACTTTACTGTTTTTTCAAATTGCGAGATTCGTTTTTTTCACATTATTATTGAAAACACATTTTTAATCTATTTGTTTTTCAATTGAGGTTGTCCAATTTTTCAGGCAAAATCCACGCACCACGCTTCTTAGGGAAACAGTTCTACGTGAATGAATCTTTTCGTCCATTTGCCAAACATCAAGTTTGGAACAGCGATGTGGCAAATGCACGCCACTACGTTTGAAAACACTGGCTTTTAAGCACAGCACCAACCGCAGCCTCGTTCAGGAATAAGATCCATAAGCTGAGAGGAGAATTAGATTCGGATTCGCTTGTTTGCCAGATCGAATCCCATGTTCATGACAGGCCATGATCAAGCAAAAATTTATCGTAAACTGTCAACCAAGCTTTGAAATCGGACATATTTTTGTTTCGTTGTAGATTGAAAGAAACGTGCGAACAAGTATACTGCAAGTATTCCTTTCTCGGCCATCAAACCCACATTACTGCCAAGAGACCACATGGAAAGCACGTGTTCTTCGAAGACAAGCATGTCATTTTGCTGGGTATGCTGTACATTGCGTCACGGTATTTTCAGTAATGAAACTTCATGGCCTTTCGTGTTTGTTTGCTAACAATGTGCAGAAAAACGCCAACAACAGCAGTGGTCGTCGATTTGAAGATGTTATCAACTTTGCCAATGGGTGTTGCGAAACCCAAATTTATTAAATGTCGCTTGGAAAAATATATTCACTAAAATGATGTACTTGCTTTTGATTCTTTTAACTTAACCCCCGCCTATGCACATGCCTCCCCAGAATGCATGAGACAAAATCAGAAGAATGTGTTTTAGTTTACATGTGCGTGTTTGATGAGCAGGGGTGCATCGAACAGCGGTTGCTGGGAAACTATTTCTCTCAGGTTATTTTCTCGTCAGTCGTCAACATTTGCTTTTCTTTTGCAGGAAAGCTCAACGAAGGTGAACTGAGAGAATACATCCAAAGCCAGTACCTGGAAGTAGAGGTTCACGATCGAGACATGAAGGAAGAAGAAAAACCAGCGTAAGTTTTTTGGGGGTCACTGAGCTTATCTTTGTCTGAAAGCTTTTGCTGCAGTGGTTTTTCTGCAAACAAATTAACTAATGTTTGAACCCAAGTCAGACTGAGAGTGTAGATCCAGTGATTTTCTACAAGAATTGGCTTTTACGCATCTTTTTCTAATAGTCACACTGGATAAAATTAAATTACATAGTAGGATTCCATGTAATGGAATCTAATGGAAATTTTTGAACCTTTTCAAAGACTTAGTGTTTTGAGATGGCATTTACCCATCTTCTAGCACTTGTCTCTCAGTAAAAGTCTGTACAGCACGTACGTTGCAACCAGGCAACAGTTAAAAGCAGGTAAGCGAACCGCGTCCCTTCTGGCTGACAGGCGGACACATGCTTCTTTTTTTGTTCTCCACAGAATTCGAAAGTTGTTAGAGGATAATAATTGCAGGAACGCTTTTCAACGATTTTCACCTCGATTCAATCGTCCTCATTTTTCTTTATCGCTCGATGCAAATGCCATCCTCCCTAACCGCTTTCGGGAGCTGATCGTCAGGTCGCGCGAACGAGTTTGAAGCAAGTCGTCCGAACTTGTCGTAACTCTGCGCGCGCAGTGCCTGGTGTCACGTGACCGACAGACAGCACCGAATCGCGGAAGCATCGCAACTGAATCAAAAGTTGACTTTTCCTCCCCTGTTTGTCGCTAGAGAGCCGTCAATTTTCGGCGAAGAGCGAATGGACGAAAAGATATCCGACATCGGAGTAATTAGCGGAAAACGCACAACGTTCAACGCTTTGCAGTCCCGCAAGAAAGCGTACGACCCTTACGGCGTGGCGAAGATCCCGCTGATCGACTTGTTGAAAGGTCAATCCAATATCAATTTGAGGGTGAGTACTTTGGAGTTTTTAAAGCGGCCTGAAGGAAACCGTTGCGTGTTTTACGTGTTTCAGAAAAAAAAAAAAAAACATTTTGATTTTTTTCGCAATGCAAGACGTTGCGAGCTGCACGAAGTTAGTCGACAAGAAGCAATTTGCCTGCAGTACGAGGATGAAAAACGCTTTCTGCAGACTGTCCTTTCAATTCTAAGTCTTTAGGAATGTTCACCAGTTCTTGCGCGAAGTCTTAAAATATCGCGCGCAAAATCGAGGTACCGATTGTTCTATTTCGCCTCGAAACCTTGGGAGGAGTTGCGAAAATTTTACGCTGCTGTGGTCGTTGCCAATTTTTTTAAAGATAACCGTTTGTGAACGTTTATTCAGCGATCCACTCAATTGGCTGCTGAAGATGCCAGAAGCTGTTTTAGTGTCGTGGGCATTTGCGCAAAGGACAGTTTAGTTTTGAAAATCAATACTCGGAACCTACGGTCCATGGACGCCCTGAAATTTTCAAGTTTTCTCCAAATACGTTACGCAAACAAAACTGCCACGTTCATAATTTCAGGCACCTGTCGAAGTTTATCTTGCGCGTTTTGCAGCTTGCCTGTCTGAAACATGTTATCAGCGCAGTTGCAAAGCAAGTTTTCCCGGACAAACAAGGAAGTGGCGCAGTGAAGTCTGCGCGAGAAGAATGCCGAGAGCGAAAGACGCAAAGTCAAGTTTCAGTAATTGGATTAAGTTATTGCTGAGCTAG
>Ga0210059_1017074_pt1 | contig 10394 bp, 8 predicted proteins | sample Ectturendosymbi2_FD_188042 | JGI IMG/M metagenome (GOLD analysis project Ga0210059, IMG submission 188042) | Ecteinascidia turbinata endosymbiont from Florida, USA - Sample 2 (SPAdes) (version 2) | ecosystem: Host-associated > Tunicates > Ascidians > Unclassified | place: Key West, Florida...
TATTGTCCAACTTTGTGAATAAATAGTTAAAAACAGATGGTAAGCAGTCATGCTTAAATTTATGCATCAATTTTGCTATTTGTAACTTATAAATGTCATTTAGATTTAAAATTTTGAGCTGTGCATATAGTTTTTCAGCATTTGATCTATATGAACTGAATGTAATTAATCTTATAATTATATTCTGTATTGTTTTTATTGTTTTAAGTAAATATGTTGATGCTGAACCCCAGCTACTTATTCCATATTGGAGATGAGAAAAGACCAGACTATGATATACTGTTATTAAAGAATTATTCGAAGTAGATCAAAGATTTTTCAAAAAAGGCTCGCCCGCTCCATTAAGCTTCTGATTTTCTGTCTGGTAGATAAGTTTTAGAAGCTTCTAAAACCTTGAAACATGACCTAATAAATGCTAATTCGGGAGTTATCAGAGGTGGTATTCCGTTTGAAGAAGAAGAAGAAACAGACGTATGTGATTACACGATTGCTACAATATTTTCTCAGGAAGGCCGTGCTGTAGCTTACATGTCCTTAAGCTGAAGTCGAACTGAAATACTGTGCAAGTGAAAAAGAGGTTTCTGCAATATTTCAAGGAACTTGAAGGTGGATTCAGTTCTCAAAAGGCTTACACTTCACCCTTGCATGCGACCAACGTTTTATTGCTTGTTTGTTCGACCAGAGGAATCGCGGAAAGATGAAAAATACTGAAATAATGGCCTGGAGAATTGAACTGGGACAACTGAACTACACTGCTCGCCTCAGACGTGAAAAAGAAAGCGTAGTCCTCCTCTGGATGCCATTAGAGCTTGAGCGATGTATCGGCCGATGTGACGATGTCGCCAATGTAACGTATCAACGAAATTGCATCGATTTGTATCGGTAATTTTTTGATCATAAAAGTGTTATGCTGATGCTCTACATAGAGTTCGGAAACCCAAGTTACTACACTGATTAACGCAAATTCTCTGTCCTGTTCCTAGCGCACAGAGGCGTTATGCATAATAATCAAATGACTGTAAAACAGTCCAGACAAAACGCTCTATAACGTAACATTCGCTCGTAGGTTTTGGAGCGGTAAGCAGATTGTCTGTATACAAACTAGGTTGCGTGCCGTTGTGTTGGTTGGCTGTTTTGCCAAACTCTCTAGGCTAGGCAGTCTTGCGTTCAGCGTGCATCAAAAAATGCCTACGTCACAGCGATAGTATAGCCATTGGGAAACGAGTGAAGCTGACCACAATCACACTCTCAAAAGGTTTCTGGACGTTGCATCGCAGTGCAACTTGACATTCATTGTGTTGAAGACTGTCATGCCTGTGTTGCAAATTGATATTCTCAGGTACAGGTTTCACACAGCTTAGTCTTACTTGATGCTAATTGGTTACGTCTCTTCATGGAATTACCTGTGTTACCAAATTATCTAGAACTGAAAAGGTGCTTACCTGTGTTTGCATCTGAGTATTAGTTAGGTCAATGGATCCAACTTCGATAAAGTTGAAAGCTCAACGTTACCTGTTCCCATTGCATGACTGTGTGAAGCACTGGTTGCATTTGAAAAACTGCAGTCAGCATATACAACGCTTGTTTATGCTGCATGGATAAAGCGAGAATTTTTCATTGTTAAATGATGCAGCTGATTTTGCCATAGCTGCCACTCTCAGCGAGAACGACAGGCCAGTTACATTTGTGTCAAGAACATTGTTAAAAACTGAATGGAAGTGTCCCACGGCTGTTACCAAATGGACCCATTTTGTGTACGGCAAGCCATTCACATTTATTGTAGATCAATGGTCATTAGGTTCATGAGTGATGAAAGCTGTCACGGAAAAATCAAGAATGCTGAAATTCAAGCATGGTGAGCCGAACTTGGCATGTATACGTACCATGGGTGACATCAGCCGTGAAGTGTAAATGTAGCAACCGCAGCGTTGTTTTCAATATGTGGTGCAGTTGGTCATCCTAGCGATCTAACCAGGTTTCATGAATCTGTGGGGTATCTTGGTATTACTCGATTTGGCGCTTTGCAAACGTACCTGCTTGAATGGAAATCTGTCGTACATATGCCCAAAGCATTGCTTAAACTGCAGTTTCATCAACCGCCGCAAAGTTCGTTGAATAAAATCGCTCAAGCGTGAGTGTGCATAAGCATCGATTTCAAACGCCCTGTCACAACTTCGTACTGAGGGAACAGTTATCTTCTGATAGTTGTTGTTGAGTGCAACTGACTCCCTTCTGAATTTGCCTACAAGGTACATAAACATCATCCGTGACTAACTGCCTTGTTCAGTCTTAAAGGTTCCCCTTTAGATTTTCGTAAAATGAAGATAAGGCATGGTATGGTACTTTTTTGAATTAGTATTGAAAAGTTATTGAAAAAGTATGGTAAAATAATTTTTGAAAATGCGTGGGAACCCTGTAAACTACTCTAATAAGTCTCTGAGTATTCAGTGCGTGTCAGTGGCATCTGCTCTCTGTGCAAAACACGAATTGATAATGTTGCAACAAGAAGTTCCAATGCCCACGCGCTCATCAAATTGTACGGGCCTTGCATTAACTATTTTGATGTCATCATACACGTTTCCGCATGATGATGTCATCATGCAATAACTCAGTTCCATGGTTCATTTTTGTGAGAAGTATTTACATGCTAAATTTTGCTGATGCGTTGTTTTGTGTCAACTAATTAGCGTTCGTTTTTTGTACATTTTGCCCTTCTTTCAAGTTTGCAGGTTGGAATAGGTAAGAATCTGGCAATATGCACCTTGCAAAATCATGCATTTGTGGTGGGCGCAAAACAACAAGTCAAGGTTACATTGTTGTAAGTTTTCTTTAGATAACTTACTTCGCAACTGTATGGTCTGCTAAAGGCCATGCAAAAAATTTTAGTTACAAGCTCTAATTTTGCAGCATGCTGTTTGAGGAATCTCCTGCCTGGTTCTATTCCCATCACCCTCTTGCGATGATTCAAGCTTGCACAAATCATTGCGGATGATTCGCTTGGTATAGGTCACTGCTGTGACTCAACTATTATTGCAAAAAATTATAATTATACGTTTACAACCCGTGGTGCGCAAAAGTGTATTTTGATATGAGTTGCTTGGGTAATTTCGGAATATCAGTACGAGTCGAAGTTCATCTTACCAAATTTTCAGAGTCAGCTCAGGAGACCAAACAAGAAACAGGAGTGGAGTCGGAGCCTAAAAATGTGACTATGTTCATTGTGAAGCAGCGCTTCCCAACCAGTGGGCCGGGAAACTCTTAAGAGAGGGCCGCGAACCATTTAAAGATACAGTAGTCCCCGCTTATTAAGCCCGCGATTAATAAGTCCAAATTGTCCGGTTCGGAATTACTCCATTTATTCCTGTATTTTAAAAGTCCGCTTTATGAACCCAAAACCCTGCTTAAGAAGCCAAATTTTCGAACACATTTGCTTAAAATTGGATATAAAAGCGTTACAACTCACACTTCATTGTCTTGCTTTCGACGGTTCCACACCTCGTTGCGTTGCTGACCTCGTTCTTAATTCAACTGTTTCGTCACAGATAGTATATTTGTGCAGTAACTTTTGAGGTGTTTGGCTTTATTTTAAAAATCAAAAAAAGCCTGACGAAATCTGGATTTTTTTGGATTTTTTTCAGAACAATATGCACAAATTTGCTCGTTAAGGCAGTGATACCCACAAACTGTCTCTGTGATGTAATAGTTGCCGTACGTAACAGTGGTAGTCTCCTCTTTTGTAGTTGCCGGTCTCACGTGTTGTAATAGTTTAATTTCGTGATGTCCTGTCCCGGGCACAGCGCATTAAGTGCAGTGGTGCCAAGCCAGGTGTTTTACTCCCAGGTCTGTTTTTTTTTCATGCCTTTCTAGGTTTTTTATCTTAAAATTTGTATAAGCAGTAAATATTAATAAGGTGCAGAAGTTCAACTTCAAGTGACAGTGATACTGGTACTAATGAAGCAAGCCCCTAGAAAAAGAAGTCGTACACACCAAGAAATTTGAGAAAATTGAGAACAGGCTTAGGCTGGAGTGGTTAAAAAATTCAGATCTCAATGATTTGCTACCGCAGGAAAGTAGGAATGAAAATTACATTCATTCTAATTCCTGCTAGTAGGTAACCCTTAAAAATGTGAACAAGATGTCAAAGCGACATAAAGATTCAGACAGACAGACAAATTCACTACCACACTACATTAGCCACTGTTGCATATTTTTAGGCTCTGTGTTTAACAACTGCTAATTCGCCTTTCCTGTGATTAGGTTTGGCATTTTTCAGGGTCTTCTTGTGACTAAGTGTGTTTTATTTGTTTGTGACTCGAACTGACTTTTTTGTGACTAGGTTTGGCTTTTTTTTGGCGAAAACAGGTTGTCAACCCTGCTCCGTAGATTTCATTTAAAAAATGGCAAAGAGATGTGCAGACGTAGCCTTGTGTAAGAAACTTGAGATTTTACAGAACTACTTAGCACGATCAACATGCGGTCAAAGTGTTTTTGCCGATGAACTCAATATCTCTCGTGGCTGCGAATTGAACGGCCATGTTTGACAGTTTCTAATGCTTATTATAACATCTTTTCACTGCACATGCTTTCTAAGGGTAGGAATTAGGGGAAACGCTAGCCTAGGTCGGGAGTTTATATTGTTGCAAATTCTGCGGTGGTGTTGTGTTGATTGTGTGATTCACCACGAACGGGATGTGCGTAAAGAATAACACCATCAGATGTGGCGCGAGCAAGCAATAGTAAGAGAGATTGCGAGCATGGTCTCTATTGTTGCTTTCTGCCACAGTGCGAAGCTTTGCGCATATGCCGCTCGGGATTTCCGATCGAAACAATATATGTACATTGGTACATTCTAACTTTGTTCGTTTCTTGTTAGTCATAAAATGGATAGTTTTCTTAAAAGAAGAAGTGATGGAGGAAAAGAAGAAGAAAGAAAATCTCGGAAACTTGTGAGGAAGTCTGATCCTGATTACATCAAATATGGATTCATAATGGCAGGAAATGACAATGAGCAAAAAGCACAATGTGTTGAGTATGCAAAAATATTGTGGAATGAGTCATTGAAACCATCGAAGCTTGAGAGGCACCAGAATGCTCACCACCCACAAAGTGCAATGAAGCCGAAAGAATATTTTGAGAGGAAGGGAGATGGTCTGCAGGCACAGCAGCAAGTCATGACTTCATTTGGTACTCGATCAAAGTCATCATTAAAAGCTAGCTGTATGGTGGCTCGTCGTGTTGTTTGCAGGAAGAAAGCATTTACAATTGCAGATGTACTTATTCTTGCCAGTGCTATCGATATGTGCTGGGAAGTTCTTGGAGAAGCAGCTGCTTCTAAACTTGAATTAGTATCACTGTCCAGCAACACGATTTCGAGTAGAATAATTGAAATGAGTGATGATATCGAATGCCAGCTGTTGGAAAGAATTAAATCCAGCCCTTCCTATTCCATACAGTTGGATGAATCTACTGACTTCACCAATGTAGCTTTATTGCTTGTATTTGTGAGGTACTGTGCTGACGGCAAGGCTCATGATGACCTACTTTTTTTGCAAGTGACTTCCCACAAGAACAACTGTCACTGAGGTAATTCGTTGCCTTGACACCCATTTCACTAATGAAAGCATTGATTGGAAGAACTGTGTAGGTGTTCGCACAGATGGAGCTGCATCAATGACTGGGATTCATCATGGTGTTGTTAAACAAATTCTGGAGAGAGCAAGACAAGTAAAGTGGGCTCACTGCTTCTTGCACAGAGAAAACCTAGCTGCAAGGCAGATGTCACCAGAACTGCATGACGTCATGTCTGTAGCTGTAAAGACTGAATTATATCAAGAAAAATGCACTGCATTCAAGATGTTTTGCTGACATGTGTGACAGGCTCAATTCAGATCACTTGCAGCTCTTGTACCATTGTGAAGTTAAGTGGCTCTCAAAAGGGTGCATTCCTAATTGTCTCTTTGAATTGAGACGTCAAGTTTACGTGTTTCTTCGGGATCAGTGCTCACCTCTTGCTGAACATTACATTCATGACTACTTTTGTGCTAAACTGACCTACCTTTCAAATGTGTTTTACCTGTTGAATCAACTCAACATGTCAATGCAAGGTAGGAATAGCTCAGTATTTTCAGTTGCGGATAAAGTTGATGGGTTTAAGAAAAAGATAAGTCTCTGGAAAAAGAGAGTGAAAGATAAACGACTCGATATGTTTCCACTGCTCAGTGAAAAACTCGAATCTACTCATATCTGAACCAGTAGTTGAGCATTTTACTCAATTGTCGCATAAGTTTAATTACTACTTTCCAGAAGATCCACGTCCTGGAAACCTTTGGATTTTGAACCCTTTTGCTGTCAATTCTGCATCAGAGAAAGTGGCTCTGTCCACGGAACTTGAGGAAAACTCATTGAGCTTTCTGAAGACAGCAGTCTCAAGCTTCGATATCAAGAAGCAGATCTAACTTCTTTCTGGATTCATACCAGCAAGGAATACCCTTCATTGTCAGAGCGTGCCATCAAATTTCTCTTGCCTTTTACAACCACACAATGTGTGAGTCCGGCTTCTCAACTGTAACTGTAACAAAATTGAAGGTCCGAAACAGTCTAAAAACTGATACTCTGAATGCTACGCTGCGTGTGACCTTGTATCCTATCAAACCTCACCTTGATTTGATCTTATCGAAGAAGCAAGGTCAAATGTCACATTAACAATAAATCTATCGTTTTCTCTTTTTCTTTTGTTTCGGTCTGGGTTTATTTTTTCAGTCATAGACCAAAATTTTTTGAAATGACCAAAAAAAATTAAGCCGAGTTGGTCATAATGTCAGAATAGATAGGCTAGTGAATACTGTTATGGTAACTTTCATGAGAAAAATGACCAAAATATCTTAGCGAAAAGTTTTTTAATGTTATATAGCGAAAAGACTGCTGATCTCTTAAAAAAGGCCCCTAACAAAATTTTTAGTAAAACTGTGCCGTGGGCCGAAAAAGGTTGGGAAGCGCTGGTCTGGAGCATTGTGTTAACCATATGGTGTTCTTCCAGAAGCATGTTTTTATAAGACTTTCTTCAACATTTTGCTTTATGTTCGAACAGGTCTGAAGTGGGTTAGAATGCTGACTGAACATGAAGATTGCAGAGGAAGATTTGAGTTTGTGGGTGTATCTGGTGACAGCGCTTATGCCGAATACAGGTAAAAATTATTGCTGATATGCGTTGGATTTTCTCCGCAAGCTTTTTAGGTTGCATTTTTCGATGTTATTGGTTGCTCGTTGCATATTTATTGGTATCTGCTCCAGGCTCACTTTGCAGGTGATGCGAAATCCGTTGCTGTTGGCATAGCCTTTCTTCATCTGATTTCCTGCAAATATATTTATCTACTATAAATTCCAATTTTTCTCTCTAACGTACTCGACATTTGAGTTATCTGTTGTAACAAGGTTTGACTAGGCCCTGTAGAAGTAGCTCCTTACCTAGTGCCTATGTCAGTATTAATACGAATATCATCCTGAGCAGAATTGTGTTCCTGTCCCAGGGACTTAACTCTTGCACATTGGCATCTAGGCAGCCAAGCACTAAGGAGTCCCTCGCAAGCACAGGTGCTTGCAATGTCAGGGAGAAAGTCACTTTCAGGCATTTAGGTAATCTGTGTGCGCAAAATGCACAAGTCGACCCCATGCTGCAGAAAATATTCATATTCCAATTGTTTCAATCAGTCGAGTGACGCTTTGCACAGATAAAGTCCAATCTGAATCTCCGTATGACTGCAGTTGAAAGAGCTTCTAGGTGGCTCATGAAAAAATCGAGAAGCTGGAAAGTAGACTGTAGAGTCTAGAAACTGAACTTCAACAACAAGCAACTGAAACTTGCAAAGGAACAATCATGCATGAACTTCGTTCCAAGCAATTTAATTTGCTGTTCCATTGTAATGCTATAAAAGAAAACTGTGAAACTTCTGAGACTTCCAAAAAGATTGTTCGTTCATTTATTTCCAATAAATTACGCTTTTTTGCGTCCAACTTCAGTCGAATCATATTCTTGAACGTTCATCTCCTTCCAGGGAAAGCCTCTGCTATTGCATCAACCACTTCTGCTGTAGCACCATCCATTGTTAAGTTTCTAACCATGAATGATCGCTAACTATTCTCTGTCCAGCTTCCCATGCCAGACAGTTTAAATGTAGCATAACAATTCACCTTCCAATGGCAATGCAAGCTCAACGATGTACTCTCCTCAACACTGCAAATAAACTCTGCAAACAGTGAATCCTGTGGAAACTTGTCGACACAGGCTACAGACTCTGCTGACGGCGAGCTAGTCCCTAGTATTGTCTAAGTGTCTGACAATCTGCAATTTGAATGCTCGGAGCATTTTCGCTCATAACTCGTCACTAAAGGTCGCTGAATTTGATGCACTTGCTGATTTTTGCAAAAAAATGGGCAACATGTACCACACTCTGATATAAAACCGATTGAAAGAACTCCGTACAAATATAGATTACCACGTTAATTGTCCAAGAGTGTGATACCAGTTGCCCGTGCACCCTGAGCGATAGAGCTTGAATGTGTTGATCTTAGTTGCTATTGTGGTACGTGACCACCTTGGAATTTCTTTGCACTGGATACGAAATAAGATATTTTTTGAAATAAGAAACTAAATTGACGTGAGTCTGCTTTCAATCACCAACTAACAACTTCAATCACCAACTAACCACAGGTTGTATCTTGGAGGCTGAACAGCAACGAAACGTACCAGCTGCTGCTTAGTGAAAATTGGAACTTTGTCGGGGACAGCAGAGCAAAGATAAAATCAGTTGTTTAAAGTATCACAATACCATTTAAACAGCTACACTGTGCAACGCATGCCATGTCTAGTTGGACTTTCTACCAAGAAAAGCAGTGGTTCGCAAACTTGTTTGAGCCGTAACCCAAATCAAGGTAGAGTTTGAGAGGGGCCCACATTTTTTTACTGTATCCAATGGTTTTAAACAATGTCCATCACATTTTTCCATGGGGGGGCAAACAATTTTCTAGGGTGGGTTTCACCCCACTGGTTAGAGGCCTGCTTTCCAACAGTGCTGCCAACTGGTATATATATAGATTTAACAAAAATATGAGTGTGCTTATTTGAAATGAAACGACAGTCAAATACTGATTTGATTATAGTTCCTCTTCCAAATTTTTTTCTGCAGCGCATATATTAACATTTGGACGGCCCTTTCTATAGCTCAAGACGTTTCATAATGCTAGTATCATACTCCGTTGATGATATCTCTCACTAATTGTAGGAGTACATTTGTAATTAAACTAGGAAACTTTGTGCGATCTTCAACTGGAGCTGGATCTAAAATCCCACAAAAGTATAATCCCAGTGCCTTCCTCTCATTGGAATTTGTTTATTAATTTCTATGCATACGGAGCATCAAAATTAAACAATCAGTCCTAGATCCTGTTTCACAGTTTCCTCATATGGCATTAGAGACAATAAAATTACATGTACAACCTCGACAATGATCTTGTATGAAAATATAAAACCGATGGATCATGTTCTGCTTTATCCGATATGCGTACTTCCTCACCTCATGTGCACATGCAAACTATAATATAAAGTTACTTTTGTATCATCGAACACATTGAAGTTGCTAGTGCGGGGTAGGAGCAGGCAAAATTTCTCAAACTCCTGCGGGTGCAGTCGGGTTTAAATTTTGCAGATGCGAGGCGGGAGCGGAAACAAAATTTTAACTGGCGCAGGACTCTAACGGCGACACTATAGTTGGCATGCAGCTTGACCAACTATCATATTGAGATTCATGGAAACTCGTTGGAAGACCGTGACGTTATCAACACCGGATCTGATTAGATGAATAAAACTAAATTTCTTGAATAAGACATAGAATTTTGAGGAACATTTATTGAACTGACCATATGCCGACAATTGACTCTATGCGCACCACAGTTTGCTGGAGTCCCCCTTGGATTTTGAGACCCCAGGCTTAAGCCTGCGTAGTCTATTGGTAAGTACGGCCCTGCGGACAATGCACCGGTAAGTGTTAGTTTGAATTAGTCTTAAGAATAGTCTTTGAAATCAGATATAAAAAAATGATGAATTAACGTGAATCTGCAGTTTTTCGTCAGTGGACGTGAACAAGACTGTTGTTAACAGTCTTGCCATCGGTAGAAAACATGAAGCTATTGCAGAGAGCACTGTGGAAATATCCAGTCAAGACATTGGTGTAATAAGGGCGTATTGCTGTCAGGGGCGCAGCCAGGATTTTTCTAAGGGGGGGCTGAAGTTAAGGAAGCAAAAGCCTTGAAAAAGAAAAATTGCTTGTGATTAGAATAGTCAAGGAAAGCACGTAATTTGTAGATAAACAATTGACTGTACTCACCACGAAAACTGGGGG
>Ga0210059_1017075_pt1 | contig 10394 bp, 6 predicted proteins | sample Ectturendosymbi2_FD_188042 | JGI IMG/M metagenome (GOLD analysis project Ga0210059, IMG submission 188042) | Ecteinascidia turbinata endosymbiont from Florida, USA - Sample 2 (SPAdes) (version 2) | ecosystem: Host-associated > Tunicates > Ascidians > Unclassified | place: Key West, Florida...
GAGTTGGCAAACTAGTGACTCGAAATGACTCGACAGATTTTGTGACTCGACTCGACCAAGTCATGACTCGACTCGAAAAAAATTCAGATGACTCTGACTTGAAGGGCTTGTGACTCGACTCGTGATTCGACATATATGACTCGTCCACATCACTGCATCATCAACTAATAACCTAAATTCAAAAATTCAAGAACCTTGGAAGACAACAATCCGCTTTTCGCTACTATTCGAGATTCGTACAGAAAAACCATGCATCTTAGTTTTACTATAAGGAAACCGGCGTTAACTAGTGATTATTCAATCACGGATGTTTCCGTTGAAGTGTCTTATCTAGGTTCTGTCAGAATTTCACAGAATACATCTATCAAGCTTCTCAACAGCATCCGACATCTTCATTTCAACAGAACGGGAAGGAATGTTGAGTTCGCTTTGCAACCTCAACATGAAACTGGAACAATGTAAAGACAGATATTCCGTCTAAAAGGACATTGTAAAACACATTCATTGTATTATGGTGTATTTGTATTTTGCATTTTAGTTGCAACTCATACTAAGGAGAGTGACCTATAATACTACAAAAATAATTTGCATTAACATTTAATAAGGATTTGAAGGCGATGCTTGCGATTCAAACGGATAAAAACAGTTTACATTGAAAAACGATTTCGGATTTCGACGAAGTATGGAGCATGACCACTAGAGTCGCTATGAGAATATAAGATTGCTATGCACAGAAGATGATAACAGTTGTTATTGAAACGTTTGCAAGATGTCAGTTGTATCGTTTGCTTTGGCCGTAGTATTTATTATAAGAATATAAGATGGTCTTAAATTGGGAACAACGATTTCGAACTTTGGCGAAACGTTAAGTATGAACACCAGAGTCGCATTTAAGATCATCTTATCTGATGTCATGTGATTTAAGATTGCCTTAATTGGAAAAGCCCCCTTTTAAGATTGTATTAAAGTGAGGAGTTCCGTATTTGTCACGTGATCTAAGACGACACATTGTGTTTTCCTCAGACCTAGAGAATTTCACTTTGACGTCGGTCCAAGAAGCAGCTCAGTTAAGCAGTGGGCGTACCAAGCTGGCTTAGTCAGAATATCCAGCAGTGGGCATACCAAGCTGGTTTGGTCCAAGTGGGATACCAATGGACTAGACTACCGAAAGAGATTTATAGCCTAATGGCTTGTTTCACTCCTGATGCTCTAGGATAATTCGGGTCACTCTCTCCTCCATTTAAAATCATTGCGGCAATCCCTGCACTCGCATTATAACCCCTGTATATGGCATTGTAATGTATTTTTGATGCATTTGAAAGTAAATGCGTATTGCTCAAAGTTATATTAATAAAATCATGAGTGAATACAATCCTTTTGTGATAGACTGAGCGGGTCGAGTGTAACGGGCAGCTCTGATTTTCTTCATTGTAATTTCGGACACGCCTTGGCCAATCCTCGTTTATTAACCAGTGCTCTTGGGGGATTGACCTAAAATGCAGACACCCCCACGTGTCGATAGTAACTGCTCTTCTCAATGTTGTAACAGGTTTGCTACGCCATATGACTTAGAAAGAAAAATTCTATCTGGCCTGGTATCATCCAACAACCAGTCAATGCAGGCTCACGTAGAATAGGTGTGAAGACTGCAAGGCCTGGTTTAGACTACAGACCACATTAAAAGAGCTAGAGTGCCCTAGTTAGTCTAGACTACAGATCACAGTAGGCCTACACTAGCTAGCCTTAGTCCAGGGACGCAGCAAACAACGTCCTTAATGTATACTGAAAGAGCCCTATCATGCTACACCAGGAACAGATTCATGCTGACAAACTTGCCGTGCCCAATTAACAGGGGAAATGGGATTACACTACGGTCAGTGATGTCAGGTAATTTTGTAAAAAAAGCAAGCAAATTTGCAAAACAAGCCCAAAATAGGTAATTTAACGGAAAAAAAACAAGCCCAACTTGCGTTTGGAAGAAAAATTAAAAAACGCAAAACCAGCAGGTAAATCAAATACAATAACCAGGGAGGCAAATCCGAAAAAACAAGATCAAAATGTGTGAATTTATACAAAAACACGACCAAATTTCGTTTTGCAGTCAAGTGAAATAGCAAAATTGTTGTAAATTTTGAAAAAAAGCAACCTGCACAACAGTAATCTGCAAACAAGATGCCCAAAACAAGCAAATTTTAATTAAAGCAAGCAACCCGCAAGTCTTCAAAAAAAACGAAAATCCACAAAAAATAAGCCCAAATTCGCGGGAAAACCGCAAGGTTGGCAACACTGACTACAGTACAGAGATTAGATTACACCATAGGCAAACTGCGAGTCATGATACAGAGGGCTGAAAAAATGCTTCTTAAGATAATAAATGAATGATTGTGCAATGTGCAACTTTTTCCAAAACTCTGAATCCTCGAAATATTGATTAAAGCGTTTCGGATATCCGGTTCCCATTTTAAAGCAGTTTTTGGATATCTGTATCCGGCAGAGGTGTACAGGACAGAGATGATCGGATAGTGGATTTTTACTATCCGATCCTATCCTGTTTTTGAAAAATGATATCCGATCCGAATCCTGTTTTGGTTAAAGTCATACTATCCGTATCTGAAAACTATCTAAAAGTGTTTTATGATGCACAGCATGCCTTGTGAGGCAAAATAACTACTATTTTACTGTTAGCTGAGCACAATTGTCTGTAGTGGTCACATGACAAACTTGGAACGCATGTCCTGGTTAGTTGACCGTGACATCTGTAACAGCTCAGTCCCACATGCCTGGACAAGTGTTGTAATGGTTTCAGGGCTGGCAAGCAGTTATCAGCTTGTCTGCATCTAAGTGAACTGCAGGCTAAACCCTAACTCTAAACACTGAACCACGAAACCTAAAATTTGACCCTAAACCTTGATCATAAGTACTGATCTTAAACCATAACCATAAACTCTTAAACCCCCACCAATTGTCTCTGCGTATTGTACTTGTCACATGACCACTTCAATCAATCGTGTTCAAATGAAGGCAAAATAACTCCACCACAGGTTGTGCCTCATGAGGCAGAATAGACACTAACCTGAAAGTGTTGTGCCACTGTTGCGGTCGGAAAGCCCGAGCGACAAGTGCGCAAAGCTTCACACTGTGGCAGCAAGCATCAATGGAGATCACGAGTTCACATTTGTCATCACCATCAGCAAATACTATGACATGTTCACTAGCTTCACAAGCATTATTAGAGGTCACTCAGCAAGATCACTCCATTGGGATCACTCTATTATTGCTTGTTCGCGCCATATACATATGGCCCGATTGGTGCAATTCTTCGTGCACACCACGTTCATGGTGAATCGCACATTCAACGCAACGCCGACTGAGATGTTGCAACAAGACTTTGGGCACTGTCATGCTTATGAACAGAAGGTTTGACATATCTCACAAGCTTGACATATTGCGTAGCCTATGTACTTTCCCAAGTCAATTGCAAGCCAGCTGAAGTTTGCGACACAGTCCCGTTGTCAAATGGTGGGCTTTGGTGGGCATAGCCCCTCCGAAACAAAGATCCAAGTCCTCCCAATTGAAATATGATGCACTATAAAACAGTAATGTTTGTTCAATTTACAGAATGTCAAGCCCCACTGAACAAATGTAAAGCCCCATTGAAGATTTTCTGGTGACGGTTCCGTTGGCACACCAATCTTGTCATTAGCCATTTATTTGGTAAGAAGGCTTAGATTTTAGCACCGTCGATGAGTTCACATTCATAATTTCAGGTGCCCTGTAAAAGACGGAGCTCCGCAAACAGCGGAGCTTGGTTGCGGAGGCTTGATGACTATTGCTATAACTGCGCAGTAGTTTTGTAACAAGTGTTATGTGTTAGCTAACTTTACTTTAGTGTTAAGAATGTGTCTGTGGTTCTCGTATGTCGTTCATATAAAAGTGTAACCTGCGATCTTTGCAGCAAACAAATCTACTACAATGGACAAAGAAAATGATTTAAAACTCATCACTATATGTTCCTCAGAATGTTGTTAAATTTTCAATTGAATCGATCCAAGGGCGTAGGCAAGGAGGGGGTTTTGGGGTTAAAACCCCCCATTGAGCTTGATGTTTTACAAAAACTTTATTACCTGCGCAAAGGAGATTAATTGTTTTCGCATACTTTTGCTTGTTAATTTGTCGACTTAATGCAAATACCAAGGAATGAATATCTATGCAAATTTCAAGGAACATTGTAAATGGGTCAAAAAGTAATAATTAGGTTTTGATGGGAATCTGGGTCATTGTCTGCGTCCAAAAACTATCTCACCACTTTTTGCAGACCTTTCGTCCACTACGCATGTTTGAGATTGTGTTCCGCGATAGTTAACTTTATCCGAAACAATTGTCTTTATTTTGTCTGCTAAGGCTGATCAGCGCAAGCACTGACCACATTGGTTACGTTACCAATTTCTGTAGCATGGTAGAACTGTTGCACGAGCTCAAAAACACCAGTTTTTAACGGAGAAGTATTCAGGCATTTGATAATGTCACAGCAGGGAAAATGGAAAACTAGAAGTTTGTTGGACTTCTATACATAAAAAAACAGAAAGTTTACTTGGTTACTTTATGCACATTCTCAATTATTGTGTAGTTTAGGAAGATTCGATCTTGCAAACCGGGGTGTGCGTCTGACAGCCCAGCCGCACACTTTATGTGCTCCACCGCTTGTATTCGACAAGACATCAGTGCAGCCTCATTTTGCAGTTGTAGATTGCTCTGACGCAGTGATGAGTGTGTTTTACTGCCCTGTTTTAACACGCAGCCTGATATTTTTGCAGTTATGAGCTACTGTGTTGTGTTGTGAACAAGTTTTGTTCCCAACACGACTTGACCAATATTCCAATAAAAAGTGGCGCAGAAGAAAAAGCCTATGATACATATGCAGCAAAGGACATAAAGGAGAACGCAGTGAGCAATTCTTATGAGACAACATGCATGTTAAGCTGCAAGGCAAGGACTTTATGATAATCCCATGATGCAACGAACAGCAGAATGCACAAATGTTGCAAGAAAAACTGACATGCAAAACAAGGTTATGCGAGCTGAAGGAAGCCGAGCAAAAAGCATCAAGAGTAAAAGCACGAGGAGCAAAGTAGCGCGAGATACAAGTGTGACAGGAACAGAGTCCTCAAGCTAAGGAAGTGGGCAGCTCTAGAATGTCAGGCACCGGCGATTGCAAAATGGGTCAGAACAGTCTAGAACCGAAGCTATCATAAGTAAACTAAGAAATTAGGCTTCCCGCCAAGAAGGCCTGGGAACCATGGACATAAAGAATAAACTAAACAATGACGCACTTCCCTGGTGAGAGCAATACAAGATACAACCTTTTAGCCTATAAATATACCGGGAAGAGATCCACATATTTCAGACCACCTCGTGGTCTCGAAGATGGATCTCAACGTTGGAACTGAAGACATGTACGCTTGGTCATCTGTACGAAGTTCTGTTCGTTCGTTCCACAAACTCTACGATACTCTGTTCGCTTGCTCTACAAAAATGAACATTTGTTCTGTACGTTTGATCTTCAAAAGAACGTGGTTATGATCAGTAAGATCAACATAAGTACGATTGTTCTTCGAACTGATAGCTCAAGCACCCGTGTTATTCGGACGGACCTTGTATACTGAAACGGTACTTTGTTTAGCTAAATAATCAGTATCATACTATTGTTTGTGAAATGCTTAACGTTCTAAATCAAATATCATATTTACAAAAGAATATTCTCTTGTGTTGACTACCGGGTAAAATATAGGTAGGTTAAACAAACATTAAGATTTGCGATAACTTACCTTGGTGTCCGTAACGAACCCACATATTAATTACGGCATCAAAACATGTGCTTTGACATGTTTTTCACATTCCTGACCCAACAGTGATTGGCATTAAAAGACCCAATAATCGTAGCGTTGAGTGTCTTTTCCTCCGATGTCCTAACCTGGAGCGCTGATAGTTTGTGTGTCAGTGAAATATAAACTAAGAGTGTGCGTGTAGACGAATATGCATATTGTGTCAACAAACTCCGTCCAAACGTTGGTTTGGAAACATGAAAATGACGTCATATTGTGACGTCACAAACAGCGCATACTAAATGCAAATGATCACCACATGCCACTGAATGAACACCCCCATGAACATTTTCTGCGTACGCTACTGAATCGATCAGTGTGCAACGCGATTTCAATGCAAAATTCTAGCATTTACTGTCTATAGGTGTGTTCACGTTTCGATCTCGTATGTCGTTCATATAAAAGTGTAACCCGCGATCTTTGCAGCAAACAAATCTACTACAATCAGTGCCGGATTAACAATAGTAGCAAATGTAGCAATAGCTACGGGCCCCGCGCCTTTTGGGGCCCCGCGGTCTTCTGCAATATATCTCCTTTATTACATTGTGCATAAGATTTTTTTCGGTCTAAGTCAGTATTTTGCTACATTTGCCGTAAGTGGTAAGCAAGGGTTTTCAATTGAACGCTGTCTGTGTCCAGAAATTCTAGTTTGATTCTTTTTTTACAGTTACGTAACAAAAGGCGTAACATTGCGGTCAGCAGTGTTGCCATTTTAGTTTATTTGCTGCTTTTTCTCACTGCATAGCTGTAAAATTTTCAATCTACCAACCAGCTGACTTTCTAGCGGGATTTTATTAACCGTTTGGAAGGTTCAGCAGGTAACAAATTTCTGACCAAAAACCTGTTTCAACAGTTTTTCAAGATGAAAACTTTTACACTTTCTTCATCAGAAAATATGCTCCTATTTTTTCTAACGTTTTTAATTATGTAACACCAGGACAAAGCAAATCCAGCTGCCTGCAATTATGTGGAATTTTTATTATGATGCAACGAAGCTGCTTCAAGTATCATAATAACAAGTAATTAGATGGCTTGGTGAAGCCTAAATAATTTGCTTGTGTGCTTAGTGAGCACGTGAGGTTAAAACACAACATTGGCAGAATATGTTTTTGCCCACGACACGGTATTTCCAAGTTGTTCAGTTACGCTAGTAAGCAATAATGTCTGCATGGCAAAAAACTTCCTGGCAAACCGATGCTGCAAATAGTTTCGACAAATATGGTTACAAGATTCAGAACTTAAAAGTTGACTCGGTGCTTACTGCTTATCCTGGTAATTCAAGGAAAGCCTTTTGCGAATTTGCAATGATGCAATCATAGCAAAACATTGTGAGCTTGAAAAACATAACTGGTGGCAAAAGCAGTCAGATAAGACTAAAGAACTTTTTGCATGCCCCCTGATGTGACATGAAGTTTTAAGTTACAAAGACCAGACTTAAAAACTGTAGGGCTGAAACTATTCTCAGATTGTTTATCGCTGAGCATTGTTTTACTGTATAAAAACATGCAACCATTTGAAACAGATCGTCAAGAACAGCTATGTCCAACCTAAATGGCTTAATGAGCCAAAAATTTCGTCACTACTTTAATTAGGGCCGCACATCGAATGAAATATTTATGAGGGCTGCACATTTAATGGTTTACTTTGAGCTTTGCAAACTAAATTTTTTCGAATCCTAACTGCAATGGTAACAGACGTGTTAAAGTGGCACTGAAGACCCCCTGCATCAGAAATGTCAAATTCAAGATTATCAAAACAAGGACAGGTTATCAAAATATAGGATACTTTTACTACAGTGAAAACCTACACTAGGCCGCACAAAACCTTTGATTGAGCCGTGGGTTTGACATAGCTGGCCAATAACTTTGCGTCATACAAAAAACAAGGTAAGCTGCAGTTACGTTGCTTCAAAATATTGACTGAAAGAAATTGGTTTGGCCGAAAAGTGTGTTGGTCAAGATCGGCAGTTTCAGCCCATGCTCATTGAGAACGAGTGAAGACAAAAATTAATATGTTGTATAACTTCATTTTTTTAATCATCGCAAAAATAACAGATTTTTAACAGAACTTCACTGCTTTTAGCAGATTTTAGCTGAAATTTTATGGCAAGACTTTTAGCAGAATCTAGCAGTTTTTTGCGACCCATTTAGCAGATTTAGGTCACTATCGCGCGAGGTTACCTTAGGTCAAATGTGCAAAATCGGCATCCACTTCATCATCTACCATGTCACGATGCGAACTGGAGACAGCATGCAGAGAGTAAAGCCAGTAGCAGGGATGCCTTGCCCACACACTTTATGATTTACCAGGTGTTGAGGTGTTTTTTTAACTTGGGGCCCCGCGTTCATGAAATGCTACCAGGCGCGTAGCCAGAAATTTCGATAGGGGGGGGCAAACAACATCCAAGTCTCAACATTGAAATATTTAATGTCATTGTTTTTGCAAGCATTATCCATAAAACGTACATCTTTCTAGTGTTTTTTCTGAATAATTACGTTCAGATTTAAGCCGGTAAATACAAAGTCTGTTTTCATATAATTGACAAATTTTAAAGTTTTTTTAGTAAAGTTCCAACCTTCTACTTTGGATGAAAGCCACCATTTGCTCGTAATACTTTCTTGCAAATATGCTTGTGAAACTGTCATTGCTATAAATGCAAGATCAGCAGTATGCTTTTAGCAGTCAGTTCAGCAAAAAGTGATCGTGATCGCCATTAAAATTGCGTTTTTTGTATTTACATGCCTCTGAAATACACCATAATGCATGTTCAATGGAAGCCGAGCAGCAAGTTTGCTCTAAGACACCAACCCCCGAAAAAAGTCTACAAAACTTGCGCGCATATAAAGATGTGGATCTTGTCCGATTCTTTAGCGACTGGTTAACGTATGCAGCTGTCAAACGTAAAGGCTGTAGAGTCCCTCAACGTGTTTTGAAAAATGTTTCTATTTTGTGTTAAGGCTATGAAATGCGACTGTAGTAGCATTTTTGAACGTTACTTAATTGCTCTAAACCTGCTTCCCCAAAACGATAAGGTTATGAGATAGCTATTCGGAGTTGATACAATTCACAAATATGATACACTATGGAGAATATTGTAAATTGGGAAACGTTACACATGCCCTCTAAACAAACTTACACACATGTTTGACCCACTCAGTCTGCACCAAGTGTGTAGTTGCGAAAAAGAAGCTGCAATTGATTATCACCACTGCTCTGCACTAAAATTAAGGAATACTTGTCGCAGAAGCTTAACACAACGGTTGGTTCGTTGATCTAGCTCAGGGGTTCACATAGTATGGGTCGAAACCTAAACAAAGGTTGCGAAGGGATAAAAAATGGGTTGCACCGTGACGGTCCAAAGATCCAAACTGGAGTTGTGTATTTTCAACGTTACCACTGCTTGTCTGTGTCTGTCTGTAGCGTGCATACTTGAGAAAAGAGTACATTTATGACATTAAAAACGACTTAGCAACTTACTGCCAAAAATCATCCATGCAATCATTATTTTTTCATACGTTGTTTAAGGCTTAAGTCGCGAGGTGTTCACCAAACTCAGATTTGGATCGCGCTCAGAAAAGGTTGGGAGCCGCTAATCCAGCCATTCTTGCCTAAGCGGTTGAAGTCTTTTTTTAATTCATTACCGTATAAACAAATGACAATCGGTTGGTGAAAAATTCACTTTAGTTTCATATTAGTCACATGCACTTTATCAAGAAAACAGATTGCAAGCTATTTTGTAAGTAATGGTAGCGTCAATACCCTCAGCACTTGCAAAAGCATCTTCCTACTTACGTTAGATTTTGCTACTGACTCTTCCCGTGTCAGCTGAATGATTTTAAATTTAGTGTAGGATAGACACAGGTCCGTAACCAGCTTAGGACACCAGGTGGCGCGAAGAGTTTTCTGAGAGGGGCCCAAATGTTTTGAACAATGTCCAACAGTTTTAAACTATGTCCAACGCATTTTCCCCTGCGCCCCCCTGTTTACTGGCCTGGATAGACAACTTTCAATTAACATCAGGCGAAAGTTGTAACACCTTCAGACTATGTGCAAGTCGGACTCTGATTACTTGACAAAACTTTTTTACTCGTAGGGAAGGTAATGTGAAATCATAGATAAAAAGGCTCCACATATTTGTGAATGAACCATCGCACTACATGTTTAATCATCACAAACACTGTAAAAATCTACAATTAATGCTACCGTTACGAAATAGTGTATATGGTAGTGGTTCCCAACCTGTCTAGGCTTGCGGCACCCTGCAGAAGAGAATTACAATTTGCGGCACCCAGTGACGAACCCATACAAATTTGCTTCAAGGTTTGATGACAGTTTAAAAATGTATTTTTAATGGCAAATTAAAAAACGCATTGGCTCGCAGCACCCCTGGGCATTGTAAATGGCACCCCGGTTGGGGACCACTGGTCTATGGCCTAATTGCGTAATAAAAAAGACTTTGAAGATGGATTGCTTCTTGGCCAAAGTTTGAGCTTGAAGGCATGAAATGTAAGT
>Ga0210059_1017076_pt1 | contig 10393 bp, 13 predicted proteins | sample Ectturendosymbi2_FD_188042 | JGI IMG/M metagenome (GOLD analysis project Ga0210059, IMG submission 188042) | Ecteinascidia turbinata endosymbiont from Florida, USA - Sample 2 (SPAdes) (version 2) | ecosystem: Host-associated > Tunicates > Ascidians > Unclassified | place: Key West, Florida...
GTTCTTGGCTGTTGTTTCTGTACGATCAAGAAAACCTCACGTAGCCACGGCAGTGAGCTAAAACTGCAATACACCTGCCGGTGTGCGTTGAATTAAGATGGATTTGCATAGGAACGTTTGTGCGCCGTGCACATTTTGGATTAAAAATTTGTCTAAAGGGAAGTCACACCAGACCGTTCAGGCTTTTGTTTAAAAATTTCAAAACTGTAACAGGCGTTTATTACCAGACCCTTGCACGTAATTTTTTTGAAAAACGATTGCCGTTTCTTCGATGGCCAACACTGCTCAAAGACAATTGTGTACTAGTTGAGCAAGCATTGACGAAAGCTCTTTTGATAACTTACATGCAAATGTAATGGGAGGTGAGGTATTGGATGTACCAGGCGTGTCGCTTCTTGATGATTTCTTCCAAACATCGGACGTATTCGTCGTGATATGTCTTCCACTTAGCTTTCCACGCGTTGAATTTGTCCGTGACACACTTGATGTAGGCCTTCAGCTTCTCCATCAAAGGTTCGGTAATTTCGGGGACGGTCTTGACAGGCACTAAAACAAGGCAGCTAAGATTAGTTAGGATTTGTGAAAACGTGCTTTGTTTACAGTTAATGCATCCAACGTTGGTCGGCATACTTTTCACGCAGGTCTTCAGTCCGCAATAGGTCCTCCTACGGTAGCAATACGAAAATTTGTTGATGCAGTACCTCTTAAGGCAATAGTTGGTCTTGAATCTGTACCAGCAACCGAAGCTTTTGCTGCCAATAAAGAAAAGCTGTTGTAAATTACTCCAAAACACAGTTTAAATCAAAAACAAAATTGCTGGACATGATTTTCACATTGTTGTTTAAACGAAACCTCGCGACACGATTTTAAGCGAGACAAACAGTGGTTTTCATCTCACCATGTCCTGTAGTAGTATTTCTTGTAAAAGCGCAGGCACGACGTGGAAAGGTAACATCGGTAAGAGCATCGGTAGTATCTGACCAATTTCAGTTTGTACTCATCCAGCTTTGTCGAGTACTCCTTGACAATGTCATCAACTTTTTTCTCTTCTTTTTGGCGGTAAAGCAAGACAACGGCGTCAGTCTTGTCCTTTTCAAATTCTTTGCCTGTGTCAAGATGCATAGATGCAAAATTGCGGAAAGTTGGACATCAGAAAATCACATTGAAAATTTCGAAGACAGTTTCTGTGCCTACCATGAACGTGATCGAGAACACAACGGTAATGCGCCACCTTCTTCTCGACGATGGCAAGATGGTATTTTTTGAAGTTTTCAACGTAACCCTCGATCTTCTTCTTGATCGAAGATTCGTACTCCTCGATCTTGGTCAGACGATTCTCCAAGCAGGTCTTGGCACTGATGAGAAGGAAAAAGTTAAGTTTTTCTTTCGCTGATAGCTAGTTTTCCACGTAATACCACAAACACATTGGAACGCATCAAGCGGCGTCAGGCTCAATTCTGTCTAATGCGCAAACGGAAGTGGTCTCTGTGACAACAGGCACACAGCACTTCTCGACAATTCACGAACGCTTACTTGGCGAGGAGCTTCTTGTGGTATTCCCCGATTTGTTTCAGTTTCTCGTCGATGCTTTCTTGGTACTTTTCTTCGGCTTCGGTCTTCATCTGGTCCAGCTTCTCATCGTACTCTTTGATCTTTTCATCGCGAGCCTCGCGAAGCTTCTGCTTTTCGGCCTCGTCCGTTGTGCAGCTGACCGAAACAAGTTATGCGCTTAGTTCACGTTACGTTTCAGCGAGTTGCATAGACTCCGATCGATTTGGCACTTACCTGATCAAGTAGTCGTAGTATCTGGTCATGTAGTCCTTGTGCTTCATTTTGTATGATTCGATGCACGCTTTCAACGACTCCTTCCATGCATCCCTTTTCTCGTTCATCTTGTCAGTAATCTTCTGGAGACTTTCCTTAAGAGCGTTCTCCATTTCGTTCAAGACGTCAGGGACGGGTTTTTCTGCCAAAGCGCAAACGCGCCATCAGATCACGATCAATATCGACGAAACCCGCTTTCAGACCTTCGTCGTTCACTTACCCTCCCATCCTTCCGTACCGCAGGTATTGCCAGGGTAGAACTTCAAAACCGGAGCGTAGTACCGGTAGCTGCACCAGTTGGTCTTGTAGTATACGTTGAAGCAGAAATAACTGGGTTGAGGATACACGCAAAAGTGTTTCCTGTAGAAGTACTTGTAGGAGTAACTGCAGTAACCGCAGCGGTTGTAGTAGATGGCGGCGTTTGTGGCCTGCAAAGATCAAACTGCTGTATTGCAAAAATCAACGATAAGATAGACGTGATGCGACAAAAGAGCAAACTAAATCAAGTAAGAGACGTTCTCTACTTACGGCAATGCACGCCAGGAAGATCAAGAGAAGCTTCATGACGTTTCGTCTGCGACCTCTTTGCTTTGAATCGATCAATCTCGATAGTGTTTTGCCGCTGGGTGACAGGTATATATGGAAATCACTGCACTCATCAAACCAATCGACTCAAAGCTGCTATTTTCAACAATATGTTCCTGTGATAATACGCGCTCCTGTTGAAGAGTCTTGTGACAATGCTTGTTTCGTATCGTTGAGGATCTTCACCTGGAAACCGGTACACAGTTCTCAAACATGCTCACGGTCGATTGCATGGCAATGGCAGCACGTGTGCAGTTTCTTTTGCTCGGAAAACGACGTGCTTAAGGATCAAGTATCTATCGAATGCGCTTTTTGGTTAGTCGATGATGCTTCGGGTTGCATTAAGGACAACAGTGCAGCGTCACCTCTCTCTGCGCGGCAGCAATCAACATCATTTTCGAGTGATCTTTGTTTGCTTTCACATGCCAAAGTTTGGCGCAATGTGATGTCGACCTGACAGTTGGTGGAGTTGCTTGCAATAGTCATGCCACTCGATCAATTAGACTGGTGGTAACCGGTTTCAACGGGTTTTTCCTCGCTGCAATCTATGTGGGAAAATGTTGACAACAATCTCACTCCAGGAAGACTTTCACCTTACTCCAGATTTTAGCCCCATTACGACTGCATCTTTAACTATCATTCGACCGTTGACTTGAAGCCCTGAAAAAGATTTGCTTAGATGTCGGCGGTTGTTCGATGAGGCAGTCTGGTCAGCAATTTTCTATGCGTGTCGCAATGTTTTCACCCTTACTTGGCATGGAAAGTTTTGATAATTGTGCCAAAAAACTTGACTCAAGTCCACTTGAGGAACTTGCTTTGAAAAAATTTTGCTGAAACAGTATGAAAACAACTCGATTTGCATGATTCGAATGGATGATTGAGATACTTTACATCAATAAAGTGCGCATCAGTGAGGCGCTAAATAATCAATTCATGTCCAATAACTCCTTGAAGACTTTTTCGCAGAACAAGAACATTATGAAACCACAAGTATAGTATTGTAAATCTCCGGTTGTTGAATATAAACAATAATAAAAGATTTCACGAAACTCTTATCGTTAATTCAACAGAAAATAATGCACAGATATGCGAACTTTTCAGGTTATTTTCAAACCTTTAACAATTTACTTGCTTCAAAAGATCGCAACCGCCTCTTGTCTAAAAAACACAGGTACGTTTGCTTCGTCAAGCACCTCTTCTGAAGATTGTGTGGTACTGTTTATGTGTCCGTGCTTTTCAAAGGCACAAAAGTGATCAATGGAATGAAAATTTAATGTTTTTAGTAGGCATTTCTCACACCGCTCAGGGGGCACTTGGCAAAAGTACAACTCGTTTTTCTGCGCATCAACAACAATACTCATACTGTAATTACTGTCATACATCAAATGATCATCGATCATTGAAAATGGCAAGCTCTGCAAGAATTCAACAAAATCAACGTCGATTGACTTATGATCGTCAGCCAAACTGCTTGGGAAATGTGTTAATTCGTATCCCATTAAATAAGCTACATTATTTGATATCTTGGCATGTCGTAATACTTTGCGAAATTCTCCTGTTTTACTTTAACTGAAACACTTCACCCGACCAAGACAAAGTAACGCATCAGATGATGTGTTTCTGATTCAATAATAACTTTGCCCTGTCTCCCTTTCGACCTGGTCGAAATGGTCGAGGTCGCATGACCCACACGGGATCCGACAAGTCAACATCAAGTGTTGAGATAAATCGAAAAGAAAAGTGTGCAATAACAAATATCACTGTCGTGAACTGATTGATTAAAAGAAGTGGTTAGTTTCATGCGCAGAGGCATTCCGTAAACACGCGTTTGATCCTTGATGGTTTCTGAGGGCTTTTGGCGAATGAACGTTACGCATGGGTTATGGCTTTGCCTCCTGCTATAAAAATCTGACAACGCTTGAGTCGGCAGTTACCATAATTGATTGAAGTTTCTCAAATCCGAAATGCATCGTCGGCGCCCACATTACAGATTTGTTATGAAGTGCGCTGGATAACACTCACCAATGAATGAAAATCACAGCAAAGTTTGGAAAACTGATCCTCCTTCTGAAATATTGCACCGTGTAGAGTAAGAAATTTGAGTATGGGATTAATTAATTTGCATGTAATGTAAACGGATAAAGCAAAGAGTAATTATTGTGGCTTCCAAAGCACTTATAGAAACTAAAATTATAAATATTTCTTCATGAAGCTTCACAGCAGCATCGACCAAAGACTATTATTGGTTTCACACCAAGCTGTCCCTACACATTTTACAACAAAATTTCCTCCATGTGACTGATTAGAAAATGCGCGACAAATATTCTTGTGTGCTGTTATTGCCAATCAAGTCGCTGTAATGACAACGGCATATTGATCATGTGGCGTTGTTAGGGAAAGTAGTAGGACAGTGGTTCCCAACCGGGGAGGAATTCCTTCGCAGGGAGGAATTTCATGATTTCAGGGGAGGATTTTCCACCTGATAGCTAGGTTTCCTAATCAGTGTACGTGTTGTACTTCTTTTTTCTATGTTGAAATTGGCTCTTTGAATCAGTTACCGTATTTATTCGAAAAAGATTCACCTTAATGTCAGGTGCGACTTATACACGAGGTGCGACTTGCACATGCGCGCTGCTACTGTGTGCGTCTTATCTAGACGGCGCTTTGCACCTTCATGTGTGTGCATGCATGCGCATTAACGTTCCTACTGTGCACGTGTTATCAAGACGGCGCTTTGCACCTTTAGTGAATGCAGTGACTTTGATGGCTTTTAAGTTTTTGTTACATGATTTTGAAGAATAAATGTTGTTTAAAATATTTTGTACCGTTTGATCAGGTCAATTATGGAGGTGCGACTTATACACGCAAGCGACTTATACTCGAATAAATACGGCATATCATTTTACATTTGTGACTACCACAGGTTTTTGTTGACAAACTTTAGTGCCAATGCTTGACAACAAATTGTTTTTGCCCCACTGTTATCAGGTTATTGTCGTCAATAAAGACCGTTGTTCAAATTGCAGTTAATGCTAGCCTACGAACCCGAACCGGGGAGGAATGAACGTTGCTTATGGAAGAAATGTAAAGTTCCAAAATGAGCAAATGGGAGGAATGCATCAAAAAAGTTTGGGAACCACTGCAGTAGGATGTTAATCGCCAAGCGCTAGTGAAACACACACCCACAATAGGGTGCATCAGGAGCCCTCGACTTTTTTCAAACAACTTCTACCTAGTATGAAAGTGTTGCATTTACGTAAAAAATATGATCTCTAAATGTTTTTCGCAATTAATTGATGTTTAGGGGTGTATCGGTATCCCCGAAATTTGACCCGGGGGGCAAAACGTGCAAATAATGAAATTTGGCCAGAACTTTGTAACTACTTGGAGTAGGAAAATGGTTTTGGTGTCTAACCTCACTAAAATGCGCACCAGCTATTCGTTGAAGCTATCAGAAATCCTGGAAAAGTTAAGCAATTTCAGTTTGCACTGCGTTTTGCTAAAATATATAAAAATTTTGTGTGTTTTACAGGCATTTTTTAACTTTTGTTCTGTATTCCTCTTTGTCCTGTTTTAATCCTTGGCGGTACTGCTACTAGTACCACTTTCGGTGAAATAAATACATACCATGTGTAAAATTACGTGAATAATAACTGCGTGGCCAAAACCTTCATAAAAAATAAACAGTAGTCTACAGGACCTCCGCTGCTTATCCTGACAAAAAAACAATACAAAACTTTAGTAATCATCAACACATTCCAATTGTCATTTTTGTATTTCTTCTGTGTCACAAGATTTGGATTAGCAAAAAGTTGTCAAATTTCTCTGTTTTAGTTGCCGCAAGCTTGGGTGTTTTCTTCTGCTTTCTTCCACCACTTGTACAACATTCTGATAGTGTCGCTCAGACCTAGCTGCAGTAAGGAAATCTGATCCAAGTTTAACTCCACGTTAATGGCATCAATTTTGACAAGAACAATTTAATATGCTGCTGAGATTGGCCAGTTTAGAACATCTTCAACCAGAAAGGAATGATCAATGTTCAAGAGAGAAAAGATAATCCAAGAATCTTGATGAACCAAGTCTGCCAAAGTAGTGCAACCATCAATGTTTCTTGGGAAGCTTGGCTTACCATACCCAGTAGCATATCGGTGTTGAGGAGAAGAGACTGGTTCTTTTGGCTTAAAAGCCAACAGGCGATCAGCCAAGGCACGTTTCTCCACCTTGTTCAACTTGCTGCTAAACAATGAAAGTGGGACCATTTCTGAAGTGAGATACCAAAGATGGCGACTAAATGCATTAACAGCACTGTCTGAAACTGAGCTGTCAACAGCCTGGTACAACAGAAGATCTTAGCAAAGTCGCAAATTATTGTAAGGTGCATCAACAGTACAATTGCTGGTAAACCACCACACGCTGTAAATTAGAGTTGCAAACAGAACAAATCTTTTAAGCTTTGTTAGTTGCACTCTTGTCGTGATGGTGCCTTGGGGTAGTTCTGTGATCCTAGCTTCAAGCAAACTTATTTTAATTGCATAAAGCAACTTGCCCATCCATTTTGCTTTGTGGACTGCTCCTGGTCGTTTGAAGTGAATGTTTTCTTTTCCAAGATAAGCAAGACAAAGCTCACCAAGTTCAAGATAATGATCTCTGTGAAAATCCTGTTGCAAAGTTAACATGTTAATGACGGTATTTTTCCAATTTGTGAGAAGACTTCGAGTTGCTTTATTATAGCCTGAGAGATCCTAGCGGCTTAGTTTGTGTTCCGCATTATTTTCATAAAGCACAGATTCAGAGTTTTTTCGAAATCTCAAGAAAAGTGCATATTCTGGACATTGTGATGTTTCAATCTTCAAATCACTGAACACATGGGTAAGTAACACTTCACCTGTGTGGTGACGACATCCTGACCACAGTAGAGCCTGTTCAATATATTGTTGTATTTCGACACAAGCTGCTGTTAAATGACCCGTATTGCTTGCAGTGGTATCAAATGCCATGTTAAATATAGACTCCCTTGAGCCCTATTCATCCAGCAAGCCTGTGACCAAATTTGCAATCATTTCATCACTTTTGATCTCAGTTCCTAGGGTATATGCAGGAATGCCAAGTATTTTGACTGAATGGGAAGTACCAATTGCCACTGTTAGCCGCTCCTCACGAACATTTGCATTTTTTGAGGAAGGCATTATTTTAGAGTCCCAGTGCAAGGATGCAAGCTTTGGTACATTCCATTGGTGTTTGCAAGAAGATGCTGTAGCATGTGCTACTGTTCGTCTCGATCTATCAGCAAGAGCATAAAAGAGGTTTATTTTATTTGGGTTACCTCAGATTCCTCAATCAAAGCCTTGGTGAACGCATACTGTTGAGCTGGGGCTATTTTCATTCTAGTGGACAGTGAAACAAGTTTGGGTGATGATAAAATGTTTTCCGGAATGAAAGCAGTTGTTCCAGTTTTGGTGCAACGGTGTGGTCTGTTGGTCTTCAGATCTTCATTCTCAGAAAATTCACTTGCATTATCTTCACTACTAATGTTGGTTTGTAAACTTGACGGACCATATATATTTTTGTTTTTTTTGAGCTTTCTCAATCTGATGTTGTTTGGCAGAATCTCGATGTTTTTTTCGACGCATTTGAAGAGCCAGTAATTTGTCATGAGATCCAAAACTTGCTTTGCGATTTGTTTGCATTGAATACAGAATCTGTAAATCTTCTGGGTTCTTGATCAATTCTTCCACATTTTGTGGCCATAGTGTGAAAGTTTTTTCTAGTTTGATTTTTTGCTGACTGAGTTTTGCGATAGTAGCTGACATTTCTCGTCTTGCAACTGGTATTCTTCTTACTTTTATGTTATTATCTATAAGTTTGATTATCTTCTGACATGCTTTGGTCGAAGTTATAATTGGAATGTTAGCTTTTCTGTAATAGAAGCTGCCTTGGTTCAGGACAGTTTTTGCAGCTTCCATTTTCGTGACATTCGCAGGCCTACATGCATCTTGCTTTCCCTGCCCTTGTTGATGATATGTCAAACAGCGAAGGACTTGACGTGTTGGAAGACGTGACTCTGCGATATCTGCATCCGCTTCTGTTATTCCTGGTCCAAGCACAAAAATGTGATTTTCATTACGGACCTTTCTTGCTTTGGGACAGGGTTGGCCTTCACATGGCTGAAGGCTTGAAGATGAATGAGTTGATTCAGCCTCAGTTGTAGGACAGTCATCCAATGAAGCTAGCTAAATTTTAGTCAGCAAAACCCCTTGCAATAACCCAAATTGACATAATGCAAATTTTTAAATAACAGTACATTAAAATATAAAACCTCATTAAACTATAAGCTGACCTGTTATCTCTAAAGATCACTTATTCAATAAATATCGCGGCTACTCAAAACTTCATCCTCTAACTGTACCTTGGCATGGTTACTTCACAAGTCATTGTTGCCTATTATAACAATCAGTCATCTTGTTTAGAAAAAAAGTCAATGCACAACGCCTGGACAACCATAAGACAACTTTCAAATTATATTAAATGGCGTGTGAATAAAAATAATCAGACTATCTGTTCCAAAAGGTTAGTGTAACTTTTAATATTTGTAATAAACTACAATACCATTTTGTATCTGTAATATGAACATACAGCATGCATAGTTTGTTAGCTTAAAGTAGCGTTTTTCAAAAATAAACACAAAAACTTAATTTTTTAAATGAAATTCCTCTTTTACTCACTACTGTTTGGTTTTCGAATGTTATTGATGGCTTTAATGAATAGCTAGTATATATTTTACTGGGGTTATATACCAAAGTCATGTTCCTACTCCAAGCAGTTACAAAGTTCTGGTCAAATTTCATTTTTGGTGGTCTTATTTTTTACGTAAATGCCACACTTTAATACTAGGTAGAAGTTGTTTGCAAAAACTCGAGGGCTCCTGATGCACCCTAACCCACAATCAAAAAATATCAATGATATCTCGTAGATTTTTCTACTTCCTGTTAGGAAAATAGTCTTTGCTGCAAAATTCTGCCACAAACGGAATCGCACAGAACAAACAAAGTATGCCGTAGAAACCTTTTATTATTTCAATTCACAACCAACAAGGAGTGGTTTCAACACGCAGTTGAAAATATCGGTCAATGTCGATTATGGCGTAGGTTTCCTTGTGGTCGACCGACATCTCAGCAGTAGACGTACTTGTACTTGTAGTACCGGATGCGATAGGAATAACATCGTCTGACAAAGGCAAAGCACTCGTTTTAATCAATAGTTCATGCAAAGTTTTTAAAGACGGTGAACTTCAGAGGTTCAAACGAAACCGAAACAACTACATCATGTCTGGAACAAGAAAATTATCTGTAAATTCTATGCGCTCTATTTACCTGTAAGTTTTGTAGTAATAGGGGTAGTAGCAGGTCGACGGGTATTTGACGGTCCATTGGTAGTACCCTCTGAAACAGTAAGTGGGCATGCAGAATCTTGCCGCCTTGCAATAGTAGCAACAAGAGTAGTGGTGGACAAGCTTGGGAATAATATCATCCCAATGATCTTTGCACTGCTTGTGGAGCGAAGCGCAGTATTCCTGGAGTTTCAGCGTGTGTGCAGTGATTAAGTCGAGGATTTCTTGGGGAAATTCTGGCGCCTTCACCTCATGGAAGCATTCGTACATTGGCTTGTAGACGTTTTCTATCCATTTGTTTTTCTTCTACAATAAAACAAAATACTCCCGTTCGTGAAAAAACGCGAAATCAACCGATGAAAAAAGAAAAAGCATCGAGAACAAGACAACCACACAATAATTGCGCACTTGACGCAGCTGCGATGCAGCGGCGTGTGCCTCAAACAGTTTTCGTTTCCATTCAAAAACTATATATCCGTTCGTTCCCATTGGCCTCGATTCATTAAACAAAAGTTAACATGTCGCTTAAGTCTAAGGCTAAACACTAACTTCATTCATGTCCTCGTCCATACGCGTTTTCTCGGTATCGCGCTGGTC
>Ga0210059_1017077_pt1 | contig 10393 bp, 5 predicted proteins | sample Ectturendosymbi2_FD_188042 | JGI IMG/M metagenome (GOLD analysis project Ga0210059, IMG submission 188042) | Ecteinascidia turbinata endosymbiont from Florida, USA - Sample 2 (SPAdes) (version 2) | ecosystem: Host-associated > Tunicates > Ascidians > Unclassified | place: Key West, Florida...
GCCGTATGCATCTGTCATAACGTACATAAGGACAAAGCTCAGGTTTGCTCTTTTGAGGAGCACCCTTGCTGCAATACGAGGATTTCGAGGCAAACGAAGTGATGTTCAACTCCAAGACCTCACGGACATTGACTTCAGCTTAATTCCTAGGCCGACAGTCACATGAAGCTGAACAACAGTGTCAATGACATGACACCAGTTACATTTGTGAAATAAATGGGTAGTCTACATAGATAAGCTATGACTTTTTGTGAAACTATACCTTAGAACTAAATAATTCTCCAACATACTAAGCCCTTTTTTTGTTGTTTTGTTTTGTTTTTCATGTACCTAATACTTATTGAAATCAATAATGATTATATACTGCTAATAATACTGTAACCTGCTCACATCCTTTACTCTTCAACTTCAGTTCATGCGGTGACACCATGCATCTGGTTGGGAACAACTCATCCATGCAACCCACCCAATTACGGTCTGTGGGTAAATCTACTTTTCTTCATGATGTGTATTTATAAACATTGTTTTCCGCCCATGCTACTTGTTTTTGCTATGAAATGTTGTACTAAAATGCCTTGCGCTCTGCCTCATAACCATTATGATATCTGCTTGCTTTCTTCACCTATGTGCTTGCCTCACCTGCTCATCTGTACATGCCTCATCTCTTCACCCATTGCTTGCCCACCATCATCTGTGTTATGTTAGGGTTGCCATACGTCAGGTTTTTCCCTGACATGTCCGGGTTTTTGTTCACGATCTCACTTGGAGTTCGTTCGTAAAAGGAGATTGTAACTCTTTCAAAATTAAAAAATCCTCTATTGTGCAATAAACTTCACTGCTTTCACAATGGTAAGACTCTAGCGCCATTTTTCTCTTTCTTTTCACAGCATGCTGTAGACTGGACAGTGGGCAGCCTTTGATGGTCTTTTTGGTGAACGAGTTATCCATGAGTTAACAAATGCAGGTTTCAACATTCTCAATTTTTATGTCGAAGAAGAAAACTTATCTTGAATCGTACGTGGACTTCGGGTCGACTTCATCATAACAGATGATGTTCAAAAACTCAGTGTATCTTTTTCTCCAAAGTGCCTGTTAATGGTTCGATGAAGCCGTCAATTTTGTAAGCCCGCTTCGCTCCATCCCACACATGGACTTACAGTAACAGCCACATGTCTGTGCAAAGTATTTGCGCTCAATGTCGTTCTGTAGGAATTCTGCCAATATCAAGGTTCGTTTCTGAAGATACGTTAAGATTGAAAGAATCCTATTCCGTTGCTTTTGCGATAGCAGAAGAAAATAAACCACATACAACTGGGAGTGACTTATCTAACAGTACTATGGCAAGGTTTTTACGGTGTTTTAGGGACCCGATTCGGGTCCCTAGAGTTAAAAATCGGGTCCCTACAATCAGAAAATTATCATTGGCTCCCTAAAAACAGAAAATCGGGTCCCTAGAATCAGAGAAATCGGGCCGCTTTAGGTCCACACCAGGTACCTAACATTACCTAACATTTTCCATTTTTAACGTATCACCATGAACAAGAAATTGTCCACATCTTTACACACATGAAACTCACCAACCTAACCTGACTTACATCTAAGTTGCATTAAAATGTTAAGACTTCCTGTGAAGTAATTTTGCACATTTGAAAGTTATGTTATAAGATGTTTTGTAAAAAACAATCTGCAATAATACTAATAAATATTAAACAAACTAACCTCTTATTAAAAACCTGGCTTCGGCTCCACTCCGGCTCCCGCCCTTCCCTAGAAAAATCAACTGCGGCTCCAGTCCTATTTTCGAAAAACGTTAAGATTCCGGCCGGAGTCTACTCCGACACTCCTGCTCCTGTACACCTCTGACGCAGAGAATGCGCCTCTTCTGTGTTCAGTGAAGTCAGGTTCTACAACTCTGGTGAATAAACAGGCATTGCCCATCATTTCTACCCCTTGTGTTTTTCATCGGCATGCACTGGTGAGTAAAGCCCTTCCAGAATTTTTGAATATAGTTTTGAAACACGTAACTGCAGGTGTAGCCTAAAGTTTATCAGGGCACGGGCTCGTCTTTTCAAAGTGCTTTACAAAGATAAATTAATTGATATTCAATGTTAAACAATGTTCCAAATTCATATGTTGCAACTGCGACTCTTCTAAATTTTGGTGTGGATTGAACAAAGAGTTTGCAATCCTGTTGAAGCTAGTATTTGAAGTCATTATACCTTTTCAAAATACTTATGTGTGTGAGGCAGGGTTCTCCTCAATGATGACCATAAAACAAAACATCGACATCATTTGATTCCCAAGGATGATATGTGAGTATCTCTTTCAAACACTGTTCTCCGAGTCACAGATATTGTGCGTAGAAAACAAGCACAAAAATCTCACTGAGTGGTTGAAATTGTTTGTCATTTTTCAATAAAGTTAAACATGAGTTTGTATTCCTACTTTCAAGCGTTTTTGCCCCTTGATTCAGTGATATGCCGGTTCGTATGAAACTGTTTTTTAGAATTTCAACAACCTCATCGAACCACACAAGTATTCATGCTTGCTTGCAAGAGCATTTCATTAGAATTTCATATCAGAGCCTGATAAGTTTGGTACAAGCATTACCCTAAAATTGGTTCCAGTAAGCACAAAAATTAATGTATCTGAGTTGTAAGTTCACAACGTTTTTCTAGGAGAACCTGCCCTGGACCCTTTCTAGAAAAGTCGTGCTTTGGCACACTAAATATTTTTTTGGGTAAAATCCATTTTTTGATGTTGTTAAATGGGTAAATGAGACAAAAAAAGGTTAAGAACCTCTGCCATAGGCCTATGGTTAACAGCATGAAGACAAGTTTTGCACAGCAGCAAAATATTGTCGCAACACCCTCAGGTAACCAAATGAGGTAAGCCCAATGCAGACACGTATTTCCCAGTAAAGCTCACAAAAAATTGTTCTTGCTGATTTGATTAACATATAGTTTCAACAAGCAATCTCTGTTTGCGCGAAATCTAGTAAAAACAACCAAACGTAGGATCCAATACTCAGAGCTGGGCAGTAGCGAGCTACTAAAATAGCGAGCTAATTTTCGAGTAGCGTCAGAGGGAGCGCCGCTCTCTTTGGAAAGAAATAACGGATGCGGTAGCGAGCTATCACCATTTTACCGCTACTGCTATTCGCTACTTTAGCGCGAGTGGTGAGCAAAGGAAAAAGTTCGCAAGAGGTCTTCCGTCAGCACACGTTGATAGTAACTGCTCTTCTCACTGTTTTGCGCTGATTTTGGATGATTTGTTTGCAGTAAGCTAGCAGCATTAGGATAGATTTAGCTCAGGTTGCTTTTGACCTGATCGATAGGTTCCACATTAATTCGGTAAAAACTCAGCGTCAGCGACAAACTTAAAGCAGTTGAGGCTTCAAAGCATTGGTTACTGCTACCGGCAAAGTTGCGTATGACTCAATTGAATGCTTGTAAAAAAATGTCACTGAGTTTAACATTTCGCTGCATGTGCAACTACAGTTTTTGTTTTGAAGTATATGTCAGTATGATAGTTTTTGTAGCTTGGTTCGACTTTGGTATATTAGGCTGTATGCATAACTTGAAGCAAACTTATAATTCTGTCTTGAAGACAGTGGCGTCGCTAGGGGGGAAGGGGAGACATCTGTCTCCGGGCGCAGCATTTTCAGAGCGTGAATTGGGGTTGGAATGTCAAGTAACAATTACGAAATGTCAAATGTTAGCGGATACTAGTAACTACGATTTACAAAATGTCGAATGCCAGTCGCTGATACCCAATTGCAAAATCTCATCAAAGTCATCAAGGTTCGTAAAGAGAACAATTATGAACCTTGGTGACGTTTTAATTAGTCGCTTGTGTCTCCAGCAACCAGTGCCCGCATGTGGTTTAACTCACGGTTGCGTCACAATGCTTTCAGATAGCCAGGGTTGCGAACTTTTCCACTTCGTTCTCATTCTATAGTTGGGTCACAATGGACGGGAATCCAGCATTCACACTTAACAGTGCATGCAACTGTGCATGCTTTTAGCGCAGCGATAAACCTTAAGAGCAGAGCCGGAGGAAGGGCTCCCGTACCCCACGACCGGGGAGGGGGGGCGGGCAAAAGAGGGCCCTTAAATCTGACTGAGTACCTTTGTTACGGAATATAGAGACAACAGAACTGAACTCACCAAGAACTGATTTCACACAGTTCTCCTTTCAATATTCATATTTATCTAATACGTCAAAGAATAGATTTTCACACGGGCCATAACTTCTTAAAATCAACCATTGCGAAATGCATTGTGAATAGCTTCGTTGTCAGCCTTGGTATGCTGGCTGTTGTGCAGGTAACGTTTGCTGAATCCACTTTGATTGTAAGCATTTTTAGTACAGCCTAGTTAAAAATTACTCATGAAAATTAAGTTTTAGACCAATTGCGCAGCTAGAGCCTTTAGCTAGGGTGGGAAACGTAGCTGAAAGAGGCCCACTGGCCGCCGTAAGGGGCCCCTCGCCAACATTCAGAAAAAAGGTTTGGAAATAAAAGTGCATCCGGATGTTGATTTCTATACACTAAAACCAGAAATCACCAGAACATAACAGTCCAAAAACTTTCGAAAAACGCAAAAAACAACAACTTACTGAAAACCAAAAAAGTACTAAATATCGAAATATAAACAAAATGGGGGCTCAGTTTTTGCATTTATCTTGTCAGAAGGGAGGTTCACATCCTTGTACCCCCGTCAGTCACACCACTGTTGTAGACCTGTGTTCTATCCTTTCACTGTACAAGAATGGAATAACCCGTATACAATCATATAAAATCGAATTCGTAGCCCGCGCCTGTAATATCCAGTGTATCTTGCATCAGAGTTGTCCAATGATAACTCTGAAACTTTACACCGATAAGAAATTCAGTTGTTTAACGAATATCACTGCGCCCAGTGAGGGCCTCGGCCCAATTATAGGCTGTTCAGCACTTTTTATTGGGCCGCGCAACACTTGTTGTGGGCCGTGTTTGCTTCGCCGGTTACGTGGGATCAAACATAGGCTACTGTATCAAATATCTGGAACATTGATTATTTATTTGATGTTAACACGGCAGTGATATTGTCATTATAGTATTTATTACATTAACGTAGCATTGCTGTGTTACAGATAAATTAATAAAACTAAGTTTGAAATTGGGTCTTCAAAAAAAAACACGGACCTTTAATTACGACTGAAAAGTCATGGGCGTCCCCAATAATGGGGCAAAATGGTCATTCAGTCCCTCTTTTCAAATTTGGGATTAAGAAGCAAAAATTTCTAGCAAACCTGAAGTCAGCAGTTTAATTCCGATTAAAGCTGAACTGATTTAATTTTTGCATTGACAGTTTATTTGCCGGTATGACACCCACAGAGCACAAAAACCAGGTTCACTGTCCTGGTGTTGTGCAGCGATGAGTTTGCAGTTCACTCGTGTCCCCTGCTTTGCCTATCTGCAGAGACAAGTTGCGAAACTTGAATGCTGATTGTTCTAATGTTGGACTTTATTGCGTAACAATAGCATGGCAACGAATCTTCACATGTCTACTTCAAGTTCGGTAATAGGCGTTTTGCCGCATGCGAGTGTTGAACGCAGGTAATGCAGGGAGACAGTGAGTTCTGTAAGCGGATAGCCACGTATTTCATAGCCTCCTGTGCAAAAAGAAGCATAAGTTTGAAAAATCCATTGTTAGTATGGGACTGAACGCTTCTCCCGATTATGCAGATGAGCGTTCACCCGCAAAAAGTCAGTAAAGCCAAGCAAGGATTTATTGAAAGGGCGTTTGATTGTTTTGGACGAGATCTTAGACGTTTGCAGCTCTTGTTTCTAAGTGATGCTGGCAAGTCTTGCTACTGTAGGTAAAATAAAGACGTAGTTGTTGTTTTGTTAAAGACCAGGGCAATTTGCTTCTTTGTAAAGAAGTAGCCTACACTGCTTGAAAAATCAACAGATAGTCTATTTTGTAACTTATCTCAATATACCTGGCTACTGCTGCCGACGAAGTGCATTTTTTGTGACTATTGCCGTAAAAAGGAGCAATTTTCTTTTTGCATAGAATGGGTAAAGCGCGTTGTGAACGTCCGTTTACATTGCATCGTCAGCAACCTGAAAAGCATAAGCAAAATGTCGACGTTGCCCCACTGGAAAAATTTATGCCAACGCCAATGGAAAGCGGGCTTGGGTCAATTCTAACGAAAGTTTGCCGATCACTGCTGTACGCAATACTGCTGAACGGAGCTTCAGCAAGTTGAGGCTAATCAAAACGTTTCACAGATCAACTGTGACTGATGAAAGGCTAGCAAATCTGGCAATGATATCTATTGAAAGTGAAACTGCTAAAACATTAGATATGACTGAGTTGACAAAAACATTTGCATTTTTGAAAACTTGGAAAAAGTCAGTTTCCTAGCTTGAAGCACAGCAAATGCTTAAGTCTGTCTGCTTTATACGTTGTGTTGATGCTGTAGAAAATGCTTTCATAAGCATTTGTTAAAATAGACCGATATTTTTGTTTACATAAATACTATGTGTTAAATGCAATGTATTGTATATTGGGAGCCCCAACGTCCAGGTTCGGGGGGGTCCAACCACCTAGCGCGGGCGCTGCTTAAGAGTATGTTGTTCTTGTTACGACATCAGATCTAATGTTTAGGAAATCATTTGATCTTTGATGGTTTGACAAACTTCATGTTGAAATGGATTTGATGTGGTTGTGAAGGTAATTATGATGATTTTTATTTGTAGGATGTTTAAATAGATCCTGACTACTTTTGCAAACTTCTAATTGCAAATGGACAACAGCGTTACTACAATTGTGTTGGCTACTTTTCAGTTACTCTAAGGTACGCGCGGAGAGGGGGACATTGCTTCTCCTGTTCTTTCAAAATGGAGGCAACGGGGGTGGAGCTAACTTCACAGTATCACAGTATCATAGGGAATTTCATGGTGAACAAGATCTAGTTGAAACAAATTTATTGCAGCTATTCACGCACCCACAATACTCAGAATGGTTTTCTACACTCTCTGTCATTATTTTTGAGGTCAACATTGTTGCTGAACAGAAACAAACATATTGGTGAAGAATGTTTTGTTTTTTATAAGTTTGAATTTCAATTAAAAACTTTTACTGACCCCTGCCCTACGCTGCTTCGGCTGCTACCTGTGTTTTATGTAATTCCACCTGTGAACTGATCATGTCCACAGACATGATTATCGAAATTCAGATCACAAAATTGCTAGCAAAACTTCTCACAGAGAGTCACTGGCGTTAGATATTTTCTAGGTTAAAATATATGTGGCACATTTAAATCATATCAGCTTTTTGATAAAATAATCGATCAATTTTCAGTAGCAAAAACAAGAAAACTTTGTCCTTGGAATTAGATAATTGCAAGTAAAGCATAAGATTGCAGTGTTTGTTTTATTTTATGCTACCAGCACGAACGGGCTGGGTGGAAGCCCTAAACTGAGTTTGTCCACAGGCGCGGGAAACCCAAGGTACGCCACTGCTTCAAATGTCGTTTGTTTTTTTGCGAAGTGCTTTCATGTCTGTTGCTCCAACATGATACTGTAGATAGAAATGCTGTTTGGAAACTACGTAGTCGTATTTAATTTCGTTCAAACCATCACGAAAAAATTCTTGTAACTTACCTTGTAATGAAATGTCGCTTTTCTGCTACATCGCATTTTCTTTTTCTAACAGGCGTCACTGCGTTTCTTTCACATTACAGTTAATTTGGGGAAACGTTATATTTGTAAGCGCTGTTGCAGGGGTCTTCACTTTGAGCTTCGTGCCTCGGATTGTGCTAGATAAACTTAAAACAACTAGATAATTCCCTTTTTTCTAATCTGACGACTTTAGTCTTAATGAATAAAATATCGTCTTGGAGAACCGTGAATGACATTGTTATTACTCTAATAGTATTGTTTGTTTGTTTTCATTACCATTTGCATTTTCTTAGATGTTTACAACGTTCACAAGCCCAGCAAAAAACATTTTGCATCTGTGAAAAAAAAAAACTTTTCGCTGAACAAAAAAATGCGCAGCAACGTTGAATAAAAATCGCCAGCTTGTCCACTAAGGGATGCCAATCGTGAGCATCATAATCTATGCGATTACAGGCATCCACTATTCTCTTCAAGTAACACAATCAGTTGTTGCGCTACGTGTTTTGCCCAAATCGAAATGTTTTTGATACAATGTTATGATTCAACGGCCTTCTGGGCTACCCTCATGTACTTGCAACAAAGCTGTTATATACCTAAGCACCTTGGAAATCACTCTTCAAAACTGACGAAATTGAAAATGCAATTTTTTTACGGCTCAGTATTAACGCGCATAAAAGCAAAGCTTCTTTGTATTCCAAGGGTTGCATTGCTTGTAAGCAAACCTGCTAAATGGTTGCAGTTATTTTTCGTACCGAAACATCTCTTTATGTTAATTATAATGTGTCAAACCAACACTGAACATCCAGCAGTAACCTTTACAATGAATCCAATGCACAGAACAAATTTCCATTCAAATGTTGAAGTTTCAATGCTTCTTACGTTGTGCACCATTTCCAAGTTTTTGCGCACTTTGCTTTGCAATTTTCGCCGATGAAGTTGTGCTTTTGATATTTGTCGTGCAAACACTTTCCTGAAATCACTCACCAATATATTTTTTTGTTCCCCTCTTTTTTCGCTTGAAACATTTTGAAGCATCTGTGTTACTTTGTGTTGTAAAAGGCATATTGCTAGACATCGGACTTAATTTGTGACATTCCCTAGTACTCCAATCGCAAATCAGTAATCTTCCCTAGTCACTAAAAAATCTGTCTCGTGTGTGAAATTATTTCCGTTGAAGAATTTTACACTTTCACTAAACGAGGCACCGAAAGCGCATTATTTTTGTTTTCTGCTACTCATTCAAAGTTCTGCTGTTCAGCAAAAATCAAATAAGGCTACTTTGCCAAACACCACAAGCTTTTTTTACCGTAAAACTCCCGTTGTACGTGCAATCGCTATGTTTATTGCTTCACAATAATTTTTTAGTTTTCAACATCAGTGATAACTGCTGAAAAAGCTCGCATAATCTGTGGACGTTGCCAAATCACAATTCCCGGTCACTTGAGGGTTTAGGTTTCCGAGCATGCTACAGGGCGTCTGCTCAATCTCCTACCTCTCCGTTTTGAAAACCAAACGTTCTTGGGGAACTACAGTAAAGTGTTCTCCTTGAGATGGCGGATAAATCGCTTCGCGTTAAACGTGTTATCGTGTGTTTGCTTGATCATAATGTAAATCAACAAATCTCACATTTTCGTTCTTTTAACTCTACATGGGACTGATAGGGAAACTTAATTTCATAAGGAATAAAAGAAATTTATGATAGATTATATATGAATAAGATTTCAGTTCTGTGGATGCGTAGAGGCACGTGAAATCGATGTCCTATAAAAATAATTAGCTTGACTGATTCGCTTGCTTGTCACCTTTGTGGGGACCCGTAACTTGAATAAGCCTACAGATTTGCGCAAGTTTAAAATCTTAGCAAAAAGATATAAGCAGACCCGTCGGCAGATTTCTCGAAATCTTTTACAGTAAATCGAGAGGCTTCGATTGTTCATGTTCGGAGGTTTATTTTTTTAGAGCTGATCCCGGCTGCTTAATGCGCATTGCACACCTTTGAAACTAAAGCATTCAACACTTAGGCTGCACATTCAAAAGCTGGAATGTTAAGGAAAGTGTGGTTGGTCAGGTCGCTCTCAAATATCTAAATAACAAATCTTTGCACGCAGGCTATAGAAACTACGCTCTACTCAAAACTGCTATCGCGAATAAATTGAACCATGCAGAAACAAGGATCTTAGTTTAAAATACAAGTAGTCAGTACTTTGTTCAGGGGTTTCACATGAAACATAGATTTGAATTTGAATTTGAATTTATTGACAAACAGCCAATGAAGGCAGGCCAAGGCCTGAAGAGCTCATTGGCAACGCAAAAACACAGAAAAAAAATGTCACACATCCACACAAATGAAACAGTAAAAACAGAAAACGAGTTCATATTAAAAGGGTGTATTTCTGGACAAAAACAAACACGTTTGTCTAAACAAGCGCAATGACGGAATTTTAGAAAGTTTAAGGTGTCCGAAGAGAATTATTTCGACCAATTCAGCTGGATTCAATGTAGCAAACTCAGAGTAGGAAAACACATTTTCCTCGGCGAGAATCTTAGAGACATTTGTTAACAACATTCGGCGTGACGCACAGGTGAAAGGACACTCAAGAAACATATGAACTTCAGTCTTAATAGCACCACATTGACAGATCTGATTGTAGCGGCCATCTATGTTCAATTTACTATGTCCTAAACGAAGCATACACAAGATAGCAGTTGCGTTAGTAT
>Ga0210059_1017078_pt1 | contig 10392 bp, 5 predicted proteins | sample Ectturendosymbi2_FD_188042 | JGI IMG/M metagenome (GOLD analysis project Ga0210059, IMG submission 188042) | Ecteinascidia turbinata endosymbiont from Florida, USA - Sample 2 (SPAdes) (version 2) | ecosystem: Host-associated > Tunicates > Ascidians > Unclassified | place: Key West, Florida...
GGGTCTAGCCTCGAGGACCCCACGATTATTAATGATGTGAGTATTAGCGTTAACTGTTGGCCCTTAAGCGCTAAGCTAGCATCTTTTATGACCAGGCCTATAGTTGACTGGTTTTCTGAGCTAGTGTTTTACAAGTCACAGATAGGCTCTGGCCGTAAAAGTGGTATCTTTTTCAGCCTGTGTCAATCCCAACAAAATACCTGAAAACTGTTGTAAGCCTTTATTGCCCCAAGAATACATGAGCAATGTGCTAAGTACAGTATTATTAGAAACACATTTCTGAATCCAGCAAGATACCGTTTATTAATATCTTTACAATAAGATTGAATCAGGCCCGTAGCCAGATGTTAGGTTTGGGAGACAAAAGACACTTTAGGGGAAAGCATTTTTGTTTTATGTTTAAAACAATATTTCTAGACGCAACAAAATTTGGGGGGCACAAACAATTGGGGGTGGGGCACTGACCCCGAATGCTCCCTTGTGGCTACGGGCCTGGATTGAATACTTCAGGCGCAGTGAAGATAGAAGGCAAACATGTTGACAATTATTGCACTCAAGTGAGTGCGGCGCCGTCCGCGCAGGATTTTAGGTTTGGGGGGAATATTTTTGCTTGATGTTTAAAAGAAATTTTTCCGGACACAACAAAATTTGGCGGAAACTGCCCCCGAATGCCCTCCCGTGGCCACGGGCCTGTATGTACATCGATATATTTAAAAAAAATTTGTTGTGATAACTACTGTATTGCAAATTTTGTTCCTGATGATCGTGGGTATGAGCGAAACTTGGCTTTAATCCTAGTTTTAAATAAAAATCGTGTTTGAGAAACGTGAATGACAATGCATGTGCATGAGGGAAAAACGTGCTTGTTCTGGACATTCGGCAATACATGTATTTGCGCTCTCAGTGAAGCCTTGCCGGACATGACAACGTTTATAAATTAAGATCGAGCTAACCACTGCGAACGCTGGTGGATATTATTTGAGGTAACATTCGTTTATGAAAACAATTATCCTTGGGGCAGCTATCCCTATCAAGCTTTTTTGCCCTGATACACAAGCGTTCCGGCATTTAAGTGCTTTCTGCTGTTAACGTCGAAACTATGTCTTCACCAGGGGTGGACCATCGACCCCCCCTAAAGCCTACGAAAATAACTTATTCACCATGATTTTGTGCAATTCGGAAAGCAGCATTCACGATACAATGCCACTCTGCCGTCTTTTGTTACAGCAGTGCTGTGGAACATATTGTACATTTCTCTTACAGTAGCGAACCCGTGATGAGACTTGACTGCCAAATTTTACTGGAATCGCTCCCCCCGCCTAAACTTACTGGCTGGATCCGCCCGTCTCTGCGGTTTTACCTCAAACCTGAAAACGCTCCCAGTCTTCACTTGTAAGTGAAGACTAAGAGATTGCAGATTTCAGGATCGAGGATGTGTAGTTACATGAAATCGATTTCCAAGTAAAATTTTGTGCTGATTGATTCAACTTGATCGCCTTTGTGAAGACTAGCTCTCACCGTTCAGTTTGTTTGTTGTCAGGTTCAAAGAAAAACCAACACATTTGTAGTAACGGATTAAACTCGGCAAATTTGAAGTGTAAGGGTTGATGGGCATGCATATTTTGTTCGCGTAGTTTTCAGATGAAGTCAAAAAATCCTGTCAGAGATGTTGTTGCAAGCAGTGGCGGCTCGTGGTGAAAATGGCCAGGAGGGCTGCGAAATTTCATATCTGGTTGAACATGTAGGATTGTCGCCCTGGCTGTTTTTATAATTTGTGGCGTTTCCAGTCACTCCAGCAGTCCTAATCTTATCAAACTCGTAATTTTCAGTTATCCTTATTGATACATAGAAAACATTCACTTCAGTTTAATGAAACCAAACCCAAACCCTGAAGCGTAAACACGAACACAAAAGAATTAAACCGGTCCTATCAAAAGTACGACGCACAACTACTGCTACCAGAGCTGCAAAGGCGAGAGTGGATTCCAGCACCACTCGTATGCCGAACTTGGAACATTCCGTTCGACTACTGAGGCGTTACTGTTACCATGACAAAGCTTAGCATTTTGTTCAAACCGTGTCATGGCAGCAGACTTAGGCTAGAGCCACTTTCTTTGAGCTGGTACTTTATCCATGTTCTTTCAAATTTTGAGAACTTAATTTAATGAAGTTTAATTTTTCCAGAAAATTTCAAACCGTTTATGATTTTACACAAAATTTCGTTTTTTTTGTAACTGGATTGTTCTGCTTTTCCATTAAAAGTTTGTATCTTGAATCAATTACAGCGGCAATGTTCACCTTAACAAAAAATTAAAGGTCTATTGAATGCATATAGGCTTGCCAGATTTCTCATGCTTCAAAATACTCACATTTCAATGTTTTAAATCAGTCACACTTTCTGTTGTCGAAGAATGATATCCACCAAGAACTGCCGTACCTCTTCAAACGCCAACCCCAGACAGCTCATCAGCTTAGCCTGCTGTTGCAAGCTGCACTGGTGCAGATAAACGAAGGGCTGTATTTTCGCAGTCCGAGATTGGCGACCAGATTTGAATCCAATGCCGCCAAAGTACTAGTAAAACCATTGTTAAAATTAATTATAAAATTCAATATCCAAGAAAATAAGGTAGTGAAAAACAGTCAAGATCATATTTCCTCCGTTTTTTCGTTGAAAATTCATTGTCAAAATAACAAAAACGCTTTGCGATAGGCGGATATACCACCATGTTTCTTGTTACCAATTGTTTGGTTTCTTTCCTTTAGGGCTGTGCCGAAGACAGCTCCGAAACCGCCAAATTCATCGGCAAGTGTGCTGAAAACAGGGATGTGGAAGCGAAAGCTGGAAGCGGTCCTTTTTCTGTGGAAGCGGAAGCGCGAAAATCCTACCGCTTCCGCATAGGTTATTTGACTTGGCGAAAACGTACTGTGCTGACAGATACTAACTTATGCGATACTAACTTATTTGACTTGGCGAAAACGTACTGTGCTGACAGATACTAACTTATGCGATACTAACAGATACTAACTTAGCAGTACTGTGCTGACAGATACTAACTTATGCGATCATTTGAATTAGTAATGTGCCCTTGTAAATCGTAAGCGGCTGGTTTTGATAGTCATGCTTGTCAGCAAGTTCATAGATGAGATAGAGCCCAGGCTCTGTTAGAGTCCAGGTTCTGTTGGAAGCGGAAGCGGTTGACGAAATAGCCGCTTCCACATCCCTGGCTGAAAACGTCATCGCACAAGTGGCGTCGTTGAAAAAGAGCGAAACACTGGTTTTGTTGGATTCCTAGGAAACGTCGAGCCAAAATGGTGTCGAAAGTACCGCAAATGATTGTGTTGTGAAATTTCGTAAGTAAATCCAAACTTCAGGCGAGTTTGGCGGAATCTTTTGCCTTTCAGGGAGGGCTGCAGCCCGGCAGCCCGTCTAGACGAGACGCCATGGCTGCCAGTGTTCCCTCTCAGGTGCGCAACTGCGCAGCACCATCACTGCATTTGCGCAGTAAAATCTCATGCTTGCGCACTTAAAACATTCCAAACTAAATATCGTATATACATTGCATAACCCTTGTGACGTTTCACTGTTTGCGCGTCTGCAAATGGTTGTGCAATTGCATGCGCGCTAACACAAACATTTGCTCAGTGTAAAATTTTCTAAGAGGGAACACTGGTTGTTGCGCAACAATAGATATAGAATCGGGTACACAGCCGACAATTTTCCCGACTTCGAAGGTTACGGACTAAACAACATCTTAAGTTAAGATACTAAGATAATGTGCAACGAAGAAACGCTTTCAAAGAATAGAAGCTGAGGCATTTCCAGGCGCTCACATTGTACACCAGTATGCTACGACGCAAAATTTGCAAACTACTCCTTTCAATTCGAACAGCCGGGTTCATAAAACAAATTTATTAACAAAAATGAATTCTTACTTCGATTGCACGAACGCGAATCAGTCATGATCACGGCTTTATCTGTTACAGATAGCATAAACTTGTAGCCTGAATGCGGAGGCCAACTAATGCAGCAGCGTTAACTTGATAGCATTCACGAATGGTGAATGAACAGCGAGAATGAACGATAACAATGAAAACAACAGAGATTAGTTGACGAGCTTTGAAGTGGCCGCGTGGTTTTGTTTATATGCGAGTGTAGGACAGGGTAAACAAAAGAATGCTTTTCATGTACCGATCGCAACATGGTGCAGAATCACTGCAATTTCAATACAAAAAAGTTAGTTTTGCCAAAACGGCAAAATGGTGGCGCGGCCGGCAGAAGAGCTAACATGGGAAACAGTGGGCAGTGGATGGGGAAAAATAAAAATTAACAGGACTTTTTTCTGATTGAGGTGGAAACTGACACTACGACGAAAAGCCGCGTAACTATTCCAACAAGTGCGTGCTTCCAAACCCAGTCATTAAATACAGCACTAGCACCAATAACATTATGAAACAGTAGCAGGAAGGAAGCGTGTTGTAAGTGTTCCACTTTCCGCAAGAAACAAAGACGCCTCCCACACGTAACAACATTGTTACGTTGCACTACGCCATTTCGCTAAATCGACTTTCCCCGTTCTGATCACTCAGCAGACGTTGACAGACCTTTCTCTTTAAGCCAGAAACGACGACAGACGCTTCTAGACCTTACGAAGAATATGAAAATGGTGAAGGATCACACTTTGCAAGATTGTAGAGAGGAATGAATGACAATTTGGCGAAGCTTGGCAAAAGATTAAAAGCATCACTTAGCAACCGGAAGAAGCGTGCCCTCTGGGGAGGAAGGCTGCGCTCTTCCTTCCGCTGCTACAGCTTCGATATCTGCGACGTCACGTGGGACACACGTCAGCATTTCCATGCCATCTTCAGTGACGGCCACGTTGTCTTCAATGCGAACCTGCGCAGAGTTATTCGTTTTAATTTTAAACTGTAAGTGACACGAGACTGGTAGTTCGCTATTTACAATCTGCGCAGCGTGAACATGGCAGCGACATCTTATGCTGAGGTCAATGTTTTTGTAGCGCACTGGCACTTGTTGCCTCGTGCGAAGATATCAGGATGCTAAACACCAAACAACCAAAAAAACAACGAAGGATTTCATTTTGCTGGAGCGCTATGACCTGGTTGAATTTTGGTGACATGGTTGAGCAAGCAGACAACATTCAGGTGTTATGCGGTGACTTCCTTTTCCTACCAATCCATCATTTTGTTCTTGCTTACATGTAACTGATTATGGTTTGCTGAAGGGCATGCCTTCACGTCAAACAACGTGACACTGAAACCTGGTGTGTGTGTGTCGCGTTTGAAATAAGAAACCTTTCGAATCAAAGGGCGAAGGAACTGACTAGAACTTAAATGGAAAAGAACTTTGCCATGCAGCTTATGCAGGCGCACAACCAGGGGGGGGGGCATTTGTACCCTCCGAAATTTTCAAAACATTGCATATCAATTTTAACATTTGCAGAACCTTTCATAGAATAAAGATGAAATTTTACATTCTAATCATTTTTAAGAAGTCTTATTGGAATTTGTCTTTGTCCTACTGGTAAATTATCTCCTTACAAGATTTATCTTGAGACAGGTTATCTGATCGAAAATTTCGTAAATGATTGGTATTTAACCACAAATATGCAGGAAGTGTCAAAACTTGGAAGATAGTTTAAAATGTTCGTATTTCTAAGGCATTTTTAACCTATTTGTTCGTGTACTATTTTTTCTTAAACAGGCCTCAATTTGCCCTCATGAAACTTCATAACATTAGGGTACTGTTGAACCGTGCAAATTGCTGACACTTTCAAATTGATAAAAGAAATCTTGACATAACAGTTAGTGCCACGTCAAATCTCTTGTTCTTCCACGACCTTTTGATTATTTTTATTAGAGGCAAAGCGGACATCGTGCATTTCTTTAAAAAATGTTGTTTAGCTGCATTTTCGGTTCGAAACGTGATAGTTTTTAAATAAATTTAGCCTGAGGACTGTTTCACGTTTTAGTGTCTTTCTGGGTTGATCCCAGTACCACGGCTTGGGAGAAAGGTTTAGTAAAGTATCATATGAGTGCTAGTCAAGTGTTGAACGCACCACCTACTAGACCACTTTGGCTCCAAATGACGCTATACAAGATCCTAACTTTTGCAACCAGTGCAAGCCCTGAAAGCTCATACCCTTAAACGTGCTTCTAAAAACTTTCACCCAACTCATGGATGCCAGAAAATTCCGTTTTGCCCCAAACACACCTGATCCGTTATGCGCCAAAGACACAAGACGCCTGATGTGTTTTGCCCGAAATGGTAGGATTTAAAGATCCCCTCACCCTTGACATTGGCTATCCCTCAAGTTTGGGATCTTCATTTGTGATAGAAATTCAAACACATGCCAGAAGAATAGAGCTAGAACGAATTTGCCAAACAAGACGAAAATTAGGCAGGATTACTACTGTCTTAGCCTATACATCTGTCACACAAAAACATGACTACACTAGTTGAGTACGGAACCAGGTGTTGGTATGAAGATACCAATTTTTACTCTGTCCTGATCGTTTGGTCTGCATCTTAATTAAAACTTAAAAATTTTCATTTTCGGAAATATTGCGAAGAAAACTTTTATTTTTTATGATTTTATGACCTATTATTGTTTGTCAATTATGATTGCTTCTCAGAGTAAAGGAATAAAGTTTGGCGATTACTTTTTGGAAGTGTGTTTGTGATTAAAACTTTTTGGTTAGATGTCAGATACCCACAACAAGCTACACTACGGGAATAAGTAAAACCAGTGAAAAATAATGAACTTAATCTTAGACTTCAATTATTTTTCTTTTTCTAACTGTAACATAAACCCTAACCCGACACACTAACCTAAACACCAAACCCTAAGCCCTAATCATCAGTTTTCTCAGCGCATTTTACATGTAAAATGTTGCTCTGTGCATGCGCATATGGCGTGAAGTCAGAAATTTCGCTTGAAACTGGTGATTCTGCTTCCAACGCCGTTGTAAAATGTTCTGTTTTTATTAACCAGCGTTGTGCAGAATGTGTGTTTGTATACTATGGACTTCGTGTCTGGGGGCAAAAATACATTATTATTATATGTGACCGTTTGCGAAAAATTTGTACCACGATTGAATAAGCGTGATGACGTCATCGAACAAAACCTCATGAAAATTGCCCCCCCCACCGAATGAAGAGCTGGTTGCGCCCCTGAGCTTATGATACTAATGCAGCGCATTCATGCGGCTGATGCCGATGTACATTCCTGTGAACGGAATAAGCCATGGAGTTGAAACACCGCGAGGGCAATGTCAAGCGTTGCGTATCTTTCTAACATTACAGGCATGCATTATCCTAGACTAATTAAATTTGAAGTTCTGTGGGTTTTTAACAGTTTTAAAACCCTGTTGGAATTGAGTTTATCAGCAGAATTTTGAATGTGACAGGCAAACGCCAGGTAGTCTGGGCGCTTCAATCTTCCCAACCAAATAGTAGCATCTTCTTCTTATCTCGTCTTTGGCTTAAAACAAAAACTGAAGCAAACCAAAACACTATAATCAAGGAAAATTTGTCGTAGAAGACTTTCAAAAATGCAATTTCTCTTGAGGCCAACGGATGTGTGAAAGCGAAACAGAAAACAAGGTTTTAGATGGCAAGACGTTCCATCCATAGCCTTGTCATTAGTTCTGTTCTGATTGAGTACAGTGCTTTTCATGTGAAATTACAAATTTTAACACTCCCTGCAAAACAACTGTCACTCCCTAAACGCACTTTGCTTGATCTGGTCTTGCGAAAGATTCGAGCATTTTCAACGACAACTTAAAAACGCAACAAAAGATCCATGCTGGCGATTGCGCCGCGTAAGTTTCAGACAAGAAGCGCACATCCTTGAGGTGGAAAAAGCAAGAGCTGTTCGGTACGAAGAACTGGAAAATCCACCACCCTTAGGCTCTAGTCTCGTGTCGAACACTTGCCTTATTCAAAGTAGTTGCGCGTGAAAAAATGCCAAGATCATAAAAAATCGACATAAAGTTAAATCTGCGAAGCTCCGCAGGAATCGTTAAACCGGTCATGCGACAAAACCTTACCCCTCCAAAATCTCGGAAACGTCGGATCACGCTTTCATTTATGAATGGCGACCATTCTGGATTGTTCAGTGCATCTTCAATTACCTGCAATTCCAGAATCGTACAAGTTACCAACAGAACAGTCGCCTGTTCCCAACAGTTAAGCGTAAAAAATTAATACACAACGAAAACTTAAACTCTGAATACGCAATGCCAGAAAAAGGAACTAAATGCCGGAGTTTTGCAGGAACAGTCGTATTGCACAAGTTGTAGTTCGACGCAACGTACAGGCCAGTTGAAGTAGATGCCTGGTTCTATCGTTAGAACCATCCCAGCTTCCATCGTTCTTGCTGTCCGTAAACTTCTCAACCCAGGTTCACTGCGTCGTTTTGGACCATCCTGATGAGGAAACAGAAAAAAATACCAACATAGCAGCTACTCATCAAGTTGACTTGCAGCTGAAAAGACGTATGCACGGGGCATGGGTCAGTTGATCGGGAAACAAAGTGCATCGATGGTGTTTCTAGACCGGTAGATTGCAGGCGTTGGTCTACTTCAGGGGATCCCAACCTTTCTCTTACCATGTACCCCCTCAGCATTCCGATAGACGAACATGTACCCCTAAAATCTCATATGACAAAACATTTTATCATGGTTATTCATAGATATATTTAAAAATAAGCACATAATAATTTTTTAAAAGAATATTCGCTGATATATGTATAAATATTTGGACAAAAATTGTATTTAAATATATTTTGCTCTTCTATTGCTACCTTAAATGTACCCCTTCGGATAGGTAAATGTACCCCTGTGGGTGCTTTTGCATGCAGCACTGCTGTACGTACCACACCTCCAGCATCATCGGGCTTAACACTGGTAGGGGTGGTGAGGGGAGATGAAGTAAATAGTAAAAATGAGTTTATTTAGCACAAAAAGGTCACCGAATGAAATAACTACAAATTGCTTCCTAAACTTCTGCGCATCCCCACTGAACAGTGACAGTAAGTGGTGTGTGATGTAAGGCAGTCAAACCAAGTCAAGTCGTCAAACCAAAGCTAAAAGTAAGGTTATCTTCTTTATTCTTGCAAAATCACTGAGACACAAATCAGTATGGATGCTAACCACCCCGGCAACAACTATCTTATAAGTTAATTGTTACAGTAGGAAAATAGTTCGCCCGCTCACTAAAACTCTGTTTCATGTATTTTTAAGGAATTTGAGCAAATTGTAAAAATTTCAAAATTCGGATCGCTTGCATCTTATTTCGGGAAGATTTATGAGGAGACCATAATATAATAAAACGAGAACATCCGACGGAAAATTCAAAAGCAAAATTAACTTTCAGTGCAGAGTGAACGAAGCATTGCAACAAATTTTGAGGTTTGTCCACATTGACATTAGTACGAATGTAGGGAAAATCTTCCTTTGTCGCATAAAGAGTGAATTTCTACGATTTCGGACATTCCCAACAAGCCGCTATAGTTTACTTGAAACACAAAAACACATCTCTGATTACCCACCAGGGCTTTTCCGACAGTTGAGGTTTGGGTTCAGCCAAATTACAAAATGTCTGTATCTGGAATCAGCCTATTTCTTCGGATACAGGAAAAATACGTAAGTTCCGCTTTTGAAGTAGTGGCATACCGGGAATGAAACCCGCTATAACATGAGCGACGTGTGGTTCTTAATTTTAAATCTACCAAGTCCGATATACCTCCGTTGATTCAGAAAAATAATTTCAGATTTTCAGCGAAGTTTAGTGAACACAATTAAGGTGCACACTCGGCAGCATGTGGAATGATTTGCTGTGCCCGCATCCATCCTTTTACCAAAGGGAATAGAAAATTTGGCAAAAAAATCAGTTATTGGAGATTTTGTTGCCATAAAAAGCAACCGGGCAAACCCGATTTAATTAAATAACATTCACAAACAGCGAAACAACTGCATTAGCTACTGTTCAACAAAAACCGTTTGCACCATGGCGTTGATGGAGGTAAATTGCAACTTTTTTGAGGTCACTGAAGAAAACAAAAAAATCTTCTAACGAACATTTCCGTTAAATTTTGAAAACTGTATTTCTTCTCCGTTTGGAGTTTGCACTGAATATAAATATCCTTTCCATTTTGTTTCGAGAACGAAACGGGAAGTGAGAGTTTCTTAATAATGTCCACACTTTCGAACGACGGGCGTGGGCTTGATGCGGAACGCAACCAGTCGCGCGCAAAAAAGCAGAAGCCGCATCGGTGTCTGAAAGCAGGCAGCTAATCCCTAGCAACATGTCGGAGGTGAACTGCAACATAATCGACTGGAAAACTTTTACAGAAACAGCAACCTTTCAGC
>Ga0210059_1017079_pt1 | contig 10392 bp, 4 predicted proteins | sample Ectturendosymbi2_FD_188042 | JGI IMG/M metagenome (GOLD analysis project Ga0210059, IMG submission 188042) | Ecteinascidia turbinata endosymbiont from Florida, USA - Sample 2 (SPAdes) (version 2) | ecosystem: Host-associated > Tunicates > Ascidians > Unclassified | place: Key West, Florida...
CGTATGTCATCGCTTCATTACGCTTCGTCTGCTGTGATTCATGTGTCGTGGTTGTACGCGCCTTTCCGCAATATGCAAAGCATGCAAACTCGGAGGAAAACTTCCATACGTAAGAAGAAGAAGAAGAAGGCCCAACGTTCGAACCACAAGCGCTAGAAGGCTAATGAAGGGCTCTTAAATGCGAAGAAAGAAGCAAAATTTACTTCTTATGGTTGCGTCCCCAGGGTCCGTTAACTTCCAAAAAAAACCTTAACCTGCCCAATTGTGTCGTGCCCCCAAAAAAGTTCAAATCCAAATCTTTCAAAATTTTTAAATCGAAGCTACAAGACTTTCCGCATCTTCAGAGGGTTTGAACAGCCCTCTAGCTATATCTGCTGACGAGTTATAACCGAATAAAGGCTTTCCGAAATTGGGCAAATCCCGGGATGGAGAGTGTTAAAACTGGTTGATCCGATTATTGAACTATCGACTGAGTTAAAACCAATCATTCAGAATCTGCCAGTTTCACTCCTCAACTTGCAAGAAATCATAGTCAAGCGTAAAGTTTTATACTCTAATCAGGATGCACTGCAATCATCCTAGCACGATTCTGCTGATGTTCAAACGTTTGTAGAAATCGACCTTGTCAAATAAATGCGTTTTCCAAGGTGTTCGCGAAATATCCGTGCAACAAGTCGCGTGGTGAACAGTATTTGCACATGTGATGTGACGTCATCTAAGCTTTTCCAGGTTAGCTTTCGTATTTCAAATTTCTAGCAAAAGTTGGCGAGAATTTTGAAGCTGTTTTTTTCTACCTTGCCTACTGTCGAATTGCAGTTATAACATAAAATGTATACTTGGCAACCAGCGGTGCGTAACCATATGGAGTTAGCACAGTATTTCACTTTTGCGTGATGCAGGTTTTTCGCCTTATGTGGCAAACCATCATACAGCATGTTCAAAAAGGAAACCTACGCCTGCACTCCCACATAAAGGATCCAGTTGACCCGAAGTATGTCTTCTGAAAACTATGGCATCTACGTGGAGACAAATGTAACGAGGAGATACGTCATTGGGGAATATCTAATCCCAGCAGTAAAACAAAGTTCTTAGGGGACATAATTCCCAAGGCTGGATTCGTTGCCTTGTTTAACTTTCTGCGAATGACCAGACGCAGGCCATCACCATTCCCCGTCTGCAAATAACTCCTCTTGCATTGACTTTCACATAATATTGAAAATGTTTTTTCCAATCTTATGTCTTTTATTTTCACATTTCGCAATCTTATGGCTTTTATTTTCTTCTTTGTGTGTTGCTGCTATAAAAATGCAGGACATCGTTTTAGTCATGATGGATAACGTTTTATGTCACATTTTTCTGAAATTATTTTGGTTATTGTAATGTGTTTTTGCAACAAATCTCTTAATGACAAGATTACTCAGCCTTCAGCAAAGTAACTAAACTTTGTTAGTCTAAATGGAACGTTTGCAATTCAAATTGGTTTAAAGATTTAAATGAAAATCTGTTGGATAATATTTTTGGCGTACAGCTTAGGTTTGAAAACACCACTGGACTAAAAAAAGTCAAAAAGGATCGGTTAAACAAAACAAGTTGTGTTGATCTGAACATACTTGTATTACTAATTAACCTCCAATTAATCGGACAATATTCGTAAATAGAGTGCTCTGCACAATGGCATCGCAAGACCTGCAAACAATAAACGAAAAACTCCACAAGTACAATCTACACTTCGGTGATGCCGGACACTTTATTTTATAATAAGATCAGAATTCTAAACAATGCAACAACTGCTGAAGCAAGCGTGAGAGTTTGAAAAAGCGAGCACATTTACAATTTGCTTGAAACACAATGCTTTTCACAGAAATGAACGCAAACCACAACACTGTGCCAACGCAATACCAGACACATTTAGATTTTTTCCTTGCAATTCACGGTGGTTTGCTACAAAACACTGCTCCCGAAGAATGTGCATTTAGATAGTTTTTGCTTTGGCGAAAGCTTCGAAGTCACAAACGGCCAGGGGCGTAACGAGGTTAGATGGCGCATGGAGCAAGAAGCAATTTTGGCGCCCCTATGTTCGAAGCTGAGTTCTTTCGGAAGCAAATGTACTGTATTGAAGAAAGTACTTGTGATATTGTTGGGACGTTTTGGCGCTCCCCGCAGTGATTTGGCGCCTCCATAGTCACTCGGGGCCCGGGGAATTGCGCCCCCCTTGCCCTCCCTCATTACGCCCTTGCAAACGGCCAATGAAGTTTATGAGAGGAAGTTACGAATGTCAAGACATACAGTATTTAACAGTGTGTTGTTTTGTTCCGATGCCAGCGCTAAATAATCGATTATCTATCAGGCGTGTTATTTCCCAACAATAACATATTTTGTTGCTGTTTTATTTACCAGCGTGCTGATTGTTCAACGCGACGAACGGCTAGGATTTTTACAATAAATTGCTCATGCTCCATTTTGCAAATATTGTTTTTTGCTGACATTTTACCTCAAAATTCACTGTTCGTCAAGTCAGTGCATGTGAGAAAAATGTGGTTTGTAACCCCGTAATGTCACGTACAGTTTATATTTGCAATGAGCTGTGAAAACGAACAATGAAGCTAGAAAAAGGAATACAAAATCCGAAAATTACTTTAAAGACATACCCCTTATGAGATTTGCCCTGCACAAATACAAGCAGGACTTTGCATAACAATAAAATAAAATAAAAAATGCAACATGGTACGAGTGCATTGTGAAGACACGTGCCCCATGAACTGGTTTTGAATAGTCTAGTAATTTGAAATGTTGTTCGTTTTAGCCTAAAAATATTTAAAACACATTATACCGCAAATTATTCCTCATGTTTGGAAAATCTAATAAATCTAATTTCGATCGAAAGTACTTTAAACATAACATCAACGACGTTGTGGTTCTCCTGTTTGCTTTTGCATTTACTAGGCAAAATCGAAACCAATTCAGATATTATCATGGCACCAGATATTTTTACAATTCTTGCACAAAAACTATAAAATCTGAATCCACCTAATGATTAATCTTCCCATTTGAACTGAAAATCGCGATGGAGTATCAGACGTTTCAAAAGATATTTGATATATCATTCAAAAAGCTTGAAGTTGTTTATAATTTTGTCAGGCCGTATATCTTATAAGTTAGATTCACATATTCACAATTAGGTTAAAATAAAAGGTTTTACCAAATCTCTCAATCTTTCAAATTGCAGTTTTAGCAAAAACATCCACTTTTTGTTATCACATTCGATGGATTCTAAGCAAAAAAGTTGTGTTAAGCAAAACTATTGTTCCTCACCATAAAATGCCTACGGATGTATTGGCATCTATAAAGTCTGCTGTTACTGCTGAATATCACGCAATACAAAGCACACAGCAGTTTTTCAATGTGGTAATTGGTATTTCTGTCAAGGCATTAGCATCTGTCATAGGAAGGGTGAAAAATCATTTAATTTTTTATAGAGCGAAATTGTGGATTGTTGCAAAAAATAAATTATTTAAAATTTCTGGAGTTTTTCGATGGCATTATTGCGTACAAACTCGCTAAGCCGCCAGCATATTTTTCTGCACATTTCTGTGCCTGCTCATACGATTGTTACAGTTCGCGTTTCATGCAGGGGGAGGCACACGAATATCATACATTTTAGCACGAGTATGAATTGGTGAGAGAAGCAAATCAGTTTTTTTGCCAGTCTCTGGGTCAATCCAATCTGAATATTTTGTTTCTTTCAATACAGGAAATCCAAATTTGTCCAGCTTCGTTTGCATACAAAAAGAAAATACTAAACACATAAAAGATTGGCACTTAGCTTCAATAGCTGAACCAAACACTTTGTTTAAAAATGCTTCGCTAATACCTGACCCTTGGTAAGCAGGATGCACTGTCAACATTTCTGCCAGCATGATTTTCTTGACGTTCAAACGTTCATGCAAATCGCTCTCGAACCATTGGAGAAATCTTTCTGAAAGTGGTAAGGATGGCAAATGATTCAAGTATTCCCTATTCGGGAAAGGACTAGAGGCATCAGGTTTGTATATGCTTGCGAAAGTAACTCCAATTACTTCATCTTTGCCTTTTTCATAACATCCGAAACATACGCTCTTTCTAAGCTTTTCTTGTTTATCCGCATCTCGCCCATGGTTTGTGCGTCTTCAAGACGCTCACCCAATATGGATTCAATTGGACTGCGAGTAAAATTGTACTTTTTGACAAATAGAGTGACTTCATCCAAATTTTTCCAGTTTAGATTTCGTATTTCAAACTTCCGGAAGAAGTTGGCTGGAATTTTAAAGTAATTTGCTGCCATATGTATATACTAAATACTACTAAATACAGATACCGATTATAGTGTATATAGTAATATAAGTGAAAATCTAGATATGGCATAAGATCCACACTCCAAACAACAGTTCACGTAATGTTCAAATTGGTAACACACTGTGTTTTATTTGAAAATAAATGTTATTTGAAGAAAACTCGAGCATTTTGATCGAAAGGCTTTTCTCATCAAAGTATAATGCAAGATAGTTTATGACTCTTCAGTAACGAATTATGTGAGACCGAACTTTCCATCTACATAACTCGAACGAGTAAATCTACAAACCAGTAATGCAGACAGAAAATGCAGCTGATTATTTTGAAGAAGAGATATCTCATAGCCATATCCGCAAAGCTTTTTGTGACGAACAAAGGCCAAGACAGCCACTGCCCCATCTGTGATCAAATATAGTTTTGTAGCGAGTGGAACCTGAGTTTGTAGCAACCGGAAGATGTTTAACTATCAGGTATTAAACAAATCAATCAATTTCAGCATAAAAAACACAAAAGGAATCATAATAAGCGCTAAAGTCATCATAAGATGTAAGTTTGAACTCATGGTACTTGTCCGAAGTGCAGAAGGATAGAAAAACTCTGACACTATGTATCACATGTTTAATCCTCATAAAGCAGTTGAAACATTCTGACGGGAAAAAATCTTTCAAGAAAGTTTGTAACTATCACAGTTAAAAACAAAAATTCGAGAAGATATAATCCAAATTTCTGTTCTTAAAACTTACTGAAGCGAGACTTTCTCTGTTATTGATTTTTATGGTCAAAAAATAAAACGGAATGCAAATGGATGAATACCTGACTTAAATTTAAATCAAGCGAAATATGTCAGGTTAAGTCATGGAATATCTACGCAAGGAAGAATCATATAAAAGGAAACTAATCAAATGTCATAAACTGTCATTCCATCCGTTTATACTCAGTTGATTTTTATCGCATAGAAACAATTTTCATGAAATCTGGGACTTTTGTGACGTGACCCATATTGTTACAGGAAAGAACAACGAATAAACATTAAAACATGCAAACGATGTAGTCTTTCCTATATTTAGAATGTATAGGAATATATTAATCCAATAAAGATTGATAATTACAAATGTTTCACTTCTTTTTTTACTATCAAAACTTCAAAATTATCTTGGGAAAGTAAAAGAACTTAAGTTTGATACAATGTAGTGTGGTGGGTCTGTTCACAAATTAGACCCGAGATACAATGTGGACCACTGTTATAATTAAACGTTGTGACAACTAACACAGAATGGCACTCAACTCTTTGGGCTCCGAAATCTTGACCGCAAAGGTCCACCTTAAGAAACACCTTGCTTGATGTAAGTGTCAGTGGAACAAACAGTGATGTTGCAAGAGGCTAATCATACCTTTATTCTGACAATTGCAAAGCAAGAGCGGTTTGAGTAGGATTTTGCATTACGTTGATTGTAGATCTCGATAACCATTGAATTTGAAGGTAATTAATAATATCACACAGGAGTAATCATCACCAAATGTGCTATGGGTAAAGTGAAAATTGATCACCAAAACAATGATGTTCAAGCCTGACAACTCACATAAGCAAGACAAGCAGTTAGTTTGGTGAGCATGTACAGTACAATCGGAAAGAATTTATCTTTTCATTAATTTCAACTAGGTATCAAACATGTTTTGATATAAGGGGTTTCAATCGCCATCATTGCCAGAGCCAGATTAATGGGTAAGAAGGCCCGGGGCAATTTTCACTGGAGGGCTCTTATGACTTATTCATGACGTCATCGTTTGTAAAATTTATGTTTTCGCTGATGCGCAACGTTCTCGTTTGCTTTTTCCAGTAGTCGATTATGTGCCTGCCGTATTAACTCGATTGTTAGCCGCCTTTGATTGTAAGCCGCACGAAATGGTGTTAAAAATGAATGTAAGTTGCCATTGATTGTAAACCGCTCTTGAACATAGGTCACCTAAGCCACTGAGATGCATTCGCGACGTTCGCGTACTTGTGTGTTTTCCGTATTAAATGATCCTTACACCACTACAACTGCCTTCTGTTTATCATAATCCCTCCTGTGACGGATGTGCACGTGATGCTGAAGAAAATCGAATGCGAAAGAAGAATTTGGTCGACAAAACGTAGCCAAAGAAAGACTGAGCGTCAACTTTAGTATACCTTACGATAAAGTAAAAAATAAAAAATGTAAGCTGCCCTTGATTGTAAGCCGCATGAAATAATGAAAAAACTTTATAAGTCGCGGCTTACAATCGAATAAATACGGTGCTCAACTGTACATACAGTTAGCTGCGAGAAGAGAGTTTATGATACAAACACTACAATGTGTTCTTACTAAGAAAAAATATTTCCAAAGGCTAGAGAGTGACTCGGCAAAGACCAACATTCGCCCGAACAATAAGTAGAAACCAGTGATTACAAACGAAAACGCCGGAAAAATAACATGTCAATATGGCCACCCAATCTGAATGTGAAAGGTGCTTCGAAACTTGTGTCGTGATTTTTCACCTACATTTTCAGGTGCTCTGGTTGACGCCACCGATTGCTCCTGATGGCATTACAGATTTCGGCATCGCGCTCGCTAAACACTGCATTCTCGCTTTCTGCCCTTCCGTGCTACAAATCGACTGATCAAAAACCTTTTCTGATAGAACACGCAATAACATGTGGTGTAAGTGGCTTGACTAGCTTCATATGTTTATGATGTAACGCAAGAATTGTAGCCATCGGAAGAAAAGTGTGTTTCCACCATACGTTACCCTTTATGACGAAACAAAGGTCGCAGTTCGGCTGCGGCTACCTCCAGACGGCACAAGAAGATAGACTTAGAGAATTATTGACACTAAACAGCAACTACGGCAGAACTAGCTTTGCTGCTTAAGCACGCAAATAGTATCGTTTTCGCGACATTTGTGCAGTAGGCGTGATGCACGAGTAGATAAACCCATGCCAAAAGAACGATTATTAGGAAAAGTTACAAGCAAAGTTCAAATATATTTGCATTGAACAAAACCGAAAATGCTTATATTCAGTAGTGATTACTAAAACTGACAGAAAGTGAAACTTGCAGAGAAATCATTAATGATACTCAACGCAACATCGGATTATAGAGTTGTATTCTTGTATCTCTTTTGAATCTCGACAATTTTTCAAACGAATATTTTATTTGAAAAAATAATGCCATCACGGTCACGGGGGGCCCCTTGAAAGCGGAGGGCCCGGGGCAATTGCCCCCACTGACCCCTCATAATCCGGCCTTGATCATTGCTCTCCGGCCTTTCACAGCTTTGCTTGTTTCCCAAACGCTTTGCGTGTTTTCAAATAAATAGGCAAGTGGTGTAGAGCAAACACAAAACGGCATGACTACAATTAGATGCCGTTTGATATTTAGGAAAACAACATTTAAAAATTCTGCAATGCTTCATTTCTAAGATATACTACAATCCTAACGGTAAAATGCTTCAAAACAAAATCTCTTAGAGCAAGAGAAGTTTACTGTGATGCATGTTCTGTGATAGTACGTAAGATAGTAAGTAAGACTCCAGTAAAAAGAGGACATTTTTGTTGAAAAAGAGCACCACCTTAGAGGCGCGATGATTGTGATAAGATGGTTTTCGATTGCCGCTTTCTAGAACCCTCCAGCCCGCCTTTAGAACTGCCGCTTCAGTTGTCTTTTAAATACTGCACATCACCGAAAACACAACCTCGGATCGAAAAGAAAAGATTACTTTCTCGCGTTAAACCCATCTTCCCGTGTTGCGGACGCTGCTCTAGTTGGACGGCACACGTGTACTCAACTATTCACGCAACTGCGCTTTTGGTTTTATCCCTCGAGCATTTGTTTGCAATACAGCAATGCGACAATACATTCAGAGAGAATGCGCGCTGTGCTTATATAACATCCATGGAATGCAAGGAGTGCGACACTTGATGTTGCGTGCGATTCTGAGGGAAGTCCTTTTAGTTGGGTCAAACTTGTTGTTGTAGGAGTGCAGGTCACCCTTCCCATTGAGATATCTAGATCTGTATATATATCTGACGTTTCATAAGGGACGCCATATCTGAAGGTTTCCAAGTCAAAGCAGAGCAGTGTTTGCATCACTTGTTCTTTAATTACTCCTCAATACCACTTTACCTTTGGTTGATTTCCTTGGTTATATTCAGATATAGAACAAACTCACCAATACAAGTTAACGTGAAACCGGAGCACATTATTGCCAAACGGTTCAGTGCAACGCATTGTTGATCAACAGTGTTTCGCGTTTTCACTAAGCGACCGGAAACAGCTGCCAATCACCGTGCTGTGGATTAGCAAGCATCGTGCTAGCTGTTAAGTTGTTAATAATCAATTACACTGCCTGAAATTATGAGTGGAAAATTCCTTAAATCACTTGCAGAGAATGTACTAACGACACTAAAACACATATTCAACCTCTTTTCAAAATGCCCCCATCCAAGTAAATATGTCTGGATCGGTTCGCGAGAGCTGGCACGCAAGGCAAATAGATGTTTTTCAAATTGTTGCGAAAACAGACGAGATTGTAATAATTACGTACAAGAAACATATCTTTGATTCTGTCATGCAGCCAGGAAAAACTCTCTCTGCCCTGTGGCATTGAAAAATTTATCTGGGAAAGGTGCGTGCGGTTTGTGTTGCAGCAAAATTATTTGCCCACCGCGACAGAAACCAAGCACAAAAGTCCCTTGCTGACAATCAACCTTTGCTCACAAGTGACAAAGAGTCCAATAAGCCGAAACACACCAAATCACAGGCGATAATAATGGCAGTGTAGGTAAACGTAATGAAAAACTTCACACAGCACCACCAAAAGGAAAGGTGGTTGAATTTGTCAGGAAGGTTGTCACAGGGACATTTGTACATGATTTTACCTATTTCAAGTTTATAAATGTTATCCAGCTTGAGGAGATTGAGCTTTTCATATAGTGGTATTGTCATTCTTCAAAAAGAGCTATATATCATTGCTCTAATGATCTTGTTGTGAAATACATTTAGTTGTTTTAAGGTTGTTATGACAACAATATCTCGCGCACCAACAGCAAATTGCAGTCGTCAGAACTTTTTGTGAAACTGCATGGTTTCAACCAAGTTTCTACTGGTTTCTTCTCACCGGTTGCAATGTTGGAATGTGCTTGCAGCGAAGTTGCTCAAATACAGTCACCGACTTTTCGCGGTTTATAGGCTGTTTTGCAATCTGACCAATCTTGAGCCTGTTTCAAGTGGTCTATGCTCACTGCTGGGTTGTAGGCCCTGCTTTTCCAGTCAGTAGTGTAAGTTTTGAACCCTGACGCAACACCTTCTAAGGACCCGTCCAGGGTGCATTTAATCTAAGGAATGTGTTCATTTGACAACACCACATGCGAAGATATTAGTAAACGACGTAGTTGCACGTGCACTTGTTGATTTTCTGGAAAACATATTGACATCTATTAATAAGAAGCCAGATGTTGTTGACGGCTGAACAGTGCAGCTCGCTGAATTTCTTGCCAGTTAGCGAAAATGGGATAAAACTTACTCGTCAAACGCAACGTCTCATACTACAATATCGTGGCCGCCGACGCATCAAACTTTACGCCAGGTTCTCAAACTCAAATTGCTCCGAGGGTCAAATGTGGACGTACAAAGTAACGCGAGGGCCGCATTATGGCTACCTGAGGGCCGCATTATGACGCTAACGCAACAATGGCGGTATGTGAACCTTACTAGAAACAGTTTTTACGTCGTATTTCCTGCGAAAGCTATCGTGAGTTATAGGCAAATCATTTCTAGCCGTCTCTATATTCATTTCAAAAGAACTTGTAAACACTGGAGAACAAACCAAATAACGTAAATGCTAATAATTGCTCAAAAAGTCACGAAAACCCTCGCGGGTCGCACAGAACGACCTCGCGGGCCACATGCGGCTCGCTCGCGGGCCACATGTTTGAGACCCCTGCTCTACGCGATACAAAGTACGCCGATTCAAAATCAGCATTTGCAATTTGTGTGCTCAGCTGTAAACATCCAGTTGGGACTACAAAGCATTTTGCACTGA
>Ga0210059_1017080_pt1 | contig 10391 bp, 4 predicted proteins | sample Ectturendosymbi2_FD_188042 | JGI IMG/M metagenome (GOLD analysis project Ga0210059, IMG submission 188042) | Ecteinascidia turbinata endosymbiont from Florida, USA - Sample 2 (SPAdes) (version 2) | ecosystem: Host-associated > Tunicates > Ascidians > Unclassified | place: Key West, Florida...
AACTCGCGTTTTTGAGTGATGATTTTCATTCCCGGTTGGTGGCACGCAGCAGAAAGCCAATCAAGTCAATCCCGTCGCCACGGAGGGGCTTTGGTGGGCTTAGACCCCAAAACAAAGCTCCAAGCTCCCAAATTGAAATATGAGACACTATAAATCAGTGGAGTTTTTGTCAAATTTTTTGGAATGTCAAGCCTCCCTGCCCAAACGTAAAGTACGTAAAGTCCTCTATTGAAGACTTTCTGGCGAAGGTTCTGAATCAGCTCCCAACAGTGCCACCGTCTTAAACTTGACTGAGACTGTCTATCCAGTTCATATAAACTATAAAGAGGAGTGGTGAGAGCACATGCCGTCCAACAGCCACGGACACGGTGAACGGTTGTGATTTAACTCCGCTGACACGGACACAAATTTCTGGGAAGGAATAAAATGACTTGACGGCCAGTAACAGGCGGCTGTCAACAACGTATTCCGACAACACTAACCAAAAATTTTCACGTAGAACCCGTTTGTATGCTTTCCCCAAGTCGACAAATCATATGTAATCGTCTTTGGTATACTCCCAAGACTTCTCGAAAATATGCTGGAGTGTGAAAATACAGCATGGATTGTAGCGCTACTGCAGGGAAATTTTACTGGAAAGGTGAAAACTCCTATGATTTTGATGCACTGATCAACAACAATTTTCCTGCTTTGGTTTTTGTTGCAACTGTTATTGCTAAATGTGCCTTTAAGTCCCGGGACCTGCCCATATTGGACAAGTCATAACTCGCTAGCCGATTGAGCTATAGACATGGGCGTCGGAAAGATTTTTTCCAAGGGGGGCCACTAGGGGATTTTTCAAAAATTTTCCAGGGGGGGCCAAAAGTAGTGAAACTTTTTCCCACTTAAAACTAAGAAAACAACCTATTTTGGCTAAAAATTTCAAAATCCAGGGGGGAAAGGCTCCTCTCTTCCGAAGCACATGGCTATAGAGATGTTCAAACCCTTTCAAGAAGCGGTAAGTCTTCTAGATTAGATTTTTAAAAATTAGAAAGTTTTTGATATTGTTTTTTTTTGTGGGTGACGTTACAATGGGTGCAGGTTTACGCATTTTTAGCCCACTTCGTCGGGCCCTGAGCCTCAACCCAACCAGCCAATTTTTTCTCAAGTTTTATTGGAATCTAGGCTATAATGCGAGTCTTTAGAGCCCTCGATTGGCCATCTAGCGCTTTCGGGTCAAAAGTTATGGCAAAAACACAAACTTTTGACGAAAATCTGAAGAAAGAGTATGATTGGCTCATATTGGGCAAGTCTTTGTTCAACCACATGACTCGCCAGCCGATGGAGCTAAAGAACTGTTCAAACCCTCTGAAAATGTGGAAAGTCTTGTAGTTTAGATTTTTTAAAATTGGAAGTTTTCGATTTCAGGATTTTTGTGGGTGACGTCATATAATGGGTAGGCTTAGGCCTTTTTGGCTCACTTCATCGGGCTCCGGGTCTCAAGCCCAAGAGCCAATTTTTTGTTTCTTTTTTCAAATTGGCGAAAATCCGCATCTTCAGAGCCTTTGATTGGCCTCCTAGCGTTTGTGGTTAGTAGATTATGGCTTCAAAACAGCAAAATTAATTAATTAATCCCTTAGGGAATTAATCAACTGATTATGTTTTTTGCCATTACTTGCCAACCACATACGCTAGAAAGCCAATCAAGGGCTCTAAACTTGCGGAGTTTCGCCTAGTTTTATTTTTAAAAAAGGAACAAAAAATTGCCCCTTGGGGTTTGGGGCCCTGGGTCAGCTAACCTGAGTAAAAAAAGCCTAAACCTACCCCTAGTTATTACGTCACTCCAACAAAACCTCAAATCTAAAACTTCCCAATGTTTTTGTTGAACGTACAAGTCTTTCTGCGTGTTTATAGGGTTTGAACAGCTCTCCAGCTCAATCAACTAGCAAATTATGGTCCAATCTATTAGCGCAAGTGGGACTTAAAGGGAGATTGGAATTCAAACCTGAAATGGTTTTTGTACATGTGGACAAGGTATTTTCGATTAACTTTTTTATGTTTTTAGAAACATGACCGATGACATAACGTAAAACAACTTCCATGGCTAAGCCATCTACAAACTTAGTGATAACCAAACCCTTAATTTATACCTTACCAATTTTTTTGTCAATACAACTTGGCAGGCTGCAGCATAAGTTAAGTGTTTTGCAGTTTTAAGAAACAATGTTTAAGCTTTAATGCTGATTGGAACGAACGTAACCATACTCTACAGCAAGGCTTCTCAAACGTTTTTGTTCTGCGACCCCATTGTGAAATTTTTTTCTATGCGACCCGTTCATGGATAGCCTAGATGTTAAATAATACCTGTAAACGTCCCATTACAAATCTCAAGAGGCATTTTTGTCTATGGCCAAATGATGCAAATGCACACAATCCGTGAAGGCAACTATAAAGTAATAAAACAACCAAGTAGGCCTAATGGAAATAGTAAGGTGAAAAAAAGTTAACAAAAAACAATTCAATTTATAGAAGTTATCAAGCACAAGTAATGAGATGGAGCCACTCGATGATTTTTACACAGATCATCCATGCATACTTCAATACAAGACAAGGAGGACGAAGGACATTCTCAACATTTTTCAAAAAGGATCGGTTTTTAGACATGATGGTTATCAATTTTGAGCATGCCTCTTCACACAAATATGTTATGCGAACAGCTAAGAGTTTACGCATGGCTAGATAAGAAATGACTGGGTATTCGTTTCTTGTTCTTTTCCAAAAATCACAGACTCTGTTTTGAAAATTCCAGTTGCAAACTTTTATCGTTTAATATCTGTGCAAACTCATCCTGGGCATGGCAGGTGGGCTCCATAAATTTCAATTGTGTATATTTTGCGGATCCAACTGTTTCGGGAATTAAATAAGAAAGCACCTCTGAAACTGTGTATGAAACTTTTAACTTCAGTCTAAAACTATTCCGTGTGCTCTCTAAGCAGTCAGCTTAACCCCTAGACCAGACCGAGAGTTCTAAACACAAGTGTGCCCTCGTGTGGGAATGAATGCAACAACGTCAATATTGGTCAGTACATTAAAACAATCAGGACGTAACAACGCATAACTTGTTGTGCTTAGTTGATATCATTTGACAGCTCAGGCGGACATCCTAGTAAATAACTGACAGCATGAAACACGGTATTACCATAGAAATACAGTAGAAATAGATTCACTGCAGGCCTACTTTTAATTTTCTTGCAAAGTTTGCAAAAATTTTTATAAATGATTTGTCAAGCCAGTTTGTTTCGCGACCCCAAATGGGGTAGCGACCCACAGTTTGAGAAGCCCTGCTCTACAGTACGCCATAAATTTCAGTCACAGCAGTATGATATGAATTTTCAGTGCTTCCAACCTTGAGATATATATACGCGTGGCGTATAAATACTAATGAATCGTAGTTTTTGAGTTTAAATGAAGCTGAGTGCATAACGTGATTACATCTTTTTCAGGAAAGAATTTTATCTTGCAAGTTTGACAATTGTGACTTTTTCTGAAATAGTTTGTTTTTAATAAAACTGGAAACAAAAAGCAAAAAAACAATGATCTGCTTAAAATCATGTTGGACGTTGCGCAAATGATTGTTTAATTCAACGCACAAACTGCGAAGCATTAACCATAATTATTGATAGCTATCAATCAATCTAAGCCAAGATTCATTCATTTATTGCTGCTGCCAATGAAAACATTTTTTCGAGGCATCCAGCATAATTTTGTTTAAATTTTCGGATTTTTTGATATTGTTTTTAAAACGTCATGGAAGATGTCAGAATTTTGCTTCATTCCAACGTGATTTTACTGTATCAACAAACATAAATCCTTAAAATTTTGTTGTTTTCATTGCACTATTCAATCTTTAAAAAATCTGAGCGGATATTAACAAGTATTTGCAAAAATTTTCATCTAGATTGATGACTATTTCTTTAAACGGTTTTAATTTTTACCAACGCAATATTTAAACACAAACGAAAATTTATGCAGCGAATGTTTATGTACTGACTTCTTCAGATTCACTGAAATTCACAATTTTTGAGAAAACTATCTCTATTAAAAGCTTTAAGTTTGCTGTAAGCTTTCGACGTACAGTAGCCCCCGCTTATTAAGCGAACCTGGGGGCCAGACGACTTTGGGTTTATTAACCAGGGGACAAATATTCGCCATTCTCACGCGCATAAATGATTATTGCCGACTGTACTATCGCTAAAAGTTGCAAAATCTATTACGCGGTGTACAACTTCCAACAGTTACAAGTAGCGAGCAAATTTATTTGTTTATTGCAGACTGTTATCTTGATTTGACAAGTGTTAGCACTCACATACTACAGCCGTTTCACGTTGAAGGTTGTGAGTACGTCGGTGATGACTTTGTATAACTGTAGTAATGTGTCACTGATGTCAAGGAATTTGTGCAAAGTTTTGCTGTGCCGGTGTACACTGTATTTTTAAATAAAAATATCGCAAAAATCAATCCTGCAGCTCGACTAAATGCATCGCACACCTGAGACAGAGCAAGCAGTGCGACAGAGAGAAAGGCCTCGCCGCTTTGATGTAGCACTTTTTTTGACGCCCGCTGAACGGCCTTGTTCTCTCTAGAAGCAAGGCCTCCTAGAAATGTCTATCTACGAGCCCCTGTTAGAAGGCCTTGGTTTACTTTTGTGCGACGCCTTTGCAAAATTAAAACGACGCACAGTTTGAGAACGATGGGATTATGGCACACATAAAAGATCTGTGACGAAACAGTTGAATTAACAACTAGGTCAACAGCGTAACGAAAAGTGAAACCGTCCAAAGCAAGACAAAGAAGTGTGAGTTGCGACGCTTTTTCACCCATATTTAAGCGAATGTGTTCGAAAATTGGGTTTATTAAGCGGGGTATTGGGCTTATAAAGCGTTTTTTTATAACAGGAATACGTGGAGTAATTTGGATCGACAATTGTGAGCTTAACGAACGGGTGGGCTTATTAACCGTGGCCTTAATAGGCGGGGACTACTGTATCAGCTGAATGGGCTCTGCTTTCACCTTTATGCGATAATTCAAGCTTGCACATATCTGTATTTAAGTAACTATGTCTCCACAAAGGTGACAAACAAGCGAATTATTCGGCAAATTTTGATATAGGAAATCGATTTCACGCAACACTACGCAAAGTCAGTCCTACAATCTGCAAGCAACGCTTTCAGGTGAAACGCTGTCGAAAGGTTAAAGGTAGAGCCGAGAAAGCAAACAAACTTAATCAGAACGCAAGTTTCGCCGAATGAAAATATGTCTATCCCAATTTTTTTGAGAAAAGCCATAATATCCGAAAGCCAATAACACATTTAATTTATTCAAACCTTCATCATTTGAAAGAAATACGTTCTTACATATAAAAATGAGAAAAATAGTTAATTGTGTATATGTGTCATTTAAATCATTTAAATGCGTATGTCACAAAACGTTCAAATCTTTTCCATTCGCCGCTTCTTAACCTACTAAACACACTTACAGCTGTGCATGTCTTGAAATTGATGGAATTTTTCCACAAAGTTTTTCTGCATTTCAAAGGCGCGGACAGTGACGAGACCTTCCAATGTTGTAGACAAATGAGAAAAAACGGGGCTGCGATCTGCATTGGTAAAAATGAGTACAGCATCCTGTGCAAACAATATACTTTGTCACTGGACACCAAACTCAACTAAAGACTCACTCACTGGCTGCTTCCATCCGCTTTATATCACGTGATGTATTCACGTAAACATTACGAATCACCACGAAAGAAACAACCAGAGGTATAACGACGATGATAATGAGATAATTGAAGGCGATTGCAACGATTACGCCTGAGATAAGGGCAGCAGCGTTCTGTCAAAGGAAAAAAGTATGTACACACAATGGCACTTTTTCCTTAAAGCAGAAAATAAGATTCATTCTATTACCAGCTAAAACTAACTTACGTAAGAAAAATCCAAAGCCATCCACGGTAATATTTCATCTACTTGTCCCATGTCCTTTGAAAAGCGGTTCAAAATCCTTCCTAACAATAGAAATAGACTCGCACAGTAAAGACTTACAATCGAAATCCGTGGATAATGAAGGCTTCTGAAAAACCTTGTAAGAATTCGCCAAAGTAAGGCTGTGTTGTTCAAATACTTCGAAGAGAAATACATTTGGGTGGTGACTGCGAAAGTGGCAACAGAGTTAATTGCAAAAAAGGAAACAACGTGTTCTATTATAGAAAAGGCCAATATTTAGAAACCTAAAGCAACAAATCATATTGTTGAATCAGCAGCGTATTGCAGTTGTTGAAAAAATACAGTGTTATCTTGTTTTATCCAGGTATGAAATCAATGTTAAAAGGCAGCAATGCCTTTCTGTCTGCATACGACGGATGTTCATGGCAACACATTACATGCGAAGACATTCTCAACAACTAAGCCAGTGTTGCGTCTCTGATTAAAATTAACAATTTTGTGGTTAATGAAACAGATGGGGCCAAGATACCAATCACCCATTTAAAAAAGTCTTATAGCGCAGCACATAGCCCCTTCTTAGCAAATGTTGTAATTGCTGTATGGTTGCTCACGTCGTAGACGCAATGCGAGGCTTCTTCTACAGATGTGTGCCTGTATCAACGTCCCGTGGTGGCCCATGTTTCCGCAAAAGCTGCTGTACAAACGACGCGACCGGTTATCCAATTATAACACCGAGCACTCTAAAGCACTCTAGAAAAGACAATTTTGTATCACCGAAACGGTGCAAAATCAATTGTCTATGGGTACCGAAGATCTGGCCAGAAACTCCAGCTAATATAAAATGAAAAATCTTGCCTCTGTTGAAATTTTGCGTGATGTTCATCTTGTTAATTGTTTTGGTGTGATTTACTTTTTTGTTTTTGTTAGTGATGTGCCCGAGTCATATTTTTCGCGTCACAGGCCCTTCGAGTTGGACTCACCTAAAATTTTTTCTAGTTGTATCAGAGTCGAGTCATCACTTGGTCGAGTCACAAAAATTGTTGAGTCGCTACAGGTGAATGGTTTACAAGCTGTGGTCAAGGTCGAGTCATGTTTTTTTAATACAAATTGGTGTCCAACGAACTACAAACCGGGACGAGTTACAAAATGGCGCGAAACAAGCTAAAAAATGTCGTCCAACGACCTGCAAAATGTTGCCAAACGAACTAGAAAGTGCTACCCAATGTTATTTCAGCACTTTTGTTACCAGATTGCTTAGATCTAAGTATTTGGTGAAAGCAGTTTTTTAGCTTTGAATTTACTTCTCTCCTTCACTCTCAGTCAGTTCCACAAATCTATGCTAACCCTGCTGTACCAAACACTTCCTTGTCCTTGACGTGCCCCAACAAAAGATTAAAACCCAAACTAGAAGTATGAGGCTGACTACCATCATCACGACATGTAAATACTGCATTAAAGAACAATAATGTGTCCAATGTTTTGTACGTTGTTGGCCCCTCAGTGGAAAGCAAAGACTCAGCTCTACCTCAGTGCTACGTGGAACACCTGATCACGAAAATCTAGCATAACACCACTAAGAGACAGTCAAAACAGAAAATTGTCGCCAATGTTATTCATGCGTCATTTAAACAAAACAGCTCACTTTCTGTGTGCAAACTAACTGAATTTGTCAATCAGATAAAATGACTCTGACTCGAGTCTTAAGTCGTTGATGACTTTAGGCGAGCAACAGTATTTTTGTTTGGGATACCGCTTCTCAAAGCAAAAAATGACTAGATATGCCAAAAATGTGGGAGGGGGCACGGCCTCCTGGGCCTCCCTGGCTACGCCTATTATACTATGAACACAAGTGGATCATTTGTGTCGATTTCAAAATGGTTGAACACATGCTTGGGTTGCAAGTGGTTATACGAACTTAATGGGAGAGCAGAACTATATCCCACCTTTGGATAAAATAAAAATTGACATGTCAAAGAAGAAATGTTACCCGGTTTGAAAAAACATTCGAGCTTAAAGGATGTTGGCTATTTCAGATATATTTGCACCAAATTTTGAGGATCAACAATAAAAAAATGAAAGTTGGTATTGTGACGGCTCTCAGAACAGAAAATTAGTAAATGGCCATAGCTTTCCAACTTCCATGAATGAAAAAGATTTTTCTTCTAGGAGTGCTTTTGTGGAAGTTGGTAAAAAAGTTTTTGGAAAATGAGAAAGTGTCCAACTTGTTGCAAATCTACAGCGCAGTCCTCAAGATGTTGGTGCTAACATGAGAGCCAAGCTTTACTTTCTATGCAGCCATCAGGATCACCTCCCAAACCTCTTGGTGATCTGAGTAATGAGCAAGTGGAATGCTTCCATCACGATTTTACTCAAATGGAAGTACAGTATCAAGAATGGTGGTATGCCGCCATTTTAGCTGACTATTGTTGGTCCATTAAGCGTGATAATACTCTTTAACCCCATTCTCGGAGATGATTGGAACGAAATTTTTGGCTGGGTTTGACGATTTTAAAGGATGAATTGACATGTTATTCACTGATCGTAAAAATATACACATATTTGTGATTTGTGTTTCCGCAACGTTTTATTGTTATTAGAACAACGACCAACCGCTTTGACATTACAACTAATTTCTCTCCAGTGGGCACATCACAGCAGGAAACCTAGACGTGGAGAAAAAAGGACTGTACTTGTGAAATCAACCACCTAAATTTAGGTAAAGTCTACGGCGACAAAAATGTTTTGGTTGTGAATGGGAATGGTCACGTTTCAGCCACCTATTCATTTGAAGAATTGAGCATTTTTGTTCGTTGCGCAGAGACTTCGTGGAGCTACAACCTGATCATTAACAAATTTAATACATCTGCTTTCAAATTTCCACTTGCTCGAAGTCTAAGAATTTTCTCTTACAAAACCTGAAATTGCATGGACGAAATAACAGCCAGGATCTTTTGGCAGTTTTACCAACATTTTAAAAGGAGCTTTATTGCAAAACTGCGTTTACGTGGAAAAAACTGTTTGTTAGCCTGTAAAGGTTTTTGGAGCTAAAGTGAGCATTCGACTGACTATGATGAGCAGGGCCTCCAAGAGAAACCATTTTAGGCGGAACAAAAACCATTTGGGTCCCAAAGACTTGCAAAATGATTTTGAAATACGTAAAAATTGAGGTTAATTAATGTGCATCAAACTTCGGCAAGAAGTGCTCGTTTATTGATCATATGAAACATTATGTTAAAGCACACCGGTATTCAAGTAATGTGACAACATTACTGTTTGTTAAACACCGCACATGCAAACATAAGTCTCAATATTTTCTGCACAAGTTAACTGGACAGCGCTACCTCAGTAATCCCTGAGATACCATTAACACAATGTCAGTTTAAATAGATTAGAAAATCTAGCAAGACACGTTATGCAAGCTCCTGAATGGTGTCACTTTCCTCCTTACTTCTCCACTGAACCTTAACGCATTCAAAAGTTTACACAGTTTGCGACAGCAATACTGCCAATGTTGCTCTCATGTATTTTTACAAACTACACTCCATACCTTACGAAGGCGAAAACTACAGTGCATTACTTCTCCCACAAGCGAAATTTGAATTCATTTCACCAACCCGGTATTGCCCAAACTGGTGGATAGATTTTTTCAGGTGTAAGACAATCGTGGTTATTATAATAATTCTGACATCATGCAGTAGGCGAGACTGTTACGTCATGCCGCAGCCTCAGAATGAATGGAGTCGATCGAGGTTGAATAAAACGCTGTTAGTGAAATGAGACTGGGACTTCATTGAGTAAATGTATCCTTGGAAAGAGCTCACTTATTATAACAAGAATGAAGGGACAGAACGAAATAATTTGTCAACCGTCTATTGCTTCTATTTTGACCGCGAGTCACAATCAGTGGTGAAAGTAGAATAATTTTCTTACCCGAACAATCTACTATTTATCAATACCGTTCCGAAATTTCAGCCATAATTGTAAAAAAGCAATCAACAACACGTCTACTTTTTGCCCACCCCCTACTGTACATATTAAAAACACAAAAAATGTATTGTGCATTTTGAAAATAGCCATTTCAAAATCAAGCAAAACGTGTTATAGGCTACGTTTCACTAACTTCGAAAATGGGTCAGGCAATGCAGCTTGAGTTGTCTAAATGTAAAACCTCCACCATTACCCGCACGTCAAGAGATTACCACAACACAAATATAGAACATTATTTAAAAGCCTTTCACAAAGGTTCATAGTAATTATCCCCTTTCGGCATCTGACGAGCCATGCCACTTGTTGAGTGAGCTGCCCTTTTCCCTTTTCCAAGCCATGTTTTGACGTATGGATCTGGATCCCATGCTTGGCTGGGAGGTCCCACAGTGCTGATAAAGAGCAGGTTGGCGGCATTGTTTGTAG
>Ga0210059_1017081_pt1 | contig 10391 bp, 4 predicted proteins | sample Ectturendosymbi2_FD_188042 | JGI IMG/M metagenome (GOLD analysis project Ga0210059, IMG submission 188042) | Ecteinascidia turbinata endosymbiont from Florida, USA - Sample 2 (SPAdes) (version 2) | ecosystem: Host-associated > Tunicates > Ascidians > Unclassified | place: Key West, Florida...
TTCACATTCAATGCTCTACGGCAACGGTTTTCAATGTAAGGTCGCGACTCCTTGAGGCAGTGTTTACTCTACGGCGCGCAAATGCGCAGTGCCAACAGACCACTTGTGCAGTCAAATCTCATTCTCGCGCACTAGCAACAGTCCAGATTTAATATCGTATATATACACCATAGCCTCTGTAACGCTTGAAACGCTTTACTGCCTATGTATATGTTTAAATGGTTGCGCAACAGCATGCGCACTAAAACAAACATTTGCTTAGTGTACATTTTGCTGTGGGAACACTGCCCAGATGGGTCGTGAACCATTTTTTGGGGAGGGCGCGTGTAGATTTTTTATGCACACAGCTGTAATAGATTTGGTTTGATCGAGTTTAGATGGGGGGTCGTTGGCACAGTGGGTTGCTACAATGAATCGCGGAGTAGCGGTACAAAAAAAGTTGAAAACCACTGCTCTATGCGAATATCTTGCTTAAAAAAAATTTAATCTGATATGAATTATGTTAAAAAATACTGAAATGCCTAATTGCAGAGAGCAACTCGGGCTCTAACGGATGAACCCAAGTGAAGCGCGAATGAACGAAGTCGAGAGAACGCTTGCTACGAACGATAGTTTTTGATTCAGGTCACCTGCAACATAAATGCGAAAGGCCAGACATGGAACGTAAATACTTGAATAAAAACAAAGCCCAACGCATAGACCCCAAGTTAACAACCATAACGAGTGGAATGTGTGGTGGCACAAATATCCAAAGCAATCCAGCTTGCATTCTACAATATTATATATCGGAATGAAATACTCTGGCTAAGCCCGAGACACCATCGATTCAGTTACTTTGCACGACAACTAAGAACTTTATGCCGAGTAAAATACCGTGCCAACAGCGCTTCCCTCCATTGCGAATCGTGATGGGAGTACGCTTCGAGTGGAATGTCTCGACCATTGGTAACCTGCAGTATGATGATGGACGGAGTGCGCTTTGAATCAAACGGCTTGACTTTGCATTAATGTAAGATTTCTGCAAGATCTCATAGTCTGACCGAAATGTCCCGTGACCGAAACGGCCAGACCGAATCGGCCAGACCGAAAAGTCTTGTTCCGAGTTTGACATCGCCATGTGCAATGGAAAATACACGTACGAGGTGCTCTAACGTCACGCTTCATAGATCACGTAGCACATGATTTCGCTGCGAGTGAAACCAAGACCTCCTAAACAAATGTTTATTTAGGATGCCTTGGTGAAACGGCGACAAACCTTGAACGATCTTCATGCTTCAATTACGCACTGCTCGCGTGATTTTGGAGAACTTTTCGCATTGCGGCACTTTCGAGATCGACTCACATTACATTTGAAATACTGGAACTTTTTTGTGCATTTTTACGCATTACATTCGGATATGTGTAACGCACGCAACTGAAGCATCTAGTTGTCACAGCAAGACGTACTTACTGAAACATATAGTTCATTACAGTTGCGTGATAACAGTTGGTTTGTCATCTGGTTGGTTAATAGTTTGATTTGCTTAAAAATCGCAGTGATTACAGACCCTCATTTATGATCTTGGCAAAAAAACTAGTGCCATAATAACAATTGTAGCAAATGGAGCAATTGCTACAGCCCCGCGCTTTTATGGGCCCAGCGTTCGTCTGTAATAAATCTTATTTATTACATTACACATAGGATTTTTTTCAGTCTCAGAAGTAGTATTTTTCTACAATTTCCGTAAGTAGTAAGGGACGATTTTGAAATGAACGCTGCCTGTGTCCAGCAATTCTTGTTTGATTCTTTTTGTACACGTACGTAACAAAAAGCATAAGATTGCGGTCAGCAGTGTTGCCATTTTAGCTGATTTGCTGCTAGATCTAGCAAGATTTTCACACTGTAACCTGCAACATTTTTTCAAACTTGCAGTGCGCTGATTTTCTATCAGGTTTTTAACAATCGTCTGGCAGGTTTAGCAGGTAACAAATTCCTGACCACAAAACTTTTTCAACAGATTTCATGATGAAAACTGTTAGACTTTCTTCATCAAAAAATATACTTCTCCGCTTTTATGATGCTTTAAATTTGGTAACAACAGGAAAAAGCAAAACCAGCTACCTGCAATCTTTGGTCGTTTTAGTTAGGATGCAGGGAAGCTGCTTCAAGCAGATTATTGCATCATAATAATAAGTAATTAGAAGGCTTGGTGAAGCCTAAATGATTTGCTTGTGTGCTTACTTAGCACTACTGAGTGAGTGCGTTAAGTTACAAGACAACATTGGTAGAATATGTTTTTCTCCCACGGCGCGATGATTCCAAGTAGTTCAGTTACGCTGTAGTAAGTAGTAAATTCCGGTAAAAAAATCCTGATGAACTAAAGCTGCCAAAGGTTTAGACATAACTGGTTGCAAGATTCAGAACTAAACGTTAGCTCAGTGCCTACTGCCTATCCTGCTGATTCAGAAAAAGCCTTCTGCGAAATTTGCAATAATGAAATCATAGCGAAACATTGTGAGCTTAAAAGGCATAAATGGTAGCAAAAGCACCCAGACAAGACTAAAGAACTTTTTGCATGCTGCCTATTGTAACACAAAGTTTTAAGTTACAAAGACCAGACTTGGTAAGTCGTAGGGGTGAAGCTATGCTCAGTGTTTATCGCTGAACACTGTTCTACTGTATAAAAACATGCAACCATTTGAAAGAGGTCGTCAAGAACTGTGTCATACAAAAACACGAGGAAAGCTGCAGTTACGTTTCTCAAACGCTTTGTTTTGATTTCTAGGCAAGTCCCTAAGTTTTGAACTGTAGGTCAATATGCAGTACGTACAGCAAAGTCAATACTTCTCCAACGTTTCAATTGAAATCCTATTTACTAATGGTTGAAGACAGTCTTAAACAAAACTGCCCATCCTAAAAACTAAGTCTCGACAATAGCGCTGTTTTTTTTCTTCGGTGAAACCTTCGCAGAAATTTGCCTGAAAACGTAATTTTTTTACATCATACACTTGCATCTATAAATTTTGCGCTGTTTCTAAATACATGACAACCAACGTTACAGCAAATCCAGTTACAATTCTCCACGAAAAAAATCATAGCTTTACTTTGGTCTCTCAAATGTGCAGCTGCAAACATTCATTGTTTCAAGCCCATGAGCTTTCTTGCATATGCCATACAGGCAGTGTCAGATTAAGGTATGGCAGAGTTTGGAGCATATTAACAGAGCGGGGCCCTAAGTTAAAATAAACTTGAATAAGTGAAGAGTTGTTAAATTATAAACTATGTGGGCATCAATATCACTTCCATTAACATACTGAATTTCGCAAGTGCAAAAGCCTGATCCTAAATAGCAGTTGGCTACCTATAATTTTTTAACTAAACACGTATATGCGTATCTTTTTTCCGAGGAGTACACTATTGTACAGCTCACAAGTACAGTGGAGACGCAGCAGTGAATGCTTCCAGACTCATCAACCAATTTGATCGTTATATCTACACCAGTGGTTTACAACCTTTTAGCTGAATGGAACCAAATCCAGACATGCAAATTTATTAGAGAGCAGCACCACAGAAATTTCACCACAAGTCAATATACACGTTTAGCTTCATAGAAGAAGGAAATCTGTTACACTCAAAATTACAGGTTTTATTGAAAGACAGATGAGGGGTGCTTGAGAGACGCATGCAGCTCTCAAAACAATGGTTGAAAGCCACTAAAGAACAGTCTAATTTCAGTATAAGTGTCGAAGTCGATTGTCAAAGCATCAAAACTATTGCTTAAAATTGCATTTTCAAAGTTTTGCCATGGCGAATTTGTTTATGATACTGGCAGCAGTGTCTGACAGGGTTGGGGAGTCGGAACCGCAAGAGGTCGTAGTTTTTACGGTGGTGTCGGATTCCTAAAAACACTAAGAGTCTGAGTCGGATTTTTTATCCGATCCAGGATGTCCAATTGAACCATTTTCTTTATCGCCACCCTAAGTAAGGAATCCGAATTCGTGCCTATTGAAATGGTAGAATTTCTTTTGAAACTTTTATTGTAATAAAGATTTCTTGCTGTACACCACGCTTTCCATTTATTGCTAGCTGCTACAAAATCGTTGACAGACAAACTTAATTCAGGTTGTGTTACGGAGTCGGAAATTTTTGCAAAGGTCGTAGTTGGAGTCGGACATTTTATATCCGACTCTACAACCCTGGTGTTTATTTCACATAGACGTTTATGCTCCATAATCTATAGAATCAGGCTATGTAGTTTGTTTTGTCTAACGGTGCTCCTTCGGTTGATTCTACCATCTTAAGTTCATAAAATGGCCGTTATCCACTGGACTTGGTCGACATGAGACTTAAATAAATGGGTAAATAATTTCCCACATTCGTAAAAGAAAACTCCAAGTACAATAATATTTTTAATGCCATTCATAGCACTGCAGTCAAGCAATATCTCGAAATCACCGCAATTTAGCCTCATTGCTTGAGTGATCCCATAATGTTGCAAATAACTCTAAAATACTTTAATTGGCAAATCACTGAAATCTGCTGTAATGTAAAAGCATTCAATTCAAAACTTTCGCTTAATTGCTCAAGGCAAATTTAGGAAAATAGTGGCTTCTTGGACTGAAAAAATCCTGTACAAATAATCAGGTGTGGATATTAGACGTGGCGAACGAAGTGGTCGCCAACACACCAAATTTTGTTTCAACATTAACTTGGCTATGTGTAACCTCTAACACGAAAATTCTTCTCACAAAATGTGACAAACGTCAATTTCATTTTTGAAATCTCTCCAAATTTAAAATCTGAAGGGGAAAAGGTGGAGGCATGGCATATTATATCCCCGGCGTTTGAGAAAAATGGGGGAACACGTCTCCTGTGTCTCCCACGTAATTGCGCCCATGCTTCTATGTCAATTCCATCTTTGCAGGTAGTCGCGAGCCAACAAAGGCAAGCACTAGCATGTGGCATGAAGGTGTAAAGTAGGATATGCAGCCAGTAAGCAAGATGAAAGAAAAAAGCATTGCCTGAGCTTTTGGGAGAAAATTAAACAACATTTAATGCCAGTGGTATACTAGTCTTTGTCAGAGATTTATTACGCACCCTGCAAATTTCATTAAAGTGGCAAACACGGCAAACACTTTCAAATGTATTTACAGTCACATGCAGCACGTTTCTTTGTTCTCTAGAAATCAAGTGGAAACGCGAAGCAAAAATCGTTTGAAAGCAAATTTAAGCGTTTCTCGATCATAGATAAGCAACACTCTCCAGATGGGGTTGAAACAAACTAAGTCCATGTTTGGTTCGAGCAAATGCAATGTTCTCGCTCTTGGTGATGATTGTTCGAAAAGTCAACTTTTTCAAGCTCGTTTTAAGAACAAGAAATAGTCTTTGAAGCGTTACTGTTATGAAAGTGAAAATAAACGGATGCAACAGTATAATGAGAGCATCTTTCGAACATTCACCTTTCGGGTGCCGCATATTGGTGAAGTACAGTCTCGCGGAAGGTGCTGCGTCGTTCGCCTGATTTTGAAATCCATTTTCCACAATCTGAAACGCAAATTCGGTTGTATGCTTTACCTGTGACGAAAACCATATATTGAAAAGTGCAGCATTGTTTTGACTTTTGACCTGAAGAAATGGAGCAGTAATGCTGTAACTAGGCTGTATTCAAGCCTTGACTATTTTGACTGCATGTTGGATGAAATATTCAATAGAGCACAGAACGTCTGTTGTACACTATGGAGTGTCGCACAAGAGCGTTTCATTTTTAATGGGCGTAGTGCTATTTTAATTTCTAGGATGTTCATGATAGATACAATTCTATAAAGATATTAAATTCATTATATGCCCATTGTTGAGTGAAATCACCGCAAATTGAAGGAAAGTTCAAAAGAAGAACAAAATTTTGCATTTGTGCTGAAGGCGGAAACAGCTAAGTTGTGTAGCGTCTAACGTGATTCCTTTTCAAACATGGGTTATTGCGTTGTTGTTTGTAATGAAATTAACACTTTGCAAATGTAAAATCGTTGATAGGAAAGATCAACACTTACCTTGAGGAATCCTTTCAGCAAATTCTTTCACGTTGACAGACAATTGAAAATGCGAGGAAGAACTGCAAAGAATAACAGAAAATATCACAGTTAACGCAAAATACGTCATAATAATGATGTATGTGTTAGCCGTTAGCATTTGTAGTTTATAGAGCAGTTTGAAGCTCTTGGTCGTTTCCATGCTAAGAACTGCTTTCTTAGATGTCAATTCCAAACTACGTGTTTCGAAATTTATGCACTTCTTCGTTGCCTACGGTTTTGCTATTTTTTGTTCTAATTGTTTCATTGCTTCAGCAAAAATGTTTGCACTTTATCCACGCTAACATTGTCCGTCGTTTCCATAATTTTGACATTTAAAAATATATCAAAGAAAGTTACAGGTGGTACAAAAACAGATATCTATTTCATTGCGTCTATCAGTTCATATCAAAAGCTAATTAAAGTTCCAACGTTTTCTGTCGAAACTTCAGTGGATCAAGCAACAAGAGATTCCGTTCAGGAGTGGATCAAGGTTGTAGAGGCCTATTTCGCAACAAAATCTCTTTTCCAAACACAACGACAATTTCGGAGGACCTTTCCAGGCAGAAACTCTCCAACCAGATTTACAATAAAGCGCTCCCTGGACAAATCCAGTGAGACTGGAAGTGTAGCAACGCATCATTGTATTTCACCGCCGAAACAGAAAAGTGCATTCGGTTTTATACTTGTCCATTCGCTGCTGGAAGTTTCAGGTATGCTTTGGCACAATATTTTGAAACAAAGAACATTTGTATTATGGAGATCAATGGTTACCGGTTCCTTAGGAAAGGCCGGTTGTGGAAAATAGCAGCAGTTTTAATTAGTACAATCAATTGAGATTGACGTCTAAAAAGAGTCTTAAACTCTGCTGGTGAAAAGAAAGTATATAGCCTAACTACTTTGTAAAAAAAAGTGGACCTATAGTTTATATTTACAGTGGAAAGCATGTTCCAGAATTTGTTTATCGATTTTATCTGCACTTTGATACCATTTGCAGAGGATGCGTCAATCCTGCAAACCAATGTTGTCGTCATCACAATAACATTGCAGCGTGCAGTTTACTCTATTGAAATCTATACCAATAAGCTTGAAGGCTATAGATTGCTAGTGGTACGGTGACCGACATTGCTGTGATTGAGAATTGAATATCGCTGTTCAGTATTAAATTAATACATTATTTTTCATCTACAACACATGTTGAGCATTTTTGGATATCAGCACGTCATGGTTGTGTATCTTCCTGGCAGATTCTTTATTTCGAAAACATTTGTTTAGTGTATTTTTATTGGTTTTTAAGTTCTGCTTTCCTTGAAAAATTGGCCAGCTGACAGCAAAAGCTTTCAAAATTATTCCTCGTCATGGCCACCTAAACACTAACATCCCTTGCTTTGAAGCAAAATAGTAATGAACTGAAAACTCGATGAGGAAATACTGTACTTCATGGTTTGCTCGCAAAAAAATGTTCATTCCAGATGTCCCCTGCAGTGCTATGAATGATACATGTCAATGACAAGCGGGTTATGGTTTGTTAACTATAAGATAATGGTCGCTTGGTTTGATTAGAACGCTACAATGTCTAAAATCTGGAATCCAAATCAGCCTTAGCAAACAGGACTAGTTACGCTTACCCCATTTTCTCCTTCGTATAGTTGTATTCGTTGCTAGCAACTCGTTCGATGTCATCTCTGATGGCTTTCTGAAACACAAAGAGGTGTTGGAGTTTACTTACGAGTATTCTGATGAGATCCACAATCCATTTCTGTTGTTGATTGTATTTGGATTTTGAAATAGTTATTAAATCAAAGTTTTAGGTATTGTCAAAAGCATGTAAGGCTAACGTGTTTGCCAATTCGAGTACTGCATCCACCTTAAATATGCGAAACAGGTTTGCCTACCAGCGGTTGAGGAATGTCCCCATGAACATAGGCATATATCTTTTTCCATTTTTTGTGTATCTTGTAGGCAGAAACAGCCATTACTACTGCCAGTGTGATAGATATGAAGATGGCTAGTAAAGGCCTTGACAAAGTGGAATGTGGAGGAGATTTCCCGCGGAGCGTTGTGACATCTGTGAAATCATTAATGAAGAATTGTCTTTGGCTAGTGAAACGTAAAGCTATAATTTAGAAATGATCTGATTTAAGAAACCTGTGAACTGCGATACATTCTGACTTATAAGTGAAGCACAAAACTGCAATCGTGTGGTGCATGCTCAACGCTGTGTCTATTGCTTCTAAAAAGATAAAGTCATTAAATTCATTTAGAACAACTGTTTCAAACACGAAATAAACATTTTGAGAAATATTGGAAGCCTTCCGTATAAATTTAAACTTGTAAGTGAGAAAAAATTTGACAGATCTACTTATAGTGCTCATTCCCATACATGCCTATTGTTATGACGCGCTTGCCTCTATCAGCAAGCGTGAATTAGGACTGTACAATATTTGGTAAAGTTAGTCAGACTTACGATGCATTTCAAAATGCTCATTGGAAAAACGCAAAGCATTACCGATTCCTGAAGTTTTGAAAATTGCTCTTTTTCCTGAAGTTTTGCCCTAACCCTTTTTTTGCTCCAGATATGGTTCAAGCTTTGTTAGTTAGAAGGGAAATTTAGTTTTTCAATGAAGTAAGCAATGTTAACAACTTACATTTTTGTAAAAAAATCCTGTTTTGATTATCAAATGGGTAGAAAACATGTAAATATCTTTTGTGATATAACCACACCAAGTGAGACTTGCAAAGTTACTACAAAGTATTCAATTAACACGAGTACTTACTAAACTATACGTTAAAACCAACATGAAGTTGTATACATAACGCATTTGGTGCACGATAATGACGTATAATTCAGTATCAAAGTACGAGCAACAGAATTAAATCAAAAATTTCAAAAACTCTCATTTCAACTGCAGTTCTATATTGCTGTTCGAAGACAGAATCAAAAAACTTGAACAAAAAAGTCACAGAAATACTCAATACAGCAAGCATAGCACAACACATGCGTACTTAATCCTTGTGTTTCTTCAAAGATAGTTTTTGTGCATTCTTACGACGTGATAAGCGACAAATTATTCATTTTTAGTTTCATTCAAGAGTGTTGAGATTTTCATTTTGGTGGTGAAGATTAACACGTTACAGCCTTTTTCGTGAATTTTTTGACCTGTCGAGATCATTTGTAGTTCCATTTCGGCAAATAGTTTTGGCTAAGGCAATTTAGCTGAAAATTGGCTCTTAGCTTGTTCTTCTAATGCAGTGGTTCCCAACTAGGCTACCCGGACCCCTGGGGTTCCGAAACACGATTTTCCGGATCCGACACGCGATTTTCGAGGGTGAGAGATTGTTGAGTGTTCTTGGATGTAAGGACCCCTGATTTATAAAAGATTTCAATTGCTAATAAACATCCAGCCTAATTTGTCCAGCTAACGTTACTAATTTCACAGTTCGAATTGCTGAATGGGTGGTGCATTGCTATTTCTATTTCACCCTCCGGGTACCACGCTGAATGTGGCCGGTGATGTGATTGTAAGCGTCTTATGACGTTTAAATGTGTGTGGTGCAATTATGGCAAGGCTGTTGCTTGATTCCTCAGAACACGATAGTTTCCAGTGATCAACCATGCAACGTTACCAGAAATTGTGCACAAAAGCCGTGTGTATTCAAGCGCCCTTTTGCAACAACATATTTGTGCGAATCTGCATTTTCCTCTCTACTTTATTTGAAAAGAAAGTTTGGGAATTGTTTGATCCCCTCAAACAATTATCGCATAGCTCTGAGTAATTGTGTGCTAAGGTACAAACGGATAATTTCAGAGAAACAACAACGAAAAAGTCAGTAGGATTGTTTCTAACGAGCAATGAGGTATGAAGGTTATATACAGTAGTACGACTGAGGGTTTTCTGTTGCGTTGTCAAAGTAAGACTATGTATTACAAGTATAATTAAAAAATGGAATTACTGCAAAATTGGACTGTTTTGTAAATTCTACGCTTTTTCTGAAACGAGAGGGTGTGAACGTCACTTTAATTTTATGAAAGGGGTGCCAGCAAATGTGCTTATACCAAAAGCACAACATTCAAAGCATTAACGATTTGATGATTAGACTATTCCAAAAAGTCAACCTGACTGATTGAAAGACAGCCTATGAACTCTATACCGTTATTCAACCTTTTTTTCCATGTCCTAAATATGATTCAGCAAAACTGCTTGGTCATGCACTTCTGCCTTTTAGCTGGGTGAAATTCAGCAAAGTTACGCTTTGGAGATACATCTTCAAGGTTTTGATGTTTTGTGCCGTGTAAACCTAGTGTGCCGTACAAAGTCTGCAATACAAACCCAGCTATTCACTTG
>Ga0210059_1017082_pt1 | contig 10391 bp, 9 predicted proteins | sample Ectturendosymbi2_FD_188042 | JGI IMG/M metagenome (GOLD analysis project Ga0210059, IMG submission 188042) | Ecteinascidia turbinata endosymbiont from Florida, USA - Sample 2 (SPAdes) (version 2) | ecosystem: Host-associated > Tunicates > Ascidians > Unclassified | place: Key West, Florida...
CGCAGTCAAAAACACTGGGCCCTTCCCCGCGGATGAAATGGGGGGGCGCCTTTTATTGAGCAGTTCCGAAATTCCCATGCAGCACTCATCTCGCTTGCGCACACAAGACACCATCTGATCCCACGTTCGGCCTCGACCTGTAATCATCGACAGATCGATGCGTGGCCGGTTACGCCGTGACGCGCTTCCACCAGCCGAGCTGCGTGGCAACGAAACTCGCTCCGAACAACGACCGCTCGACAGGCTACGAGGCTGTTTCTCCGTCGCTTCACGAACCACCTTTCAACAAGCAGAGGAGGTGCGTTAAGGTCTGGTTCAAATTTAGGAACGTGCTGATAAGTAGCAGGACTGTGGACATTGCGACTTGTCGCGTTGCTTAATTTTTTTGAAAAAAGGTATCAAAAGCGCGACGAAACGCACATGATTCTAACGCACTGCAGTAGTATGTAGTCAGTACCAGAGATGAGATAGAATGGGTCAGTAAACACCGGTTGGATGTTCAATCGCGTGATGCGACAACTTCAGCCCTATTTTCAAAATAGCTGAAATGTAGTCGCTACGCAAAAGCCGGGGTTTTCGTGGCAATCTTGGGAACCATTGCAGCGTAACTTGACAGAGCCAGGCCCGCAACGAGGGAGGGCAACCGGGCAATTGACCCCCTCGAAATTTTTAAAAACAAATTTAGTTGTTAAGTACAGCGACAAGTTACATCATCCCCCCCCCGAATATCAGCTGGTTGCGGCGTAACTTGATAGAGCAGTAAGCCTACTCACCTAGATACAACGTATGCACATCACATGAATGCAAAAAAGTAACTTTTACGCTGATCAATGACTCCATTTCCCTACGAGTGTGCACATGTCTTGAGGTTTCGCAACGAACGAAGAAGTGAAGCATTATTATCAAGCCTGCATCAAAACTCGAGAGAGGACGTACCTGAACTGGATTGGTCGTCACTGTTCGCTTCAGAAGCTCTGTCGTCGTCGTCATCGCTACTGGAGCTGATGTTCAAACTACCTGAACTGTAATACTCGTCCCAAGAGGAACCCTCTACATCAGAATGATCCGAGCCGCTAGAGTTTGCTGGGAAATCGTCATCGTCGTCGTTTCTGTTGTCGTCGTCATCGTCGTCTTCCATTAAATTTTCGTCGTCGTCATCTTCGTCTTCATCGTCATCACCTGGCATTGAAACAAAAGATCTCACACATTCGTGCAGAAAAAAACAATGTCTTCAACTTTGCAGCTTTGGCGACTACGTGCTACAGGCGTGTGTTGTGCAGCTCGCAACGCATTTCGTGTTTCTTTAGGGAGTGAACGCGTTTCAAAACAACAATATATAACATCATGCTCCGCGCAACGAAAAAGTAATCGTTCTCCAGCTCACGATTCAATCTAGTTTGTGAATAAAAACAAGATGATTATACTTAAAAGCGAAAAAACACAGAAAACAACTGCTTTGTCTTTTTTCTCCTGATAACAAAAGAGGTCGTCAATATATGATGGATCCATTGGAAACAAGATGTTTTGAAAGTCAACAGACGCTCCGTTACGTTGATTCAAAATTAAAACCACTTTGCAACTTCATCTTCTTGCAGCCCAAAACAAGGAACGACACTTAAGATATAATTCACAGCAACATCAGAAGGATGAGAAAAGCTCACACAACCTCACCTCTCATTCTGCCGACTTCGTATAATCGACAAGCGCTGGAAGGCGGAGTTTCTCCCCAGAAGCGATCGTCCGGCTGTTTCTAAATTGACAATACAAAACATTACAATGAACACGCGATTGAAAACTCGGTCACATGTGCATAGTTATCGCACGGAATTAGCATATGAGTGATGGAAGTACTGTTGGTGAACGTCGGAGGGCATGCAATGCATCAGAAGGCTTTTGCGAAAAACTCAACACATGAAACTGTGAACGTCAAAGTTGCAGATCAAAAGTGACGGTCTAACCTTCAAAATCGCTGTTAGCAGAAATTTTGTCATCTACATCAGTGTTTCTCAACCGCCGGTCCGCAGAAGTGTACATTTGCATAGTGTATTTCAATTATAAAGCAACATGCCGCAACCAAACAATTTTGTATATCTTCTCAACGAAAATTCAAAACAAACCGAAACATGCTAAGGAGTGTATTATGATTACAAAGCCATTATGACATCGCCCTAGGTAACGACATTACGCAATCATTCTCAAGATTCCAATTTGTTCCGTCTGCTCACAATCATAAGATTCAACCCGTTTAAAAGTCATCTTTGCTAGCATGTATCTCCGACATTGACGTTCTTTGCAGATAAAATGTGTTTCAGTTCAAACACTTGGATTAGTCTGCACATCATAACATTGTCTGGAATCCCTGAGTTGAATTTTAGGCTTGAGTAAATATTTAGTGTAAGCTTAGAAAATAGAGTCAAAGAAATAGCAAGGTATTTCAGCGTTTTTTAATATGAAAGAAAGTAGTAAGAGTTTATCAAGTAGGCGTGTTGTAAGTCTGTGATTTGCCTGTCCTGGTTATTTCTTGGGTGAGGCCAGTGACTTTGATTTCGTGATTCGTGGCGACATTCTTCTCGTGTGATTACCACTTCCGCGTGGGCGTAATTAAACAAGGCGCTCGTGACGTGTTGCTCATTCCTTAAGAAACGCGACCAGGACGGCCTGACGTCGCACATATCGTTGTTGCAGTTTCGGCAAGACGTTTCGGGTTGAATGCTTAAACATGATGTCTCTTTATTATGCATGTTTATCTTGTCTTGTTTTGTGTGTGTAGTTACGTGAAAAGTTGGTCAATGTTGTAATAAGTTCAGAACAAGGCGTAATTCCATTTCGCTCAGCAAACATGAAGGCAGTGCTTCGATTTCGCAACAAGCCGTAGAGTACGAGAAGCGAAAAACGAAAAAATGTTTGTCATGCAGTATAGCCAACGATACTTGAAGTTTGAATCCAATCTCCGCTGCCCTTGTGCTTAGAAAGCTCAAGTTCTTTCAAATGAAGCGATGAAACCTGGCAAACTTGGAGTCACTTGAATTCCAAACATAAGGCTCTGGCAAACAAGCCGCTGCCCTATTTTTAAAGACTGCTTAGTGAAATGAAAAAGTGTTTAACTTGAAATGAAGTTAACAACCACTAAAAAGTCTCTCCTTGGTGCATTGCATTTGGTTGTTCTTCAAATATCCAAAGCAAAAAACCGTTTGCGATTAGTGAAGAGCTGATAAAACCTTGCATTATAGCTGTAAGTAAAAAATTTTGGGTTCTAAAGCAGCCCCAAAACTTGAAGGTGTGCCTCTTTCGAATGATGCAGTTGAAAGGAAGGAGAAGTGTAGACATGGCAAAGGATGTTGCTGACCAGGTTATAAAGGGGAACAAGGAATTTTGCTAGACTCAATTTACGTGAGTAACCGTGCCATTCTTTTTGTTTCGTGCGATATAAAGGAGTTGATTTCGAAAAACTTTGTTGCATCGACTTGCCTGGTAGGACCACTAGCTCAGAGATACTGTATTTAGGTCTCTTGATGAGTACTTCATTGAACATAGCAAATGCGTCGGAGTGTGCACGGACGGAGCTGCAAATATGACTGGTTGTCGTTCTGGTGTGATTACAAAAAAAGAAGCTGCTCATAGAGAGATGTTGGCTACTCACAGCATAATGCACCGAGAGCGCTTGTCTGCAAAAAATGTTGCCTGAATTAAAGTATTGAATGACGCTGTTAAGATTGTAAATGAAATTCGCAGTCGAGCTTTGAATACCAGATTGTTTACGGCGCTGGGAAGCATGGATTCGCAGCATCGGCATCTCCTTTCCCATGCAGAAGTAAGGTGGCAGTCGAGAGGTCGTGTTCCTTCGCGCCTTTTTGAACTCATGACAGAACTCAAGACAAACTCTTCTTTAACACAACTTTTGTTAGACTAGACGAGATATGGATGAGTAAGCTTGTTTACATACATTTCCGTTTGAAGAGTTCAATGTTTCCCTTCGGGGGCTTGGTACCAACGTTTTTTGAACTGAGAAGCAAGACGGATGCATTTAAAAAGAAACTGACTCTCTGGGATAGTCGTGTGGAGAAGGACGAGATGTTTCCGAATTTGCAAGAGTTATGTATCACAAATCTACACAAAGTAATTAGCTGAAAAATTTGATCATTACATCCCTTCGCATGAAGTTCTTAGGAAGGGAAACACGTGGATCAACATTCCCTTCGCTGAAGTTCCTGTCAAAAAATGTCTTGACTTTGTTGCGACACAACTGAACTGTTGGTGGTATAAAACGCAACCACTGGCGCATTTTTGGATGTCACTTGAAAGGGAATATCCATCTCAGTGAAAACAGCAGTCAAGATGTTGATGACATTTTCAACTAACCACTTATGCGACTTTCACTACTTCTATCTCTAGTCTTATTATCTGACTGGATGAATAACGCTGTCGTGCGTCTTGTTTCTCGTAATTTCACTACCGAATTACGTTTACAAGCTTACTGTTGTATCATAAAAAAACTGCAGTGGACAAAATGGTGTTGCAGCAAGCATGGTTTGTTGATTGTGAGGGCTGCTCATAGAGCAAGCATGGTTTGTTGATTGTGAGGGCATTCTAGTGGCAAATGTTTGTTAAAAGGCGTAAACTTGCTAGCAAGTAGGGAACACTTGACATGCAACGAAAACCATTGTGGCTTACTATTCACTGTTCCTTAAAATCCTAAAATCTAAGTCTTGCTCTTTGCTCTTAATCTTCTCCCAATGCACTAAAAAGTATATAGAATCTTCTCCCAATGCACTAAAAAGCATACATTTCATTTACCTCCCTGATTTTGTGATGTTTGCTCTGTAGTGTGTCGCCGTCTTGTCCACTCTTAATTCCGTTTTTTTTACTGCTAATAATTATTAGTTCATACAGATAATATTATGATTTATATCATTATAAATAATTGTTACAATGATTCGATTGTATGTCATTGGTCACACAGCATTTTTTCAATTTCTACCGGACAGCAAGCATGAATAGGTTGAGAAACACTGATGTACGTCGATGAGGGGCCGTGGCCATGAAAACACAATGCGATAGAAATTTGACCAAAATGACCAGCAAACGACGTCATGAATCTTCGCTGCAAAGCATTGACGCCCAAGGAGCAAACGTCACTCAACCTCGGTCAGTTCCGTCAAATCACTTATTACATCAATTAATTAAAGTTTGGCTTAGCTTTGGGCTGGTGTCTCCGACCAGAACACTATTTTCAATCAACAAACGTCGTCCCTTTTTATGCGTGGAGCGTGAATGGTCGACGTTTCAAACAAATTAGTTATTTGTGGCCGAAATCGAGGAGACGCCGTGCAATGGAACAAATGCATTAAGAAAGAAAATAAAAGTTTAAATAGCTTCGGAAAAAATTTCGCAGGGTGCACGCCGCACGGTGGAACCAATGACAAGCAATGGGATTTCGTCACAAAATAAATGAGAAGGCTGTTAATAAGATCACCATCGAACAATGGCTTGAAAGGTTTTGCAAAGCTTGTGAAACAGAAGAAAGCCGAAGTTTCGCTTGTTGCATAATGAGGAGTTTAGGTTCGAAGCATGAACTTCAACTCTTCGTACACGCATCAGTGTGAAATGCAGAGATCACAATAAATACATCGTTCAAATCGCAAGTATGGCATACCTCGATAACAGCGACGTAGCAATCCTTGCTGTCAGCGGCGAAGTCGTATATCCGATGCTTTGTGTCGGTCGTGCTGAGCAGGCAGTACTGGTGGGCGTCGATCGCTTGGAAGGTTTTCGTTCTCGGGCTGTTTTTTTCATCTACGTCGTCCTCCATGTCCAAGTGCGTGGCCGTTTGCGCTGTTGCAGCGTCGCAACACAAAAATGTCACTTCTTACTAAGTTTCAGACACGGTGTGATTGTCAACACCGCCCTACGGTTTCACAAACACTTCGCTTTAGTCTTTCCACGGTTCCCACACATTTTTACAAATCATTTTCCACATTTTTCAATACTAATTTTAAGAAGTTCAACACCATTACTTCTCTTCGCTTTTAGAAATTCTTGATCATGAAACTAAATTTTACACATTGCATAATACTGCATAAATAATGAACTGCTTTGCTTTCTGTAAAATTCTGTTCAGATATTTCAGTTTTCTTTTCCATTTAGAATTTCAATACTTAATGCACATTTGGCCAAATTGCATACTTTTTCAATACTGCGTGGGAACCCTCTCTTTCAAAACAAATTGCACACCACCCTGGAACGAAGGCTTGTGAGCAAAGGGAGGGAGGTAAAAAACAGACCGGGTGCGTCAGTTACGTCATGTGTAAGGGACGGTTATGTGGTTGAAAACTTACGAAACCGGGACAGGCTGATTTTCCGGTGAAACAGCAGAACAAAAATGCAAATGCTGGTTCCGAAGTAAAAAAACTAACCATTGTCGCCACAAACGTTTGTTGCAACTGGGGACGATTTGTGGCAAGATGACATGAACACTGACGAGTTCATTGTTGTGACTCACATTTCAAAAGATGCACATTTGTATTTAGAACTCAGTCACCTCACCAGCATACAACACAGATCCGTCGCTGTTGAAACGTATCGTGCAGTCATCCAGGCAGGGCACAGTGTGGAGAAGATGGTAATTGCGTAAATCCCACTGTCAGCGTCGAGCGGTCGTTAAAGATGCTTAACGTTAGTCAAAAAACGAAAATCCGAACAAGAAAATGTTTCAATCAACGTGGTGTGTACCTCTCTGAGGATACTGGTGTTTAAGTTTAAGTGTGAAAAATTTTACCGCACGGAACGACAACTAAAACTTGAGAGATCCTAAAATTCACAAAAAAGGATACGACTTCTGTGTTAATTATCACTTCCAGCCCCTGGGGATGAAAGATCCCGGACACATTCCCGCCCAGCTTGTCAAACTTGTGAATGGGCTTGTTTCCTGTCATTCGCACGTCCCACAGCAGTCCGTCTGACAATACGAGCTCGTCGTCGTACGAGAATGTAGCTTTGTTGCATGAATAGCGATTGCCGAGGTCGTTCCGTTCCAGAGTCTGGATTTTCTTCCCGGTTTCTGCATCGTAGATCTGCAGCATCGTGTTACTTTTAAAATAAAACACGTCTTGGATACCGTAGAAAGGCGGCAGCGCGCGAAAGACTTGTCATGCAGCGCGTGAAGGATTCGCAGCAGAATCTCTAGCACCAATCTCATAGTCACAGGAGCGCAGTGCCCTTAAATTTTGTTGTGCCCAGAAAGATTTTTTTTGAACATATACAGTATTAAAAGCAAATCTTTCCCCTTTGAAACGCATTTTGACCCCCAAACCAAGCTACTGGCCTGTCTAACATTCAGAAGGAAAAGACTTTTTGCCAGGCAGAGTGAATTGGCTGAAACGACTTTGGAGCTGATAAATGTCGAAAGAAAAGTTGTTTGGTTTCAATATCTTTGCGCGAGAAATCTCAGCCATACGTGACGTCTAGCGACACAATCTTCAAGAAAAGCGTTCAAAAATGTTGCAATGCTCGGATTTCGGGCAAAAACATTTGAAATTGCGTAAAATGTTGTGTATAGTGACTCATGAACTATATGAAACTAACTCAGTATTAACCAAAAACATGCATGTCAGTACAGTCAACAGCTATACTCAAGATCCTCGAGAGACGTATCTACACTCGTGTCGAACCAATCATGGACTCATTACTGCTGCAGGAAAAAGCGGGCTTTCGGCACGGGAGGTCGACCGCAGATCAGGTCACTCTGCTGACATAAGACAACGAGGATAACTTTTCGGCTAAGTAGGGTGGAGCTGTGTTTGTCCATCTCACAGAAGCCTACGACACTGTATGGCATCGTGGCCTCCCCTGCAAGCTGCTGCGATTGTTACCTGCTAGACAAAAGGTCCGCATGATCACGGATATGGTTGGTAATCGCAGCTTAACCCTTATCACCGGAAATGGCAAACGGAGCAGGTAATGACGCCTTCAGAACGGCGTTCCACACGGATCCGTCTTAGCGCTTCAGAACGGCGTCCCACATGGATCCGTCCTAGCGCTTTTTCTCTTTAACATCTACATCTCTGGCCTCGAGTCACTTCGCAAAAGCGCGCTGACTCGGGGTGGGGTGCTGGAGCAACAACGTTGCGAAAAGTCACTTTATCCTTGGTCCATTCAGCAGAAGAGTACTGCGCTCCTGTCTGATGCCGCAGTGCTCATACCCGCCTCACTGACCGTGCCATCAACGACGCCTTGTGTGAATTGTGACTGGATGCCTGCGTCCTACATCAGCGGACAACCTTCCTATCCTCGCAGGCATCCAACCTGCTGAGCTTCGTCGCAATGGAGCCACAATGTCTCCAGTACGCCGTGCCATGGAGCCTAGACATCTGGTCCACACAGCGCTCACCTATGCACTGGGTTAGGAATGCACGGCGTCTCAAATCGAGACGCCCATTTGTACCGGTCGCACAACAGCTCATCACTTCATCTGACAACATCAGAAGTGCGGCGCTCTGGGCGGATCACCGATGGAATGCGGAGTGGTTGGACAACACTACGAGACTCCGTACTTTCATCCTCGACACCGACCCTCATGGAATGACCGAGAACAGCATGGGTCCGGCTTAACCGCTTCCGCAAGTGTCGGACGTTTCCGCTCCTACCTGTACAAATGGGGTATGGCCTCCTCTGGGGCCTGTGAGTGTGGCGCAGAAGAACAAACCGTCGACCATATTGTTCTCCATTGTCCACCCCATCGACCTCCCCATGGACTGCACAGCCTGACGGTTCTGGACGATGAGACAGTTGAATGACTGCTCAACACCTGCCCCGAGGTCTAGTGCGGCCAAGCAGTGGATAGTAACAACTGGTTCAAACGACAACCGCTATGCTGGAAAATACTGCGCCATAAGGTTTAAAATAGGTCCCTGACGAGTAGCGTTTTTCATGTTTTTGTAAGTTTTCGTCTGCGGGTGGTCAGGCAATTTTCCTGTCACGTTTTCGCTGTTACGTAACCAAACCTTCATGTGCATGTAACAGCCGACTTTAAAAAGCTGTAGGGGTGGCGAACAGCTCAGTGGTAGGTGTTCGTCTCCCTATTCCACTCGTCAACCGCTGTAGCGCTTCTTGGACAAGAGCGCTCGCCTCAACCGCCCTGACAAAAAGCATCATTCACGCTTCGACTAGTCGTCAATTGTCGTTAAATAAATCTGTCGCATTGCATGCGTTCCAAAAAAAGCTGTAGCATTCGCATTTTTGCGATCATAACGTTGATGCACAATTTGAAAAAAACATTTCTTGATTTTCTTACACAGATTTTGATGTCAAACTGATGATGAAATTGCAAGTGCGAAGTCGCTCCGATATGTGATAAATTATTTAAAAAAGTATTTCATAGCAACAGCTTTGAATATTGATGACTGCTGTAAAAATAGGCATAGTTGGGAGAACAAAATGTTTGCATACAGCATCTTTAATTTATCGCATCAAGTCACGATTACCAGCCACTGTGATGGGTTGGTGAACCCGGTTTGGTGAACCAACATATCGCGATTCTGCAAATGCTTTCACTAGTGACCACATCTCAACGGTTCACACTAAACTATAATGACTTATTTCGGCGTCAGAGAGGAGACGACCCATTGCCAAACAGTTTCGTTTTTCAACATAGGAATGAAAACTTTACGATGTTGAACATTAAGAACGAGGCTTGGCCTTCGTGTGTTTTCTTGGGTAGAAAGCAATGGACCAAGGTCATGCGTTTCCCAAAACAACCACATTTTCACACTATCGCAGTCTTTTCCGACTCATGACTGAATTTAGACGACTTAACTTCACTCTTGCTCGCACCACTGCAATGCAATTATTGTTGTTGATATTTCTCGTTTTTTTTAACAACAAATATCTATGCCGGTAAAAAAACGTTTTGAAATGGCGGCGAAAGGATTACCGTTGACTTAGTATTCTTCGTGCCGATGACTCGATCCTGCACCGCTTTTGAGAACTCAACGTAGTAAGCGTCTTGATAAGTGAGCCTGGTGGAAAATGTAAGCAGTGAGCCAGGTCGCGTTAACCGGCCAAGGCTTAGAGCAGGCAAGCACGAAAACATGCCAATGTAATCACGAAAAAACTCAGCAACTATCCAAGGTTGCAATTACTTAGCGTTCGAACCAGCACGTATTGAACAAAAACCACCCATTTAAAAAAAATTAAAACTTGCAAGACAAAGTTTCAACAAATAAAACCAATAATATTCATTGTAGCAACGATGCTCATATAAAAAAATTTTGCATCCGGATCCAGTTCCGGAAATTTTTCAAATTGGGAGAATACGACTCCTGTTCAAGACTCCGGCTACTATCGATCCAAACGAAATTTACCGATGTTTTTACTTAAGAAATGACAACGGTAAA
>Ga0210059_1017083_pt1 | contig 10391 bp, 5 predicted proteins | sample Ectturendosymbi2_FD_188042 | JGI IMG/M metagenome (GOLD analysis project Ga0210059, IMG submission 188042) | Ecteinascidia turbinata endosymbiont from Florida, USA - Sample 2 (SPAdes) (version 2) | ecosystem: Host-associated > Tunicates > Ascidians > Unclassified | place: Key West, Florida...
GTTTTTGCAAAAGTCTGTACTAATAGGTTTCAGTATTAATTCTAGAAAAGCAGTAATTCGTGAGGTGCTGATGTTCCCAGCAGACTGTAGCAAACGCACAGGTATGTCTTTGATATCCACGTTCAGTAAATTCTCCGGGCTTAGCTTATGTGTTTTGAAAAGGGGACAGGCGTAGGCGGGTGTATTGCTACAAAAAAACTTTGCCGATGCACCGTTGACTTTGCAGTTGGAGTTGCTCTTGCATTTCATTCCAGTTATGCGCAGAAGCAGTTCATCATTTAAGCGTGGCATCCCTCTACCGACACATCCAATTTTTCAAACTGTTGCAGTTCTCTGGTCATAATAGGATCGTAGTCTTCGTAATTAAGGATTACGATTTTACCGTCCTTATCCGCTCGGTGGATAAGGATTTTACCGTCCTTAAGCCAACACTTTGCACTGGTAAACTTTGTTTGGTTATATTAGCAACGTTAATTTGTTTTGTCAAAGCGTTTCATGAAAAGCTGAATTTTCCACTTACAAAAATCATGTTTGTGGCTGTGATGTATTGCAAGTGTTCTGATACATGTATTGCATCAGCGTAAAGGCGTTTCAAAAAATGGCTCCGTCGAAACTGATTTTAAAGGTAAGCTGTTATTTAACATAATCTCTAAATTCAATCATCTTTTCGGTAGGTCTCGTGATTGGCTACTGCGAAAATAAGGGTTACAGGTAATGCACAAAATACAAATACCAAAGATTAATATCTACTAAAGTAGAGAACCAACATGAATTTACCTAAGGTCTTGTTAAAAAAACGAAATTTATGGAGTTGGATCGCACATTATATGAAAAATTTCTAAATGTCCTTTTCACCAAAAGTGTAAATTTCCCTGCACAAACATCGCAAAACTGTGAAACAGCTGTTACGTTACAGCAAAAAAGTAAGTACTGCATTCACAGAACAGTGGTGCTATAGTATATTTGAATGTTTACCGTTTTCGGATGCTGATCTCACCGAATCTCTTTGATATGTTTCTTTAGATACGTTTTCATAGACACCAGACTCATGTTTCCTTTGACTCACTGAAAAGAGATAAAAATTTCATTGAGTCATTCAAAAATACAAAAAAATAGTTTAAATGCTGTTCCCATCCATTTTTGATAAAAAATCAGTTCTATCTGACGACCGGAAATCCATTACGTTAACGTTGATATGACATGAATCAACCCAAGTGGGTTGAAAGAGAGATTCCAACCAAATATTATTTACGAAAAGGCTTAAATGTAAAAATAATTGTTATTGACATCGACATCATTAGTTTACGAAAAATACTGTAGCTTTCCTTCTGTGTTGATTCGAAAGCGAATTTTTGCTATTCTGCTTAATTGCGTGACATTTCACCTTCGCTTTGCGATGTTTCCATTGCCACATCTTCTGTTCTTAAAGGGAAGCCACAATTATTTGCAGACATTGTTAAACGTCAGTAATTTTTCTGTATATCAAAATCAAATTTATTCAGTAAAAGACTGGAAGAGAAATTCAAATTGGTATAATTTGAATTTCTCTTTGGTTGTCTTGAACAAAATGAATTGCATTGGACGCCAATTTTCGCCAGATTGATAATCATGTTACTGAAGAGACTTTCCTCGGTTTCATGCTGCCCTTTGAAACATGCATTCAATTACTAACTGCAATATTTGCGATTTGCAAAACGTATGTGCTATCAGATTCAAAACGATTCTTAAAACGTTTACCACGGTAAACAAACTTAAAAAAGACAAATTCAAGAGAATCAGGTTAAAATATTCAGCCCCACCAACAAAGCGTTCCTGAACTTAAGATACTGTTCCGCATCTGAAATACCACGGTATTTAGCGATAACGCTCACGGTGCATGTTATATGTTGTGCAATGTATACATAACACACAAGCAGTGGGCTATATCGGATATTCATGATCGAGCGAGGGATGTGAACATTGGCGAGCAGCCGTCTCCTCAAACACCCACAGTGTTGTTTCTTCTCATCAAGTCAAATAATGAAAATTAATGTAGTTATGCTGACGATAAGAATAGTTTTTGCTGTTGGCGTGGAAAGCAGTGTTGCTGATTTTATTGGAGTAGCTCTTGGTTCGATCTGCTTTTTCTCTTGCTTGGTGCTTTTCGCAGGGCAAAGGCGTGCTTGCTGGCTTGGCTTCATTTCTTGAAATTCACAAAGGGGTCATACGTCCAAGAAAAATTTGCTGCCTAAAATTGAACAATAAGGTAAAAGTTCTGAGTGAAGTCAGAAGAATGAAGCTACTGCGTTTTGGCAAATCAGTGCTTATTGAATCGTTGCGAGAAACACGTTTAGTACTGACCACATTTTGTAGTGATTTATTGCATACTTCAAAAAGAAATAAACTGAAAATTGAAAGATTGGTTTTTGAACAACGTAAGAACACTGTTTAAATTATTAAAGAAAATGTGTGTACATCATTTATTGACCGTGCTTTGCAGGGTTAAATATTAAGAAATTTATTTCGAAGCAGGATGCATTTTTGCTTAAAGCAAGCTAAGAAATAAGGAACTTAGAAACAAGCATGTCACTTCTTTGAACCTGGACACAGCAACAACAAAATGTTTTTGTCATTGCAAAAGCTAATTGCTCACTGCGCGCCAAGCGCTTAAACTAGTCTTCAAGTTTGCTCAATAGCCATGTTGCTGAAAAAGATCAATTTACTGAGCCAAATCTCTAAAGCAACCTCTAGAAATCAATTCAGTGCCTGATAAATGCAGGAGAGGTGAAATTGCGGGCATGCCCAAAGATACCATAGGCGGATCCAGGATTTTTTATGGGGGGGGGCTAAAGGACGAGTTCATCCGGATGTGTACTGACTGCATAATAGTGAAGACCCAACTGCTCAGGTAACTTTTTTCATCAAACAAGGTTTATAACCATACACATTTTGGCCAGATCGCATTCTCACCATTACCCAGGCTTACTAAAACGTTTCCGGAGCAGAACCTGCCTTCAAAACAATTCAGAAAATATTCTCAAACTTATCTAACCTTAAAAAAGTAACTTGTTGAATTTCGGAAAAGTTATATTATTAGAAAAACAAGCACAGGCCCAGGTCGAAAAAAAACACGTGGGGCAGGCATAGTAGTGGCACAAAAACTACAGAAAGAAACGTGAAATGCCGCCAGTAACCTTTGTTGGCAGTCTAGGCAAGATTCATGCGGTATTGTGTTCGAAAATTGCAGATGTTTATGGAATAGAAGTTCATGATGTTTGGACTCGAAAATTTGTTTATTTTCGGAAAATTTTCCGAGTTTTATTGCATAACACCAGAGACGTAACGAGGGGGGAAAGGGGGAACAATTCCCCGGGCGCCGAATCACTGCTCGTAACCAAAAATTCACAGCAATGTCATAAGCACTTTTTTCGAAACAGTACATTTGCTTCCGAAAGAGCTCAGGTTCGAATATGGGGGCGCCAAATTTTTTCTTGTCCCAGGCGCCATCTAACCTCGTTACGCCCTGCACATCACGATTGTCTTGCCAAAATGGCGAAATTTGTTTACAAAAATACCTTCCTATCAGTGCCAAACGATCAATCACAAACTATTTGAAACGAAATGCTCTTGATTATTGAAGACATTTGACCATAGAAAATACCTTGAAGGTCGAAAAAAAGGTATATTATTTCGAAAACAAGCACATCTTTCCCTCCCCTCAAGAAAACGTTTGGGGCACGCGTGGAGAAAAACATACCAAAAAACTCGAAAGCAATGATTATGCTGGAACCTTGCTCTGGAAGGTGTTAATTGCATAACAAAGGCATTGAAAACGATCAGACAATATTCTTCCATGTCACAGCGGGAAACGTGAAATTTGCAGTTAGTCAATGACCAAATTTTCATCCATTGAATTTCTTGTACGAAACGCGACTATACCGCGGTAATGCAATTTTAGAAATACCGTGCAGTAGGTTGAAAAAAATTATTAGAGACAGCGGAATAATGGTCGATAAAAAAGTATCTGATTTCGTGCTGAGCTGAACTTTTGTCCAAAAATTGTTGCTGGCAGGCAGGGTGTATTGCTAAAAAAAAGGGTCTGGAATGCCGTTCCCACACCAAATATCAAGGAAAACCGATTCGCCTATAAGGATTTCCACACTGGATCTTCTTGTTTCACTTTAGTGCTACGGTGCTGTGCACGGGATAACTTGTCGTTTATTCATTTATGCTGCTCCGGGCGCTACACGTATAATTGAAATGAAAACTCTAAATCTTCAAGTAACGTTACCATAGTGCATAAAGGTGTGAGAACGCCGTTGCCACGCTCTCCCACCTCACTACACCCCTGCTGGCATGTCTGTTGCTAATCTGTAGTCATTTTTAGCATAGCCTACAGCTAATCTAGTGCTCTTAATTTTAAGCCTACCTGACATGTAGGTGACGTTTTACGGTTAGGTTTGCTGTTTTGGAAGTTACGCTGTCGCTGAGCGCTCTAACCAAGCCTGTAGTTAACTGCATTGTAAGTTCGTTGCAGCGTAGTTTTAATGTCTTCTCTTAGCTACAGTAATAACATGAACTGTACTCATTCATGAAAGCTTCAGGAAAAAATAGTATGATCTGCAGCTCATTCAACTTTTGTCCACAATATGCTCAGTCCCGTCGCCACGGGGGGTTTTGGTGAGCTTAGCCCCCCAAACAAAGCATCAAGCCCCTCAAATTGAAACTTGAAACACTATAAATCAGTGGAGTTTTTGTCAATATTTAGAATGTCAAGTCCCCCGCACAAAAGCAAAGTCCCCCTATTGATAACTTTCTAGCGACGGTTCTAAGTCTGCTGCTGATTCATCTTTTGTCCACAAGAAACCCAATCTTACCCAAATGAAACAAGAGTTTAAATACATACGTGCGTAGTGTCATGGCCAGCCCGAAATTTTGGGAGGGTCAGAATGTTTGATTTTAGTTGAGCAATAGAGTTTTGTTTGAGATACTGCCTCTTAAAGCACAAAATGACTAGATATTCTAAAAATTTGGAGGGGCCATGTCTCCTTGGCCCCCACTGACTACGCCTGTGTATGTGCGCTTTATATAACGTATATGTAATGTAGTACATTATGTGAACACTTATGTATTTACATAATATTGGGGCCATATTTTTTATATAACAACTTGTTTATTAGAAAAGTCATTTATAGTGAAATATGCACATTCGGACTGCCCAAATTCGGCAAAATAAGCCTTGCATTTAATATTTTCGTCCTTATCCCTGCGCAAGAAATGGTTTATTTAAAGGCTATACAAAAAAATTATTACAATGGACGTTTCTGTGTCGGGAACCATAGATCAAAAAACGTATCTGAAAAAATTTAGGGGGGCTTCAGCTCCCTTAGCCCCCCTGGATCCGCCTATGGATACCCTTAGTTTGGTATTGCCCCATCGGACCTGGCTGTTTAACATCACCTATTTCTATCATTGTGACTTAATGCCCCCTCAAATTTCTGCACACGCCACAGAGTGGGACCCCGCAAAAATGCTTCCAATCGGGCCTCGCACTTGCTAAGGCCGGTCCTGGTCCTGGCAATAGTGTCAATTTTGTTATATCTAACCAAATCCAATTTATTTGTTGTTCCTTATTGTTTCCGCTTTAATTTACAGCTGAGTTTGAATTCTGATTCAACGCTAAATTTTCCAGTCATATTCCGATGCCCGTTACGACCTGTTGAAGTCACGTGATCGCCAGAGACAAAACCTCGTGACGTGTTACGAAAGTGAATGTGCCGTTGTCAGTCGGAGAGGTGTTGAAGCGGCTTGCCTGCGCACTCAAGTACTAGACTAAAGGGAGCTCCCAGTAGCTTTCGTGCTACTGGGGATGTTATACTTAGCGCGCCAGATGTAGCAGCCACCGCGCTGCTACAGTGTGCACAGCCGTTTAGCGATCGGCGTCTGGCAGCTTTGTTGGCGGTCTAGTGGAGTAGTTCTGATTTTGGCTTTACTAATTTATTTTTGCCAATTACTCTTAGCAACAATACGAGTTTGTTCTAATATTGTTTCATTATCAACTTTCGCTTAGGACTGAATATGTGTTTAACACGCAACTAGTTTCCTGGTAAAAGATCACTGCTGTGATTTACTATTTTGCTAAATGATGGAGGTAAGCTTGAATCGTTGCAAAAGGATGGAAGACCAGGCAGGAGATTTCCTCAAGCAGCTGGCTGCAAAGCGAGAGCTTGTTCAAATTCTTGTTTGTCTTTTTCTCATCAGAGTGTTCGTGAAAACACGACGCAGTAAGCAACAATCCTAATCAAAGAACACTTTTAAATCTTGCCGACTCTGGCCTTCAACTGAAACGCCATTTCAGAAACGATTTATTGTAGTTCGGCTGTGCGGTCAGTGCGCCTGTAGTGAGGCTTTTTTCTCCGGTCCCTTGAGGTGTGTTTATAGGGCAAGTCTACTGCATTTCAAAAACACATTTTTTTCGTCTAAAACATTTGCGACTACCTTTGCCGAAACGTCCCGTCGCCGAAAAGTCCCGTCGCCAAAACGGCGTCACCGAATCTGCACTACTGTATTCATTCTAACCGGTAGGCAGGCAACGCCTACAGTCAGGCCTCCTTTTTTGGAACTCTGATTAACCGGAATCCACACTATCCGACACAGAACTGGCAGGAACGGATTTCTCCCAATGCATTTCACCCCTTTAATTCGGAAACCTCGCTGTCCAACTCTGACACGGAAATTTAGGAAAGGATTTGTCACATCAATAGGAAAAACAACGTTAAACCGGATTGCGCTAACTGTTATTTAGTTGTTTATTAGATCATAATGGTAGTGTGAATGTCAATTTTCTACGCACAATGGATGTAGCAGTGGCAAAACTTGCAGGACGCAGCTAGGTCTCTTGTACAGTTCTTTTTCGCGTTTAATCTCATTGTGAATGCATACTAGCTCACGTATATGGACGGAATCTGCTAATAAAAAAAATGATTTTGAGCGTTTCATTTAGTCATGTCCACATGCAGTCTCCATTTTAGTTGACAGTTCGTCTCAGTCTACAGTTTTCTTCGGTTCTCCTTTGAGCGTCCCCACAGGCGAGTTCTACTGTACATCGTCACCTTTGTTTACTTTGCTGGTATTTGCTCTGAAAAGAATTTCGCTCTTTGTACATGTACTTTCGATTCCGATTATCCGGATACTTCGTTAAACCGACATTATTTGACGAAACAAAGCGGTCCGGATAAACTAGGTCTGACTGTTTATGGTAAAGCTAAACCACAGCCCTTTCATTCAGATGTAGCAAAAGTGCTAAACTTTTAACTTGCTGCTCGCTAAACGATTTACTTGTTGAAAAAAATATTTGCAATATTGCAAGCCAGTGACCTAAAAATGCTTTATATATTAAGCTCACCACGATCTTAAAGAAGCTTTACACGTGATAAAAAATTTTCAAAATTTTAAAGAATTTATTGTATGTTTTCCTGCTGAAGTGACAGCGTCTTGTCAGTTCCGTTATCTGAAAAGTACAAGTAAATGCAACACAATCGTAATGTTTTAAGGAAGATTTTTGTGTAATGCAATAAGTGCAGTTGATTTGATTATTTCTTGAAGTTAGAGATACAATGCTGTTGTAGTGCCATTTTGAAAAACTTGCTCTTACTTCAACACCAACGAGGACTAATTTTTCAAGCGACCAATCGTTTCTCAAATCGATTAGTGAATTTTATTTTTTTTGCATCAAACTGAAATTCATGTAATAAAATCTATTCTGCTTCACACAATAACGCTTCGTCTTGCCTGAAATTTTCATAACAATAAACAGTTTTCTTAAAATCTATGTCATAAAAAGATTTGATCGTTGCGGAAGATGTTTTGGAATGGAAATATGATAGAGGTTATTACTCTTGTATGTGCGAGTAGCTCAAAATAGTAATATGCATATTATTCGATTTTATGAAGGTTTCATATTGCTGTTTTTGTTCAAATAAACTGTGTTCCTACTTTTGTCAAAAAGCCACTGCCTATGACTCCTGGACTTGGGTCAGCAAATTCCCATTTCAGAACTTCAGTAGCAATGCTTAACCATGTGTTGTAAGAAAAACACTTAGATTACAATTAGTTAAATATTGGCACTTATGAAAATGGGAACGATAAGGTTTTGTAATTAAAATTATCTGTCTGTAGTTTCACCCTAATATTTTTGCAAGGTATTCCATCTGCACAGCGATGTTAATCGAAGGCAACAAGCAGGAAATGGCTCAATGACTAATAATTACCCCTGGCTAAAATGCAAGGCGACTATACATTAGGGTGCATCAGGAGCCCTCGACTTTTTTCAAACAACTTCTACCTCTTGTCTCTAAGTGTTGCATTTTGTTAAAAAATGAGACATCTAAAATTTTTTCGCAATTGGTTGATGTTTAGGGGTGCATCGGGACTCCCAAATTTGACCCGGGGTGAAAAACTTGCAAATAATGAAATTTGGCCATAACTTAGTAACTACTTGGAATAGGAACATGATTTTGGTGTCTAACCCTAATAAAATATATACCAGCTATTTATAAAAGCTACCAGAAAGACCTGAAATGTTAAGCAATTTCCATTTGCACTCATTTTTGTTAGAATAGATCAAAATTATGTGTTTTTCACAAGAATGTTTAAAATTTTGTCATATATTCTTCTTTATGGACAAGTCTTAAGCACTGGTGGTGCTGCCAGTGATGAGTTCAAATCATATTTGTCGAGTCACAAACCCTTCGAGTCGGTAGTGCCCAATATTGTTTCAGCACGTTTGTCATCAGGTTACTTAGATCTAAGTATATATTCGGTGAAAGCAGTTTTTGAGCTTTCATTTTTGTTCTCTTCTTTTCTTCACTCTCAGACAAATCCACAAATCTAGTCTAACCTTGCTGCAACAAATATGACCTATCTCCTTCTGTGCCACATGCCCCAACAAAAGGCTCAAAGTAAAAATATGGGGCTGACTGCCATGATCGTGATATGTAAATACTTCATTAAACCACGATGTGTTGTAGTAAATTGACTCCAGTCATGCTATCACTGGATACTGCCACTACTGGGTATTTTTGGTGAAATAAGTAAATGTGTGAAATTTCGTGAGAAATAGATGAGTGCGCAAAATTGTAACAAAAGCAAGCAGTGCATGACCTCCAATGCCCAAGCTGAGGAAAGGCAATGTAAAAAATTGATATAATTACCAACATGATACAATTGTAATTACTGCATTTCTGCTGTGTCACAATACACAGCAAAAAGACGCACAATTTCTAAATGCCTTGTGTGTTCACAAGACACAGCAAACAGTTCTACATTCTCTGTTTCTTATGACACAAGCTTGGATGTCTTCTTGTTACATTCCACCACTTGTACGAAATTCTGTTGAAAGAACCTTGTAATGGAATTTTCACAGCGAATGATTATCTTGAACTTGTTGAGCTTCGTTTTATCTTGAATAGGAAAACATTCCTTTCAAAAGACCAAAAGTCCAGAAAGCAAGACAGACAGGCAAAATGTTTTATGCAAGTAAAATATTTTTGCTTGAAGCAAGGATCCTATAACTACCCCAAGGCACCATCACAACAAGAATGCAGCTGATACAGCTAGAGATTTCTATTGCATGTCACTCTAATTTACTCTGTGATGGTTTAACAGCAGTTGTACTGTTGATGGGCTTACAAAGAATGATTTGCGACTTTGCGAAGATCTTCTGTTGTATCAGCATTAGGCTGTTGACAGCTGAGTTTCAAATAGTGCTGTGAAATAATTTAGTTGCCATCTATGGTATCTTACTTTGGAAATGGTTCCACTCTCATTGTTTAGCTGCAAGTTGAATGAGGTGGAGAAACTAAAATTGGTAGATTGCGTATTAGCTCTTAAGCCAAAAGAACCAATCCCCTTTCCTCAATGCCAAAATAGTACTGGGTATGGTAAGCCAAGCTTCCCAGAAAAATATTGACAGCTGCCATACTTTGGCACACTTGGTTATCTTTACTCTAACAATGATCATTCCTTTCTGGTTGAAGATGCCCTAAACTGGCCAGACCCACCAGTATATCTATCACAATGCTGTCAAAATTGATGCCATTAATATGATAAATAACTGTACTGAACGTGGTGTTAAAGCTTGGATCAGATGCGTTTGCTGCAGCGAGGTCTTAGCAACGCTATCAAAATTTCGCAGAAGCGGTGGAACAAGACAGAAAAAACATCCAAGCTTGCGTCTACCAAGAAATAAGAAAATGACAGAAAATTGACATCTTTTCGCTGTTCCAAGTCTTGTGACGCAGAAGAAATACAATAGTGACAATTGTATCGTCTTGATGATTATTAATTTTGTTATTGTCAGCATGGTCATTGGAGGTCCTGCCAGTGGTGTAGCCAACCCAAAACTTTTAGGG
>Ga0210059_1017084_pt1 | contig 10390 bp, 4 predicted proteins | sample Ectturendosymbi2_FD_188042 | JGI IMG/M metagenome (GOLD analysis project Ga0210059, IMG submission 188042) | Ecteinascidia turbinata endosymbiont from Florida, USA - Sample 2 (SPAdes) (version 2) | ecosystem: Host-associated > Tunicates > Ascidians > Unclassified | place: Key West, Florida...
AAAATACCTTCTTGATAGTGATTAACAAACTTAATCCTTATGGTCTTGGATATACGCTACGTGCCTTGTGAATGTTCTGTGTATTGGATGTTCTGTATCTATTTGGTCTTTGTTGTTGTTGCCTTTTTCTTGAAGCATCAGTTTACTATCAGTGAATATTTTTATCTTTTGCCATTGCTAATTTTCTAAAGTTGCGTCTGTCCTTTGCGTATCGCTGCTGTTACAGCTGAGTAAGCATATAATGACTGACCCATGGTCAGCTGACTTTGATGACCTCCGGGTCTTTTCGTTGGCCATGCAAAATAAACTAGAATTGTCTGAATTGTCATCCATTGATTTTATTGTCCGCGAAACTCAACATTAAAGATACTTGTTTAGGCGTTTAAGCAAAACCGTGATTTTACAGTTTTAACTGCGACAAATATCCGCTACCTCTGTCAAAATGTTTACCTGAGTTGAGTCAAACTGATCTCCACCAAATGCCGAAACGCAAGGCTTGATTCCACCAGTTCCAACTGCTATCATAAAAAGACCCACCATCGAAAGAGCCCTGCACAGTAAGTTGCAGATATAAAAACGAAAACTGAACGTCGTCGGTGAGTATTGTTACAGAATTATCAACAGATAGCATAATTGTGAATATTAATAGAACTCTGATGTATCGAGAAGTGCAACGTATCAGCGGATCACTGCTGTTAATATCTGTTGGATTAGATCTATCAACAATTTTCTGAACTGGGAAAAGAAAATAATAAACGTAATGGAGAAACCTCCTGATTTTGGTGAACATATTATGACTGATGTTGATCAACGCCTAGTTTTTCAGGGAAGGTAAATGCATTATGTAGCAGTTAACTTGGCGAGAACCTTTGCCACGTTTTGACTACAGTATCGTGGTTTCTACCGAGGTTTGGTTCTAATTTTACGTAAACTACCACAGATCGACAAAAGCGCGACGTAAGCAGTTTAATAGAACGTCACATACACGCTTTCATGCTGAAAGCAATTGAAAGCAGTAATCTTCAAAATAAAAAATGTAATCCAAATGACTCTTAAAAATAATTCAAGCTCACTTGTTAAAACTATATGCCTTATATTTGTGTTTCGAAAACATACATTCACTCTTTCGTCCTTGACAACATCAATACGAACAGGAGAGATATGAAAGGATTTCGTCTTGAAATTCAAAAGACTCATACCAACGAGCAAGTTCACAAAAAATCTTTTTGCCAAATGTGACCGAAGTTCACATTTGCGTTTTAATCTTACATATGAGTTTCATGACTTGGAATGTAAGGAATAGCTGAGACAGTCTTCACGCCGTGCCCAAGAACATAAACAATAGAAAGATACAATATTGTTCGGTACTTCCCCCAGTACGAGTCAGCAATGATAGCGCCCACGAGCGGGAAAAAGTAAGCGAAGAACGCGAACGCATGGAAAACAGATGTTGCCGTGTCTTCGTTAAGCATGAGGAAGTTTCTTACGTAAAGAACCAACACCGCTGCAAAAATACGTCAAAAATATTGTTAACAAACTTAGATTACTGTTGAGATTGAAAAAAACATTTGCAAAAGCAAAAGGAATTAACAAGACACTGATCTTTGACCCCTTTAACTTTAATATTTTGCAGAATTTTGCTTACTTCTCATGCCGTAATATGAAAACCGTTCGCAAAATTCATTTCCAAGGATGAAGAAGACGTGTTTCGGATATCTTTTTCGGACTTCCTATGAATAAGAGACGTTTTGATTTGTTAATTATGTTTACAGTAAAAAAATTACGGTAACTATCCGCGAAAGTGTGTCTTTCATTCACATTTAGTTATATCAGCTATTTCTGAGATCAAACAAGCGTGAACAGCATGTGAATTTAATTTTTAACCTTGTCTTTCAGATATCAGTGGTTAGCGAAGTGTCAGTAATTCAGATAATTTTAATGGCTTACAAGTACAACGACTTCTAAGATCTCATCCTGAAACGAGCAAACGCTATGAATACTAGATTACCAAATTCATTCAGTTAGATGTTCAAAGAGTCACTGTTGACTTTAAAAATATGGCGGAACCTTCTGAAAAGTTTGTCATTTGGTGTTTTGAACTGGTAAACTGTTTTCATTTTTGAATATTATTGTTATTAGTAAGAACAGAGGCAAAACGCCAAGGCAGCTTAGTAGGCAATGCAGATAGCGGAAAAGTAAAAATCTTAAAACCTTGTTGTAAGGAAATCCTTTTAGCTTCTTTAATAGCAGAAAAAGAAATTCCGTAGGCAAACAAAGACGTTGTATGCATTAGTTTCAGCCACATAGTTTTTGATGTACCGGCTTTACTTCAGCGTTAATTTTTAATTTTCTTAGCCAAAGCAAATCAAGGGCATAGATGACGTACCAATTTTTGGTCAACTTAAAAGGCTCGTAGTGAAATACATTGCAGCGCCTTGATTCAAATAGACTAAGCCTGTTGGCATACTAAATAACTTCCCAACTACCTTGCTATCTTGTTGCACATGTCTGCCAAAGGTACAAAGTTGATGATCAAGAAATCAGACCACGTTGTGTGAATGCACACAGCCGATTGATATTGTCAGTGGGGCGAATTACCTATGTCCAGATGCCAAGTGTTAAATAATCCCAAGCCTGTTTAAAATGGTTCCGATCAGCCATCAGCGAACCATGTGAGAATTTGTATTCTACGAGATAATTCTTAACCGATTTTTTCGATCAATAGACTCAGTTTTGTTTAAAAGCAACTCGTCCGTCATCTTCAGCAGTATCTGATTTAAAGATTCCGACGTTGTGCGTCAATGGATTCTCTGCAAGAGCCTGAAAAAATCTTCACCAGGTGCTTGGCGAACTATTTAACTCTCTTCTGTTGGCAACGTCTGTTTGGAAAATGATTCCAAGCGCAAGTTGGGATTGAATGAGGCAGCAATTAATTAAACCCAGGCCAAGGACTAACTTTGACCCATATAAGGTAACTCAAAACCAAAACATAATTCAACTGGCCACTGTTAAGTACATCGAAAGTTGCAGTTGATACTTAAAAATTTCTTACTGCCAAACAAAATTTTCTACTTGCAGTATCTATATAAAAACATCTTCGATAAATGTCTGTGTGTTTTTTGAAAATTCACCAGTGGTTTGAAATAAAAAGGAATGTTTTTCGTATTCGTCTAAAATGCAAGCGTAGCTGTGGCTGGATAAGTAAGTAGCTTCTCAACCATCTCAAACTCGTCTGTAAATTTTCAATGCAAGAACACAATGACGTAATGAAAAAAATGCCTGTTTCGCCTCGGGGTGAACTTGAGGTAAACGGATTTACGAAAAGCTCGTTTTACTGCTGAATACTCTTTCAGTGTATTTTCTGGAACATCTACACTACGTTTAACCCCACGTCTTTGCATACATTTTGCAGTACATCACATCTTCTGCAAAAATATTAGTCAGAGTTTTTACGTGAAATAAAATCAAAAACTTGCTTTGCACACGAAAATTCACAGGCTTCGATTGCTCTACCTTCTTATTCGAAACAGGAATGTTTTGGTGGTGTAGTAAGTTAAAAGCGTAAAGAATTTCAATCAACCACATTTTATTTTTGCAAGTTCACGCAATTATTGCAGTCGAAATTGTCGGGAGCGCATTTAATCAATTATCGGACTTACCTTGTTTCTATTTCGCTCTTGATTACCGTTTGAAACATTAGCGTCTTCACCATGTTTTTCAGCCAATGAAACATGTTCAAGTTCCATAACTTACAAAACCCGACAAAAGCCCGTTTTCGACTGTATAACTTGCGTAGCACTTTCCTGAAAACGACTTCATATAAATTAAGTCCTTTCCACTTCGACCTTATCAATTATTGCGTTTAATAAAAAAAATGTATGTCTATTGCAGAAGGTACTCAATTCTAGAAACACATCCATTGTTTCGATTAATTGAGGCTAATGAACAGGGCTTTTAGTTTTTTACACACTACAATGGAAGACCTCTAGCCTTTCTAACGTGAACATTAGCTGACCTGAAAGTTCTCGGTGGCCGGCAACGTTTGTAGAAACCGAAAAGCAGCTTCATCAGTCGTTACGCATGATCAACGACTGGCCAATTCGTTCAGTGCTGGCATTACTGAGTCGTTGCAAGGATTGCCTACAAACAGAGACGTTTCCTTCCTATCTGTTTTGTTTTGCCGCATGCTTAGACCACGCTGTACTTTGATCGAGCACAGAATAGACGAGGATGTATGCTTTTTTCGTTGCGAGCAGTTGAAATACATGATTGACGGATAACGCGATTTGCTTTATGGTTGCAATGCAAAAAGTTGGTGTAGTGAAAAACATAAAGGCAAAGCAATCATGGTTCTGCCTCTGGCCTTTGAAGCTACATCTTTCAGAATTTGTCTAGATTGGAGAAAATCACCGTTTTGACTCAAAACAAGCAGTTGCCAGATTGCTTTAAACCAGAGGTTCTTTAAACTTTTTCGGTCGCGTCCATTTTGGCGCTAGCCATTGATGCTCTTGCCTCACCTAACTTCAAAATCAATCAAACACAGAAACAGACCAAGAATTAATTTACCTTTATGCTGCTCAATGGGAAGAATTCAACCGTGTTTTGGAAACCAGCAGTTTCATTCGAGGATTTGTAAAAGACAACGCACCTTGCAAATCGCCTCCACATTCCAGTTTGTTCCGAGATTTTGTCTTGTCCCCTTTGTTTTGATTATCGCTTTTATTGTGAAATGATAATAAATGTACGAATGATGAAAGCAATACATTTAATACTTTTCGATAAAATGTGTCGCTTCATACTCAAACTTGCGTAACGTATTTGATCTTGGTTGTTGGTAAAATCCAAGATATTTTCGAGTCCACTAAGCATTAATAAAAGTATTATTATGTGTTGAGCGTTTTGATTACATTCCTACCATTGATGACTTGATAATCTTTTGCATATCATCTAATATTTCTACAAGTATTGTCTTTGAACTCCATCCTAATCGCCTTTTTCATTTTGTGTTTGGTTTGTTGCGAGAGTAATGTTTTTCGTTGTAAAGTGAGCTGCAAATGTTAAATGAGGTTTAGCTCTTATTGCTAAAATTAAAAAAGATATACGTAAATGGTTTGCTCTCAGTGCTGCTGTTGCAGACGCTGCGCCTAGATCCTGAAAATTAGAATGAGAAAAAGTCTGTTTCATGAATGTTTCGATTATTTTCCACCCCTTTTATCGTTGACATAATTCAAAGGAGCTTTCTATCGAAACACATTGATATTGTCATCTTGCCGACTATGACAAGACTTCTTCGTTTATTGTATCGTGCTTCATTGTTCTTATTTATGAGTTATAAAGCTGTACCTTTGCTGCAACAAACGAGCCAACGCACTCAACGCTAACTGCGAAGCCCAAGTGGCCTTGAGAAATGTTATCGCCTGTCGGAACTCTCTGTTTTTGATCACTTCACAGTTTAAAATCAAATTGACGCCAGAACAAACGATACAGCGATTCGATAAAAAACAAACTGCAGCGTCCCTTAATCGAAGCCAACGCTATTAGAAGGGAATAAATTTCAGTGCATAACAAGTGTGCTTCAGTTCTACAAACCTGCAATGCACGAAGTTTCGCGGTTGCAGTGTGCGTCACAGATCATTCGTCAAGCGCAGCGGCTTCATGCTACAAAACTTTCGCTGCAATATGCACGAGTTCAGAACGTCCAACACAATGTCTCCAATTCCACGCTGCACAGATAGGTTTGCATAACTGCATGACGTTCAGGAATAAAATTTGAAAAAATACCAACAATTTATTACATACTGCGAGCCTGCGTCACAACACTACTAGCAACAAACTTACTGACTGCACCATAAACGTGAAAGTCACGAAGATGTTTAACTGAAAACCACTACTATGTTCCTAAGCGTGCCATGAAGCTCACCCGTCACATAGAAACTTTAACAGCATAGAGATTTCTCGTAAGTCGTAACATACATGTAACGAGCAGTTAAATTTTTGTGATGTGTTTGGTACATCCCGAAGGTGGACGTGTATAGGAAACGTTTTGTGAATACCCATAAAACGCAGTTATTTGCATGGAAACGATAATTTTGATTCAGCCACTCATTTCATTAAAGTAATCATGCTGTTGGCGTGATTACTTTGCTGTTCATGCTGTTGGTTGCAACTAGTCAGTACTGAAATATATTGCATTTTTTAATGTGAGGCAGATATCGTTTGAAGAGTTTTTACTTTTGAAACTTTTGAAACCAAGCTTTTGTTCTTTGGGAAAAAAATTTCGAAAGTTCTGTATTGCTTCTCATTTCTGAACTTTCGTGAAACCGCAACTTATCGAATTTGCTAAAACAATCACAGGTCCATGCATTCAAGGATTTTCCTGTCTTCCCGTTTAGAGAAAATAGTTTGTAGCTGGACAAACACAGTTAGTTTCGAGCAAATGGTTAAGCACCACAATAGAGCTATGTTCCTGATACAACTCGATCTCACAGAAAACGCATCTGACACAAATTCTAAAAATGCTGATTGTGTTCACAAGCTTGAAAAACTGGCAGCAAACATTTAATATTGAGGTTCTCAAGGTACACCCTAATATCATATTTATAAAAAGTGAAAAACACGTTTGGTACAGAAATAAATGTTACTAACTGCAGTTTGTTTTGAAGAACAGCTCCATTTTCGGTAAACCTGTTACACCGTCGCTCAGCAACATGTTCAACTCAAAAACAGAATGTCATGAGTCGGGAAAAACCGGTTTAAACCAGTATGAGGCACTGCCTGATATGGATGAAGCTGGTTGACTGAAATGTTTTCGACATATGTGGCAGCAGAGGCAGTGCAGTGGTGTAAATATATTGTTTTATCATTGTTGTTTATGACATTGTTGGCTTCTTGATCTTACCTGTTTGCGTCTCACAGCCAATATCGAATCATTTGTATGCAAGCTGCTTGCCTTACCTTTTCCTCAGGTCTGAAATAATTCAACGCATGCTCGCGCAGCTCCTGACTGCTTGCTTAACTGCTTGACTGCTTGACTGCTTGCAAAACTGCGATTTCTGCTGGACTTCGATCACTCTCTGAAACTAAGTTGCGGGAATTTGAACGTACCTTGATGTGTGACCAGCTAATGATTCTTTTAGTCTTTGTATTTCGACTTCAAACAAATTGATACCGGTCATTAAAACTATGGGACTCATAGGAGGCCAGCGACAAAACAAGGCATGTCGGGAATCTGACGGCGGAAGAACTGAGGCAACTCTTCAGTGAAGGAAGATGGTGGTTCGATGCCTATCTTGTGCAGGACCGGAGTTAACCAATGAAAAACGGGTTCTTAAGGAAGATACTTCCAAGCATCCTAGGAATGGAAACCCTACAGAAGCAAGGGTCTGTTATTTTCAATCAAGAGTTTTAGACTATAACGTTAGAACACGGGTTCTTAACCTGGGGTCCGCGCAGGTGATTTAAGGTGCGCACAAATGTGATTTTAGGTTAATAGGCTTTGCTCTGACATTTCGATCGCTACTATGACGATTAGGACCTAATTTCAAATATTTATTGCAACATTTCTGCTTGAGGGTACTAGGGGTCCATGACTAACAAATGTTTAAGAACCGCTGTTTTGGAGTTCCGGCTTTCGCTAACATGGGTGCTGTCGATTTTTCCCCAGAAGTAGTGACTTTAGTATGCAAACTTATATTCGCGTTTACATGGGTTGACAACAATTTTTCATTATTATTTAAAAATGACAACATATTTCATTATTTCGGACTTAGGAAGTTTTGAGCTCTTTCAGGACGTAATGAAAATTCCGGAAAAAATACAAAATCCGAACAAAACGTCGCCCGGTTTGATCTTGGAAATGAAGAACTTTGTAGGACTTTGCCGTAATAAACACAGTCCGGGTTTATCACTTTTTGCAAGGGCATACTGTATAATTATCGCCTATGTCAAATAACTTTCTGGACAATAAACTCGCTGGACATACAAAAAAGCTTGGGAGTAGCAAAAAATAAAGCGAGGTCGGAGGGCGATCAGGATTAGACAAAAATAATAGGTATCTTTGAAAGGCTGTTGAAATGAGTTGCTCAAAGCTTTGATAGCCATATAAACCAGGCCCGTAACCAGGGAGGCGCAGGGGGGGCGAAGCCCCCCTAAAATTATTTTCGCCCCCTCTGGAAAAATTTGTTGGACATAGTTTGAAACTATTGGAGATAGTTTAAAAACTTTGGGCCACTTTCAGAAAACTCTTCGCCCCTCCTGGTGTCCCAAGCTGGTTACGCACCTGATATAAACTTACATCAGAAATGTTGTACAAAGTCTGGAACAGCGTTTCTAGGGGCGCGAATCCCTAGTTCCCCTCAAGAAGAAACGTTGCAATAAATAGTTGTAACTGGTCTTAATTTTTTTAGTAGTAATCGAAATGTTTGCAAAGCCTATAAAGTCTTTAAATGGCATTCACGGACCTCTTAAGGGGCCCCATGTTAAGAACTCGTGCAAACTCAATGTCAAGAACCCGTGGTCTAAAATTGAGGCTGCTAACCGGCGGCTCGTGAAGCCATTTTGTGCGGCCCAGCTAGTTTAGCTCTGTACTAGTTAGTTGGCCCGAGGCCACCGTGATAGACAATGGTGTCCTCGGAAGGCCTCACACAAAACGCCGAAACATGGCTTTAGAAACGCTTTTATCGCTCTTGTTAGCAGCTGATGCTGTGCGGCCAGCGGTGACCAGTTAGTGACAAAATGCGGCCCCCAAGAATGAAACGTTGGGCAGACCTGGAGGATTAGACAGCTGCAGTTGTAATGGCAAACGCAACAACTTCACTTGACAAGACAAGGTTCGCTTGTGACTAGTCGTTTCAGTGCTTTGCGGAAGACGATATACGTGCTGGACACTCCCTGCAGTTCTTTAAGTCTGCTTTGACCTGTTCCACTAAATTTTAGATTTGATTTGCTTTCCACGGTTCTTTCACATTTTCTTCAAAAATTGTTTAGTTGCTTTTAGCTTTTTTAACTTTTGTTTTTAAACGATGAAGCCGCCACCAAAGCTTGCATAATGCCATTACAAGGCACTTTTGACTCTTTTACTGAAATTGTAAATTTACTTGAAGCAAATACCAAGGTTAGATATTATATTCTGTTTGGGCGTCGTCATTTGAATTAAGATCAACACAAAAGCACGAAACCAATGGAATGAGGGATGGTAGAAAGCTGCAGTTTTGCATGACACGTTCGCCTTTTTCGCAATTCCATAGAAAAGTGCATAAGTAACAGTTTTAGCAAATGAAGCTAAAGGTGTACCATATTTAGGCAAAAAATATTAGCCGAGTTTGCTTGAAAAAATGTACTTTTATGAAGCATTTAAGCATGACCTAGATTCGTATAATAAAGCGTGAGGCTAGTCAAGTGGCAGACATTAGCATTTTACAACTTTTTTGGAAGAGAACTTTCTTTTGCAAACTGTGGGCCACGTTTTAATCCACCTAGTGATCAATCTAGTGATCAATACCGGTGAGTCACGCGAAAATTTTGTTCACTTTCATAAATATATTTATGTGCTTTTGTACTTGCTTAAAACATGTCAGCATTTCTGCCTGTCCATGCCGTCAGGTAGAAAACTGTTTTTCCGCAATTGGGCATTTAAAAAAACGCAAACAGGTGAATGTCTGTTGCTCAAAGATGAAACTGTCGGTTACTATTTTCTTGAATGGGTTTTCCAAAAAACAGACAGTTGCTGTTGTTTGCTTTCTCTTAACGCTCACTGTATGAATCACCGTATTGAATCCAGGCCTGGCCTTCCTCAGAAAAATAGGGAGAATGAATAAAAGTGAAGACGACTGAAGTCGCTAGAACTTAGACTGATTCCAGCATTTTAATTTGCTGGAAATCACTTGACTCAAAACAGTCGACAGATTCTTCAGATAATTCCACCTGAAAGAGGGAGCATATTTCGAGATTTCTAGCTTACCCAAAAATATGTTCTGAAAGTAAACCAGCCACTGTTCGAAGTTCGTGAGGCTATAGGTTCAAAATATCTATTGCATGTGCCCATTACAGTTGCAACACATCAGCCGGGAAACTCTCCATTGCACATATGTTTCATTTCTGAATCTGTGTTGTTTTGCCTACCTGCCACCAGTTCAGTTCTCGTATGGGCTAAGCCAGGGGTCGGCAACCTTTTTTGCACTGCGCACCGGTTTGAAACTGAAATTTTTTCGCGGACCGGCCTTCAAAAACCACAAATGTTCAACAATGAATATTTATTACAACTCATGTAAGTTATTACAACTTTGATTTAATAAGAACCTTGAGCTTGTTTTGCCGCAACGAGACGCTCCCACCTAGGAATTATGGAACTCATTGACATCCGCAATATGGCCCTCACGTCCAGTCTGTTTCG
>Ga0210059_1017086_pt1 | contig 10390 bp, 7 predicted proteins | sample Ectturendosymbi2_FD_188042 | JGI IMG/M metagenome (GOLD analysis project Ga0210059, IMG submission 188042) | Ecteinascidia turbinata endosymbiont from Florida, USA - Sample 2 (SPAdes) (version 2) | ecosystem: Host-associated > Tunicates > Ascidians > Unclassified | place: Key West, Florida...
TACGTAGCATAGGCTTGGAAACACAAAATATCATCATGATAGTTCAGTCCATCACTCCGGGCTGTTCTTCTTGAAGCACCTGTTGGGCGAAGTCCTCCAATGTCCCCGAATCCTGAAACAAAATAATTTTTATCTGTTTGTTTTTCTCCCCGAGTATAAGAAACCGAGCTCGGCGTTATTCCTTGTTTAACCTTTTGCTGAAGTGAAGGGTATGGCAAAGGCATAGATTCATGACACCAGAAACCTCATCTCGGTCTTCTTGGGTAGATGCTGTGAACTTTAAAAACCATTTAAAACTCTATGCACAATGGGAGTACATTTTTTTTAAAAATTCCTTTTGCAAATCTTCCGAAAGAACATAAATTTTCTATTACTATCCATTACTTCTAATATGTCAATGCTGTCACCATAGGTTATTGTGGCACACAGTTGTATCTTGATCGTCTGTATTATTCACCATTATTTTTTGTCATGTGTCTTGTCCCTTTTCCTCATCAGTAGCCCTGCATTATCGTGGTTGCTGCATGACTTTCAACATTTCTAAACTGCATGGCCACTCACATTTTGTGCAGATGCTCTGACCCGTTTATTTCTTCGCTGCTCATGCACTCAATACATTTCATTTTGTCTTACTTCCTTGTGTTTCCTATATATACGAGATAAAGAAACATCCACAACCGACCAGATCACAACAGATCACGCTCATAACAGATCAGTCCCTAACAGAACACTTTCATACCAGACTATTACACAATCCAGTACTTCATGACAGAACATGTTCCTCAAACACTACCTTCATAGCAGACCAGTCAATAACGGACAGATTCATTAGGGATTGTGTTCATAACAGATGGGTGATGTTAACCCAAAAGCGCACCATTAAAATCTCTATAGGAAACCGATTTCACGTAACACCACACATCTTCAGTTGTAAAATCTTGTTCAACTAAAGTGTTTGTTTGAATACTATTTTAGGCAAACAAGCTCAGAGGCGCCTATGCCAAGCGCTCCACTGCAGCCAAAACACTCTGCTTCGCGCCTATTTCATGCCTAACCCGTCAACACTGGATCGTTGCTCATTAATGTTGTCGCATTGTGATGTTTGCTACACATTGACAAACGAAATCACCAAAATGATTTCACAAACTAACCTACCGGTAACATTATGCACGGCACTAAGATTCTGATGGACATGATCAGAGGGGTTGGAAGAAAACTGCCCTGGTGGAGCCCTGCTCAACAACTTCAGGGAGGAATCGCAGCTTACAACGAGGGTTTGGGTAATGTCCGCACTTGGAAGAACCTCGATGTTGGAACAACACACATCGATTATTCAAATGATGTGGTGGCTCGAGCCAAGTTCTTCAGAAGAAATGGATATGTGAAAAGGTTAATTTTTCTGTCAGCCTCTCCAGTAGTTATTTTAAAACATTTAGAAGCAAGTTCTCTTTAGGGTTTCTGTTAAAGGGGAGGCAATTATATTGCAATTCAGGGAAAAGGACAACGATTTCTGCTCGTGAATTGCTTGTTTTCAAACAATAGAATCTCATTCACTTTAAATATTTTGAAACTCATCCATTAATCTAATAGTCTTAAACGACAAATGAAAGATTTTTCAGGTTGTTTGAATTGCAGTTATACAAAGTTTGTCTTCTGCTTTATAATCTTATCTGGCAAATTCCTGCATTTTGACCTTCAATGTTGTCATTTCGTAATGCATTCCTAGCACGCGCTGCAAAAACACTATACAGTTCAGAACAGTGCCACTCCCTTCTGTCCAACAGCAAAATACTGTAATGTAAGAGGAAGTTAAGAGGAAAGCAATAGCACCTCTACACAACGTTGAAAGTAGTTATCAGGTTACAAATTGTGCTTTTCATCGGAGCTGTGATTGTGAGCACTTTCATGACCTAACACCGCACACTTTCCACATTTGCGCTAGATATTTCACAATCTTTAAATAGTTCAAGATATTGGGACTTGATGACTTTCGATCTCGGTTTCAGTAGAGCAGGAAACGTTGACTGCATGTTTTTGCTGCTCTTCATACGTGATTTTTTATCAACATGTAATCACATTGCTTTGCTTATTATGGTCCTTTATTTTGCAGTTGGAAATCACTCATCAGCACTGAGTTGGAAATCACTCATCAAAAGTCGAAGTTTAAAAATGGCGGCAGTCGCCACGAACAGAACCACTTTCAAGCAGAGCAAACTTGTCAGTTCTCCAATCGGTCGTTGTTCGGATCCTCACCTGTTGTCGTGAATCTTGGGTGATGACTAAAATAATGTTATCCCGAGTGCAAATGGCTGATATGGGACTTTTGCGATGAGTGCACAGCGTGACATTTCGCGACAAAAGTGCGCAGTTGTGAAATTGGTACCGCCCTGAAAGTCCAGCCACTTCTCGGAATCGAGAGATCTCAGCTACGTTGGTTCGGCCATGTGCCCAGAATATTCCACGAGGGATTGGTGAGGAACGTCCTTCTGGCTCTACCCACGGGCAAGGGGCCCATAGGTCATCCAAGGCCCGTGTGGAGTGACTGCATCTCCGACCTTGTTTGGTCCCGTCTTATTGTGGAGCCAGCAGAACTATCTGAGATTCCTGTTGACCGTGACGTATTTCCAGACCACCTACTGTTCACGCGACCCTTCTCAGAGGGAAAGCGGACATGAAAATGAATGCGTTTCACAGACATAAGCACTTTTCAGATTTCATGCAAAAACTTGACCTGAGGCAAATTTCATGTTGGCCTTAAAGCAAAGATAGGCTGAGGTATTTGTACAAAGGCGATTAATTAAATAATTATCCTTTTTGGCCATAACTGGCCAACCACTAAAGCTAGAGGGCCAATCGAGTCCACTACAGATGCGCATTTTATCCTAGTTTATTTTTAAACGAAAAAAGTAAATTGCCACTTGAATTCTTCCTTCGGGTCCCGATGACGTCATCAAAATCACTTGACCTTCCGCAGTTGTTACGTCACATCAAAAAAGTTCAAACCCGAAAATTCCCATATATTTTTGAACCGATTCTTTGAGCCTTTCCGCTTCTTCAGATTTATGGAAATGATTTACGGAACGCTTGTGACCAGGGCTGCGGAGCTGCAGCGCCAGAGCCGCGTATTTTCCCTGGAGCCGGAGCTCAAATTAAAAATCAGGAGCCGGAGCTCAAATTAAAAATCAGGAGCCGGAGCAATGGCTACTTGCGAGGAAGCTCCGGCTCCGGGTCCATTTCTAGATACAGCGGTTTCACCAAATTGACTTATGTGTGCTATTTATAGCACACTGCAAGTGATTGCTACGAGTTACGATACCAGACTGAAACAATGGATCTGCAAGCCTTTGATGCTTTGATGTTTCTTTTATCGCTAAGGCTGTGACATCGTAAAAGGCAGGCGTCGTGTTACGTGTTGAACAATGGTTCCCAAACACTGTTCTAAGAGACCCATGCAGCTCCAGAGCACCATTCGTGCGGCTTTTAGATATCTTTCAGTGACAGATTCTATTTGAACAAAAGCTGATGATGCCTACATCGTAGGCGAAATATATACTCTGTAAGAGCTTAGTGTCTGATTCTTTGCTGGGAAAATATTCCTTTCGATACACAGTGTCTTTCAGTAACACCTCTAATATTTTGTGTAACAGACTTAGTTAGTACAATAAAACAAAACGTGTCAATTGACTTTTGGTAAATTTTTTTGTGCGGTTCTCTAAACAAATCGTAGGTCTGGATTTGGCTCCCTTCAGCGAAATGGTTGAGAACCACTGTTGTAAAAGTAAGAAAAACGTTAACTATCATAACATCTTACTTTCGATAGTCAGAACGATCAAACCGGATCTGCAGTAGTGCAACGATCTAAAAAAAACTGAGCTATAATGAGTAGCGGGGTTGCCAGGTCGGCCTTTTTTAGGCCAAATGTCAGAAGTCTGGCCTCTTTTCAAGTTGGTTGGCCAAAAAAATTATTTGGCCTTTTGACCTTTTTTGGCTCATCTCAAGTTGGTTGGCATTGAAAAGTTCGTCTGGCCTTTTGGCTCTTTTTGGCCATTTTGCGCTGAAAAAGTTTCCTCTGAACAAACATTGTAGCACTCCATTTTGTCGCCAACTCATATGCAAAATTTGTAATAAATGCTATATCAGACTGGCGCCCGCGTTTTGATGTTAGTACGATTTGAAGGATGCCAGACTCGAAATAATTAATTTTGCGTAATTACCGGAAATGTCTGCACTGCGTAGTGTGTTGCTTGTAAGCGCGAAGGAGGCTCAACGCTTGCAGCCAGGTCTGCTGCGTCTCCGTGACAGAAATGCGAGAATGACTTCGAGAAGTGGAAGGGCTCTCATGATTCTGGCCGTAAACGCAAGAGTGAATGGGAGAGACTATCGTGCAAGAACTTGCCCATGCAAACTGTGGCACCAATGTACCCAAAATGTGAAATCTCACAAACCATGTCAGAGAAGCATCAGTAATGAGTTCCAGTACAAGGCCATCCAAGACTTAATCCAAATTTTAAAGAAAATTTGAACTTATATTTTTAGTTAGATGTGTTTGCGTCAAAAGAATAGCAACACCAAAAACAAAGTTTTACGTTTTTTCTGGCCATAAAACAATCGGTTTGACCTTTTACTGGCCTCTTTTTGGCATTGTTTGGCTTTTTGTATAAGTTTTCATCTGGCAACACTGATGAGTAGAAACAGGCTATAATAAAATATCAATAGCGATTGTAGCTGTGTAATCCTCCTTGTAGCAGGGAGTATGATTAAGATATGATACCATTGCAGATTCAAGCGTGAAATGCACGGCATACCATTGTAAAGTAGGAATTTGATTAGAAACCATGAGGCTTACTAGCAAGGTTTATTAGATTACCGGCAAAGTTCACTAGGAAACATTACGTTAACAAGCAGTAGCATAGCATGCAAGTTATAAATAGTTGGTAGCGAACTAGCATTGCTTTGCATAGCAGCCTGCATTATTAAGAGGCCATAAAAATCAATATAACCAATGTGGACTTTTCTTGAAGTTTTCATCTGTGGAAAAAATCTGTGTTTTCAGTACGGTAACCAGTCGTATTTTCCCCTATGTTTTGCAGGTCAATTTGTGCTTTACTTTGCGATTCACCACTGCTTAATGTGAGTGCAAAAGATAAGAAATCAGAAGTTTTCAGCGAGTTTAAAAACGTCAAATGTGAATTTCTTGCTAGAAGTCATACTATTTTGTACAACAAAGTGCTTGTAAACAAATCTTCTCATTTGCATTTATGCAAATGTGTGTGTTAGAAAGCAAACAATCAAGAGGTAATCGACTATGTGCTTTGCGCTCTTTGCATGGTTTGCCCGGGTAGCGCTGTGAGCTGGAATCGACAAGACTACAACAGGCCGAGGCATGCAACGAGTGCAAAACACTTGGTCAATTGCGACTGGTCTGTGTTTATATGCTCGGACACAAATGTAGTTTTCCAAACAGCCATTTTCTTGATTCTGGTCGTAAGAAATAACAAAACGTCCTCAGACATTGACAATAAAACCAGCAGTTGCCTTTCCAGAAATTGTTTATATTACAGTTATCCTTAACTGTTCTCGGAACCGTCTGAACCTGTGATTGTTGTTTTTTCGCTGATTTCCTCATGGCAAGAGCGCTGCTTGTAAAAAACTACCAGATTAAATTACTCAAAAAGGTTTGTTATATTCTCTTAGTTTTATGTACTTGATTTGATTCATTTTCCAATCAACTTGAGGCACACCAAGACAGTTACAATATTAATGTGTGAAAACGAACAGAAACCGAAGTTGGAGCCGGAGCCGTAAAAAACGAGAGCTCCGGAGCTGGAGCCGGAGCCATGTTCATGAAAAGAAGAGCTCCGGAACCGGAGCTGCGTCATTTTTACAACGGCTCCGCAGCCCTGCTTGTGACAGGCCTAAAGAATTTATTCGTTTTGTAAAGAAGTCATAGTTTGCTCTGAAGATTTTTATCAGCACCCCAAACGTAGGATGAAAACACTTTATTTTCAGTAACCATAATCTCAGTCGATAAAAAATCTCTTACAGATCCAGTCAAGAATGTCTGCTTTTAGCAAGATCATTTTACTTTTGTAAAAAATTTAGGCTGACATTTGATTGCTAAACGTTTCAAAATGATAAATTTAAACCAGCTAGTGCTGTACAAGCCTATACCAGTCATAAACACTGACATAACACTATCGCTACACTGAAACTCATGGTCCTGCTGTGCAGGCTTTAATAGCATGTTTTGAAACACACAGTGGAAACTTCTCTTGTGCAAGCAATAAGTCATGTGATTAAGTCACGTGTTCCGAGCTACCAACGACAATTCCACACACAAGACTTGATTTTGTGGCAAACGCTCTGACGTTCCGACTGAATGGCAAGTGCAACAAAGATATCGCCACAAACTTTTGCTTCAGACGTGCCACCAGGCATGGCCAAGCATTCTGTGTTTCGACAGTTAACTTTTGATGAAAGCAGGGATGTAGATCACCCACATGTGACAGCTTTGAATTTTTAGACTACAACTATTTTTAAAATAACAAGAAAATGTTTTTGCACTGTTAAAACAATGACTAATTGATTTTGTACTAGGTCCCACAATAATGTAAGCAACTGCGTAACAACGAATGGTCATTCTCGTAAACCGATGGTGTGTAGGAAAGTTTCTGGCTAAGCTGCAGCACCTCAGTTGTTCGCCTTAGCCACTGGCTCCACTGTTAGCACTTGATTAAATTAATCCATTGCCATAGTCCAGCATAGGTATAAAACATGCGGGCCGCGTTCATCCTGCGAAGGCATTTTGTGGGGGATGCGATGCTTTTTGAAATTTTCAGGCTCCTGTTTGCAGTTCCCGGCCGGCGAGTAAACAAGTTCATTTTAATCGAATGTAGAGGTGACTAGTAATGAGCTGGTTTTACCTAACGATACAAGCCGCACGAAACACTGTAATCCGATGAAAAACGCTTTTCTAGTGAGGTTAAATTACGTCAACCATATTCACCTTACTCATTACACCAGTGTTTTTCAACCTTTTTGCTGCAGCGGAACCTTCCGTGTTTCAAACCATGCTATCAAGCCTGTAGAGCAGGACCATGAGTTTCAGTGTAGTGATAGTGTTATGTCAGTGTTCATGACTGATATGGGCTTGTACAGCACTAGCTGGTTTAAATGTATCAGTTTAAAACATTGAGCAATCAAATGTCAGCCTAAAAACTTCCAAAAGTAAAATGAACTTGCTACAACCAGACATTTTTGACTGGATCTGTAAGAGATTTTTTATCGACTGAGATCATGGTTACTGAAAATGAAGTGTTTTCATCCTGTATTTGGGATGCTGAAAGAAATCTCTAAAGCAAACTATACATTTTTTTACAGAACAAACAAAATCTTAAGGTTTGTTACAAAGCAGTCCATGAATCAGCCAACAGGATCCTGTGCATTTCTGGCTTTGCAATAATTCCACCTTGCATGTAAGTAACCGGTCTCCACAAAGGTGATGCAGTCGAATCAATCAGTAACTATTTTTGACAGGAAATCGATTTTACGTAACTCTACCCAACTTTAGTGCTGAAATCTCCGTCGAATAGAATATTCTCACACAGATTTTGTTTCCCATTCAAGCATTTTATTCGAATAGAATATTTTCAAGCAGAATTCCTTTCACCAAGACGTACATGAACACCACCCCGTCACAAGTTAAACAGAGATATAGACGCAAGAAGGGGCGGATACAAGATTCCAGGCAGGAGGATATTGCGGGGATCTCCCCACTAAAACCTACGAAAGTAACTTTATTCACCATGAATTTCTACAATTCCGAAAAAAACATTTGCGATACAAGGCAATTTTCCCGTTCATTGTTTTGTCACAGCAGTGTTGTGAAGTGTACTTCATCTCTCTTACTGTAGTGAACCCACGAATGAGACTTGACTGCCAAATATTACTGAAATAGCTCCCCCCCTAAACAGACCAGCTGGATCCGCCACTGGGCGCAAGTTAAATTTTACGAAATTCGCTGTAGTGTCAGTTGAACAACTAACGACTAAAACGTTTGTAAAACATTATTGGAAATTTTCAAAACAATCTTTTCCAGAAAAACTAATCTTCCAACAATATCGAATAATTCAACTGTTTAAGTTTACACAGTGAAATGTGCAGACTAAATTAACATATTGAAAACGTGCAGGACCTCCGATGTAAGGTAAGGTATTTCACTAATTTAATCACAACTACATCAAAAGACAGCAAAATATAATAAAAGTGTAGTACTCTTTTAAGAATCGCAAAGCCACATTTGTGGCTCTGACTTTGTCCAGTCATAACTTGTGGACCGATAAGAGCTGAAGAGCTGTTCAAACCATCTGAAAAAGCGGAAACTCTCCTAGTTTCGATTTAAAAATGTCCGGCTGCTTTTAGGTTTGAACTTTTTTGGTATGACGTAACGACTGGGAGAAGTCAAGTGATTGTAATGACGTCACCAGGACCTAAAGAAAAATTCAAGTGGTTATTTACTTGTTTTTCCTTTAAACATAAACTAAGCTAATATCTGCATCTTTAGAGCCCTTGAAGCTTTAGTGGTTAGATATTAGTTAGGTTCGCCTTTGTCCAAATATCTCAGCCTCTCTTTGACTCAAAGCGACAATAAAATTTGCCTCAGAGCTTTAGATATTCAGTAAATTTGCCTCAGATCAAGTTTTTTGTGAAATCTAAAAGCGTTCATGTCTGTGAAACTCATCTATTTATTTTCAAGCCTGCTTTCCCTCTTAGAAGTGTCGCGGAAGCAGCAGATCTAAGTGGACTGGAAATACCTAACCATCAACAAAAATCTGAGGTGGTTCCGCTGACTCCACGCCATGACGGGACCAAGCGAGGTCGGAGATGTAGTCACACCACCTGGGCCTTGTACGACCTCTGGGCCGCTTGCCCGTGGGTGGACTCAGTGGCGTAGGAGCACAGTCTGCCACCCCTTGCACTAGCTAGCAGAAACTTCCGCACCTTAGTGGGTGTGATATTTATGACGTCATCGTGCTCAGTCAACCATGGAATGATCTTTTGTTTTTGCAAGAACTTTCGACATATTTAATGTAAATTGTCGACTGTTTAATCTCCCCGAACATCATGCCGCGGGGCCCAACGCGCAACTGCAGCTGGTAATAGCTACAAGATGATATCACCATATCAGCAGAGTATTCGAACAACTATACAACTAACAACTATGATAAACAGAAAACCGCCTTAAGTTGGACTGTTTCCAAACTAAAAATAGATTATGAGGCTAACACCAAATTGAGAAACATGAACGTAAAAAACAAATATTTTGTCGCATTTACTCAATAATTAGCATTTTCAAACAAACACAAGATTTGTAGTGGGCGGAAGTTGGTATACCTGAAGTCACCATCACTCAACTCCCAAGATAGCCAAATAAGAATTAAAAAAAATTAATGACAGGAAACCGAAACGCAAACAAAAAAGAAGAAATTAACGAAAGGGAAATGCAAATAGCAAGAATATCACCGACAATAATTAATCTTAATTGAAACAATTGACCGGTATACTTTACTACAACAACTTTAGTCCTAATCGTTTTACGAAAAAGAAATTATTTTCTGGCGTATGTCAATACACAAGAAACGCAGTGGGCTACCCCAGTCAGTGGCGTAACTAGAGGTTTGAGCCAGGGGGAACAAAGCTTATCTGAAAGGGGCCCACTGATCACCGTAGGGGAGCCCACAAACTAAAACTCAGAAAAAAAAGTAATGTCGTGGATGTCCATACTAGATAATAAAAGAAAACACCACGAAAAACGCAAAAAAACACAAATTAAAGAATACTAAATATCAAAATGTCAACTAAAGGGGGCCCAATTTTTACATTTATCTTGCCAGGTTGGCGGCTCGCCCCCTTGCCCCCCCGTCAGTTACGCTACTGACGCCAGTCCTAAGCCAAACCAATTCTGCAGCATGAAAACAGCTCACATATTCAACACACACTTTACCAGAAACGCACTCTGGCCGGCAAAGGCCGGACAGACACATCAGCACGCATTCTATCAGAATGTGAAAAATATTGCAACACACTCCACTCTGCCACCCAAAGTTTCAGCCAGCCAATGCTACATTTCATCAGCACAACGCATAACCGCCGCCTCAATCCTGACGCTAACAAAATTTACTTTCGATGGAAAGAATTGACAAAGTCGATAACCGAGTTTCGCCCAAAGTAGAGCGCAAATAAGATTCTATCAATTTGAGCTTAAAGAAACTCCTCTCGCAACTGGCAATTTAAACACCAATGATAAGATAAAGTTTAAGACACAAACATAAATACGGAATCGAATCAAGTAGACGACAATGTATTAACCACTGTAAAACGTCAATCACGG
>Ga0210059_1017087_pt1 | contig 10390 bp, 5 predicted proteins | sample Ectturendosymbi2_FD_188042 | JGI IMG/M metagenome (GOLD analysis project Ga0210059, IMG submission 188042) | Ecteinascidia turbinata endosymbiont from Florida, USA - Sample 2 (SPAdes) (version 2) | ecosystem: Host-associated > Tunicates > Ascidians > Unclassified | place: Key West, Florida...
CTTAAATTGGGAATTCCAGTCGAAATGGTACAATTTCTTTTGAAACTTTTGTTGAAACAGATTTTTTGCTGTGCACCACGATTTCCATTGATTTTAACAGCCAAATTTCATTCCCTTTATGTTAAGGAGTCGGAGTTGGAAATTTTGGAAAGGTCCGAGTCGGCAGTCGGAGTCTGAAATTTTGGAAAGTCGGTGTCGGAAATTTTGGAAAGGTCGGAGTTGGAGTCAGAGTCGGATATTTTACTCCGACCCGCTACCCTGTTTGATGGCTTGACAAGCTGTATGTTGAAATGGATTTGATGTAGTTTTGAAGATAGTTATGATAATTTTATGTGGGATATTCAATTAAATGCTGACTACTATTGCAATATTCTAATTGCAACTGTGCAATACTGTTGAGCAATATCTCTGAGGGATATTTTACCTGAGGCAAAAAAATACCGGGCCCCAAGCTTCTGGTGCCTTCGTAGAAATTCGCATAGCTTGTTTGTATAATGATCAAAATATAGATAAAACAGCTACCTTGTTAAGATTTAGAAATATATTAATTGTTATGGGGGTGGGGGGTGGTAGTGCCTTGCAGTAACAGTATCATAGGTAATTTCATGGTTGATCAAGGTCGACTTGAAACAAATTTATTGCAGGTATTCGCTCACCCAGAAAATTCAGAATGGTTTCCTATACTTTTGTTATTATTTTTGAGGTCAACATTGTTGCTGATCAGAAACAACCATATTGGGAACAATTTTTTTGTTTTTTATAAGTTTCCACTGCTCTCAGCTTTTTCACTGCTTCCCTGTCCTACCTCTGCTCCGGCATCCCTGCTGGCAACTGTTTTACACCAGTAATGTTGGGCTATGGTTATGTCAGAAAAACTTAGATAGCGTACTTTCATCCTTCCGGGCCCAGTTGTAAACTTTTCCCTTACTGCTACATGCGTTTTATGTTAATTCGACTTAGTATAAACTGAGTATCTCTATGGATATGATTGTTGAAATTCAGGTCACATCACTAACCTAGAATTTCTCGCGAACGGAGCATCATTGACGTTTATCAGTTTTTGGCAAAATAATCGATAAATTTCCAGCAAAGACAAGAAAACTTTTTCTTTGAAGTCAGATAATTACAAGGACAGCTCTACATCGTGGTATTACTTTCATTTTCTGTTAACTTTTCGGGTCATTATATCCAAAGAAATGTTTCAGGATTTGGAATTTTATATTTGCCTAGCAGTTCAAAATAATTTGCCTTCGGTTTTCATATGCATTCTTCTGTCTGCACCCCTCTTTAAGGTATTCGTGAGTCTGCACTCCGTCAGTCCTTTATGACGCTCTAAAACTCAAAACTCTCGGAGTGCATGCTACAGAATCCCCTGCAGTTCTCATAAGCAGTAATTGCGGCCAGACCTGACGAGAGAGGGGTCAAGTGGGTGTACTGCATTGGGGTCTTTACAAGGCTCTGAAAAACACATGGTGTAAAAAACAAGGCGCATCTCTGGCCAATATTATACTGTGTTATCAGCAGGCTTTGTGCACTTCGAAGTCTGTCATTAAAATTCATGCAGATTTTTGCAGGTGATCATGGAACCTTTTCTCAGTTTCTGCGTATTCTTTCACTAGTTGCTACAATTCAAATGTATTACGACGATGCCGCAATACAACAGTTTGAATGTTCAATCGTGACCGAAATTTCAAACTGGGGATAGCTTCACGCGAAACGATTAGAGTCTTAACTCTACGATAGTTTATAATTTCCAAGATTCAAAGGTCTTGACGTTAATTCCGCATCGTCACAGTCATACGAAGCTTTCAGAGGGGTCTAGAAACAACTAAACGGGGGGCCCGAGTCAGCTTTTGGCGCCCTTTTATTTCCAACCAACTCTTCCCATGTCGCCACAAACTAACTGGGTGGGGGGCGGCCAAACTGACTTTGTCCCCGGGCGCGGGAAACCTAGGTACGCCACTGCATGTACGGCGTGACGAAATTCCACCAGTGTCCAGTATCCCTACGTGAGACAGCAATCACAAGTTTTATGATCATGATCTATCCGGAAAAGAAAACCTCGGCAATTCCAGCGCAAAGGTTGCAACGATAACTGTTGAAAGCCTTGCAAAATCTCACTTCATACAAAAAGGCGAACGCAGAGTGAATTTCGCTTTTTCAAGGGTTGTTAACTTTTAAAGTGTTTGCTGCTCCGCACGAACGAAGCTTGCAAGCTGAAGACAGTATAATATCTTATTTCTGGAAGACTTCAAAATGCTTCTGTCATTAATTCACAGAGATATTATCCTGAAAGTATTGGTGAAATGTTCATGGATTCCGACTCCGAAACTACGGATGACAGAAATGATGAGGTAAAGCACTTAGCCTATTACAGAGTTTGAACACAGTGAGGAAGTTCATAAAAATTCCATAATTGAACAAATTGGGTTTATGTAAATTTTTTAAATCACACCGAAAAACTACGAGAAGAGTTAAATCACAAAAAATAGCACGAGTCTTTTGCACAGCGTTTTCACCTGAAGATATCCACCGTGTGTAGTACGGGCGTGGTTTGTGTTTGCCTTTGTCTGGCAGCAATATCGTAATCGCTTGTATTAACTGGTATGATGCGTGCTAGTCTGTACAAAGTAAGCCACACAACAACTATGATTAAATAAAAAATTTTATCAAATTTTTTCCTGACAGCATCAAGAATTATCCTTTGTTTCGCAGAATTATCATGAAAGATCATCTGATGACGCAAGGTCTCTGGATTCCGGTTTTGAAAGTCGTGATGAAGATGATTTTGGTGATGAGGTAACTTATCTACACATTACAGTTACTATTGGAGGCCCTTTGAAATACTGACACATTGCAGTTGCTGTTAGGGCCCTTTAAAAGCAGGTACATGCACATTAGCGTACAGGTGCTGTTGAGGTTTCTTTTGAAAGTAAGGTACTTGCACATTACAACTGCTGTTGGGAGCGCCTTTAAAAACAAGATTCGTACACATTACAGTTGCTGTTTGGGGCCCCTTTTAAAGCGGAGGGCTTACTTATGATCTGCTTTGGAGTATATTATGTGAGTTGATAATAAGTCTTTCACCAAAAATGAGGAAAATGTACGCGCGAAACACCTCAATTGGGGCCCTGAAAGGGGGGGGAACGGCAAGTGCCTCCCTCGCCTCCCCTTCAATTCACCACTCCTCTGTACTCGTTTAAACAATGCTTTGCACTTCGTAGAACTTTATTATTAATGTGCCGGACTTTTATAACCTAACAGTGCAACTGTGCAACATCTCACTCCGTCAACGGGGGAAGCACAGCCTAGCATTGAATTACAGTACTACATGGTTGCACTACACGCCTCAACAAACCCTGATACGTAAGACGAAAATACCAGCTATCTGGAGGCTCTACGCGGTAATGACAATTTTTTATCAACGGTTCAATATTTGCAGTCCAAAATTTGGGGGCGAGACGGCGCTTTTGCTGGCAACAGTGACTGGTGGCCCTGTGGTTTTGATCCGTTTGTTTTAATCACAAACCCGTGGACAGCTCATGCCAGCCATGAAAAGACAAACTTGGCATGCTTAGCGAAATCTGCAACCGACAAAAATGCGTAACTTTTTGGTTAGTACCGTTAATTCATTTCACTTACATCACATAAATTTGAGCCGAAAAGATTCTTCCCCGTATCAACAGCAAAGAGGGTAACTTTAAGCTTATTTAGGTGGGAGGGCCTCATAGTATACAATTAATTGCGAAATGAATTTATCGGGGAGACCACAGCTTGAGTTTGGCGGTATTGACTGTGTATTTGTATGAAATTTAGCCCGCCTGCTCCCATTTCTGTTCCACAGTGTCACAAAGTTTTTTCATAACCTGAAATAGTGGGGTTGATGTCTTTTCCATCACATCAGCAATTCAATGCCCATTCATGTGAAACAGTATTAAAAACTTGTTTGAAATTCTACCTTCATTCGTGGCTTTAAATGTATTTTAGGGCAATTTGCTTTTAGGCCCAATGCGAATATATCTTGTGCGATCATGAGATCTTTTTGTAATAGCCAGCAGAGCTACCCAAAGTGGGAGTAGACTAATGTCGTAGCGAATGCTTTTCATTTGTATTTTGTTTTTGAATTGTTGCTTCAGCAATAAATATGCTGTCCAGGTGCATGTAACTGCACAAGCATAGTCTGAAAACGTGATATCATTTAGTTATTTACACCTTTGTGGACCCGGTTTAAAATTTTGTCAATTAATGACATAAGGCGCTTTCAAGTGGTAGTTCCCTGAAAGATCGCACACATCGACCAATAAAATCGCATAGTTGGACCAACACCTTTTTCTTGGCCTACAAAAGTAAGGCCTAACCACGTTTGTGTGACAACTAACGAATGTCACAGAAAACCTGGGGTCTTTAAACAAAAAGAGACATTCTTGGCGCGCCCCTATTTCACTGTCCCCTCCCAAACGCCTGGTCTGGATCCGCCACTAGTCCATTCTAACTGCTCGTGGACAAACGTGTCAAGGCCGTGTTTCCTGCGATAGTGCAGTGGGTCTCCTAAAAGACGATGACGAGTGCCTTGCTCTTGTATGCAAGCTGCTCTATGACGCTGATCTTGCTTGCTGTGATCCCTCCGTGTTCACCCGCAGGTTGCTAGATCTTGAGTCTTCATTGGCAGCAGGGATACTGCTGCCGCGCCTTTCCTACCAGTGATAACGTGACTCGAGTCAATGACTCGATTCGAGTCACGATTTTTGGTGACTCGACTCGAGTCACAATTTTGCTAGAAAGTCAATCAAGGGCTCTAAAGACTCTAATGATATCCCAGATTTCAAGAAAACCTTGAGTCAAAAAATGGCTCGTTGGCTTGGCGTCCAGGGCTGGGTAAAGTCAGCCAAAAAAACGCAAAATCTGCCCCACTTGAGACATCACCCACAGAGAACCCCAATCCCAAAACTGAAAAAGCATTTTTCTGTCGAAACTAGAAGACTTGCCGAATCCGCAGATAGTTTGAACACCTCTCTAGCTCTATCGACTGACGAGTTATGACTGAAATAGTCTCTGTCAATATATCGGCTTTTGCGATCCTCAAAGGGTTTTAAACTTTGGCATGGCGTCATTTTGTATTGGTACGCCACTGGTGCAGTTTGAACAGTTTATTAGTTTATTGTTATGTTGTTATGGGGGCGAGGGACCGCAAGTTTATGGAACCAAGCCCCTCAAATAAATAACGCAACACGTAAACAAAATACACGGAAAAGCAACAGCAACATCAGCAGCAACAATCAATTATCTCAAATGAAAACCAACCGCAATGCAATTCAACATCGTTACTATAATTATTTAAATCATAGGTTGTGTGCAGTTGTTCGAAGGCAACTGCTGATATATCACTTCATTCAGATGGTGCTCTCATGAGGCTGTCTTCCTCGGCTGTGGATAGTACACAACGTTTACATTTGAAATGTCCCTCACATTTTCAGTAAGTTGCGCCATTTTGAGTTTTGTTACTGACATACATAAAACCTTTCAAAGACACATTCGGTCGCCTTCTCACTTAAAATGAATTCCATTTCTAACTATTTCATAGTCACTCACAATTTCTCCCTTCACTGCTGTTCTGACCTTTGGTTTTGATGGTTCTGACTCCTGCTAACCACCAGTCAATACTAATGAAAGATGAAAACGGACTCTGCACTTGGAAAAAATTAAGTAGAGAGTTATGAATGCAGCTGTAGGCTACATTGCAATGTGGTGACCACGCCGTAATGTCTTGCGACAGTTGAATCAGATATGTCGTTTCGATAAACTGCCGTTCAATAAACTGTGTACAAAGCTTCACAAGTTGTGCAGAAGCATTTCATGATGGCGAAGAAACTCCAAGGCACCGGCCTGCTGCATGTGATGTAGAAGAACCTTCTTGGCGCATTTTCCCAAAAGAAAGAGACCGCGGCAAAAGAAAGAGACCGCGGCAGCAAAAAAAGAGAAAATAACAAATACAACTGAAAATGAAACAGCAATAAACAATCAATTCATACACGCAGAAACACACTAGAATCTAATACTAATGTTGCACTCATAGTATATACCTGTTTAGCTAATATCAATGGTACATTACAAACGGGCAGAGATCGGTAAATCCAAAGTGTACAGCCCTAACATTGGAGTAGTTTCATAATATCGCATAGGATAATCAATCACTATATTCATTCATCAGTTTGTCTTTTAACTGCCTTTTGAAGGCAGGTGGTGAAATATCATATAAAGAAGGATCAATGAAGTCCCGGATTTTTGGGCCAAGGCGTTATAGAGATATTTTGCCTTTGACTGTCGGAGCCAGTTGCCAAATGTATCCATCTCGTGTGGCAGCACGGGTTGCATGGGAGTGGGCCTGACTTGTAGAAGTGGGCCTGACTTACAGAAATAAACAAATGATCGAAATTAACAGGTATTCTACCCCAGTGCAGATTATACATGAACTTACCTATTTCAAGAATGTATATATCAATAATTTTTAAGAAGGTTTAAGTTTTTATACAGCACAATGGTGAGACTCTCGACTTATAAGAGCTATAGGTCATTGCTCTTAATACTTTGTTATGTAAAACATTCAGCCGGTTCAAAGCTGTTTTTCCAGCTCCACCCCAGACATCAATTGCATATTGGAGATGACTATAAGTTAAACTGTAGTAAACTGATCTCAATGCATTATTACTTAGGTAATATTGTATCCTATAAAACACTGCAACACTTCGGGAGAGTTTTATTTCAAGGTTATGTATGTGGTCTGTCCAGGAAAGATGTTGGTCAATATACACCCCAAGATACTTGGTGCAAATTGTGTGTTTCATTTCATTGTCATTGATTTGTATATTAAAATTACAAGATTGGCTTAAGTTGCTATTGAGAAGCATATATGTAGTTTTTGAATAATTTAAAGACAACTTATTATATCTCATCCATTCATCAACTTTTTGCAGTTCACTATTCACTCCATTTTGCAGTTTGGCGGAATTGGCACAGGCTATTGTCAACAATGTGTCATCAGCATAGAGTGTAGGAGTTAACTTTGATGCTTGTGGGAGGTCATGCACATATAAGGCAAATGGCAGGGGCCCTAGCGATGAACCCTAGGGGACCCCTAGACTTACCCCCTGGGTAGTTAACCTATACCCTCAACAACAGGAAAAGTTTCATGCAATACAAAAGAGTGATTTGGGTCATTATAGGCTACAGGATATTTATTGCTGTGGGGAGGTGGAATGCTGTTTGCAGTGTGCTTTCCCACTGTCACAAAGTAGTCATTAAATATATTAGCCATTTTTTTCTGGATTTCCTGTGTGTTGTGAATTTATGGTATTAAGTAATTTGTTTGGATAAGAATGGATTTTGACTTGGGATTTGGTTAAGGTATTAATTAGTTTCCACACTTTTGCAGAGTCATTTCCACATCCAAGAAACTGAGATTGATAATATTTTCTTTTGCTGATTTCTAGTTGGTGATTTACCTTATTCCTTATTTTTTTGTATCTTTTATATTCTTGCTCATTACCAAATTTACAACGAATTAGTGCTCTATACAACATATTTTTGGTTTTGATTAATTTGTAAAGATCTGATGTTATCCCAGGTTTTTGGGCTAATCTTTGAGTTCTAGACATTTTTTTAAAGGTGCATGATCATCAAGGACCTTTTTAATTGCACCAATTGCATCATCCAAGGCTGCTGCTGGGTTGTCTGAATTGATAATCATACTATTTAGTGTTTCCTTTATTTCATCCATAAACTCTTCTGCATTAAAATTAGAAAAATCATGCTTAAACTGGGCTTTTGTATCTACTTTTTCAACATGAGCTGATTTGATTGAGACAAAAATATGAAGATGGTCAGAAAGGTTATTGATTAATATTCCAGGGGTTACTTTATATAATGGCAAGGTAATATACATGTGATCAATTAAGGTAGAGCTACTTGGGGTTCTTCTAGTAGGTTTGGTTATAAGTTGCAAATAGTTGTAACTCTTGTATGCATTAACATAGTTTCTTACTTGAGGTATTGCCGTCTGTTGCATCAAGTTTATGTTGATGTCCCCACATATGATAAATGGTAGCTTTTGGTCACTGAGATTTTGAAGAAGTTCACATATATTTTCCGTAAATGCACTAATGTCATTAACCCAATTATGCAAGGTTTCTTGTGAAGATTAATTTCAATCCAGAGACTTTCAGAACAATTAAGTGCATTTGGTATATCAGTTTGAATTTGATTTGATATACTGCTATCGATGTAAATTCTTACTCCACCTGATTTTTTTCAGAATCTGAGTGTGAAAAGTTATAGCCAGTTACAGTATTTGGAAATGACAAACCATCTTTTTTGTTAATTTTTGTTTCGCTTACTGTTATTATATGTGGCGGTTCCTGCATGGTTGATAGCATGTTAGACAGTTTATCAATATTTTTCCTCAAACTTGTAATGTTTATATGAAAGATGCAAATGTCATCTTGCTTTCTGTTTCTCACAGTTGAATTAAAAGAGTTAAGATCATGATAATTGCTGTTAATCTCCAAACAATCAGTGACAATTTCTGATGATGACTCTTCACTAACACTTTCATCTCTTCAGCTCACTAAGTTAGTAGGCAAACTCTCAGATATACAGATATGGCAGTAAAGTGGTTTCTGGTCTTGAAGTTACTTCAGTATATTGCTCATCAGTTGGATTGCAACATGTTTTGTGTAGCCAACTCTTACAGATACTACAATAGATAGCTTTTGTTTCTTGATCAATTAGTTTACCACAATCTGGGCAATTATCCATATCAATACTGTATGTGGTTTACTTAGTTATATAAAAAAATTATGTAGAAAAACTAAGAAGCAGCAATACCATGTCTCACCAAATCTGTTTCAGTTTTGATTGCGAAAGCTGGGGTTCCTTCATCCTTCCGTAAGTATGTTATTCCATTCTTTGTCCATATGAACTTGAAATTGTTTTCCTTCTTGAACCGTAAGCATTTTGGTTTTGGCGAGGCTTTCGTTAATAAATAGGCGTGCTTTAGGATGGTCCTTGTTATGAGCACGCAACCGATGTCGATTGTTGAAAACTGAATCTCTGATTCTCCTTGAGCCAAACGGTGCACTGATGGTTGGTTGCCGGTTACTCTCAGAGGCTGGAGACAGTCTGTGTGAGACACTAATATCTTTGACAGATAGGTCTACCTGCAAAAGCTTGGAAACACCTATCACCAGCTGATCTGTGTTCTCACTTTCTTCCCAGGACAGTCCTTGAAACTCAAGGCATTCACGGCGGCCACACTGCTCAAGGTTGTTAATATCCTCTTGCATTTAGACAGACTCAGCCTCAAGCTTGCAGACATGATCTTTAAGGTCCTCGTTCTCAATGCGCAGGGTCTTCGCCTCTTCATCTATAGAGTGTAGATGTTTCTTCATCTCTTCATACTGGTCAGACAAGAACTGCTGGCTCTTTCGAATCTCCCTCATCTCCTCTATCAGCTGGGCAAGGGTGCTGCTGTTCTCGACAAGAGTTTTCGACATCTTGTCTAGTTTGTCATTGATGTTTTTGACATCAACTTTGGTTGCAGGAGCAGCCATGCTTCTCAGCCGCAGGCAGGTTGAGATGTACTACAGATCAGAAGACCAGCAGAAGCCAACCAGTTCGAACTGATTCAGGTGATGATAGAAACAGATGAAGGTAGCAGGTGTTTTTGAATAGAAAATCAGTATTTGCAGAACAGACAGAGCAGTGAAAGCAATACTAAATCACTTTAGCTGCAATTTACAACACAGCCTAAACCTTATTCAAACAAAACGACGAATCCGATCCATCACCTCATCTTTGGAGGTGGGATTGTTCGTGGCTGTACAGTCCTATGCGTGATAGATATGTACGGACATAGGTGGGACACAGATAATCGAAGTTGTTTCCTCTGTTCCGAACAGCATGTTCATGCCGTAGGCGACGACTCTCACTGCTCGCTGTGTCGTAGGCACTTTTTTGATGCACGCTGAACGCAAGACTGTCGAGCCTAGGGAGACCTTGATAAAACACCCAACCAACTCAAAAGCACGTAACCTAGTTTGTTCGCAGGCAGTCGTCTGCTTCCCGCGCCAAAACCTATGAGCGAATGTTACGTCATCGAGCGTTTTGTCGGGACTGTTGCACAGCGGTCCGTATGCGTGAAGGCTCTGTGCGCTGGAACAGGACAGAGCATTTGTGTTAATCAATCAGGGTTAGAGACAAAGTCGCAACTTGTGTTTCCGAACACTCCATGCAGAGCAACAGTGCAACACTTATGAGCAAATATTGCCGATATATATCTATCGGCGGAATTTTGCCGATACGATACATCGGCAACATCGTCAAATCGGCCGATATG
>Ga0210059_1017088_pt1 | contig 10389 bp, 7 predicted proteins | sample Ectturendosymbi2_FD_188042 | JGI IMG/M metagenome (GOLD analysis project Ga0210059, IMG submission 188042) | Ecteinascidia turbinata endosymbiont from Florida, USA - Sample 2 (SPAdes) (version 2) | ecosystem: Host-associated > Tunicates > Ascidians > Unclassified | place: Key West, Florida...
AACACTTTCGCTCCTTCTCGCTGTAACTCAAAATTGTAACTGCGGCTCTGATTTCCTGCAGCCTGACCAAACTCAAGATCAGCGCAAACTCAGTCGCTTCGAGCACTTATTAATCATTATTGGACCAACGCTTTGGCCACTCCATCGCACACCTACTTGCCCCCAACGCTATGCGCGCTCTTTGCGTTAACACCCCCCACTGCAAATGTCCGAAGCAAAACATTCGATCAAAAATATTTACGGCAAGTCGGCACCCGAACTAACACCAACCAGCTAACCCAAAAAAACGAATTTTGTTTCCATTGATTTAAAGCGTGTGTTTTTGGATTGGCATGGACACCTTTCAAATAAATAACGCATTCGCATCGTAACCACAAAACAACTCTTTGCGGTGTACATGCATTACCCTTCAGGTAATACCCGGCATAGTTTTGTCACTGGTCTCCGTAAAGCACCAGCACTGGTCCGGAAAAACTTCCGGAATTTAATTAGGTAGATCCCCAGAAGCTACTCAGGCTTGTCCTCAACGATTTGGGGTCTTTTGGTCGCTACTTGGGCACAAGAAACGCTAGGAATTCGATCTAGGCCTAGCTTCATATTCCAGCCTAGAATACAACCAAATTTCGGGCCAAAACTTTGGCCCTTTGTGGAGATGATGACGTCATAATGTAACAACCAAAAAAAGCCATAACTACCCTTTTTCTATCCCCACCCACGGAAAACCCCGAACCCAAAGCTAAAATGTTTTTTTTTTCAGTGCAAATAAGAAGACTTCATGAGTCTTTCGAGGGCTCGAAAAGCTCGCTAGCATCTTCTCGCGGGGAGTTATCGCGGGTTATAGCGAGCTACTGTTGCCGCCAGTGGGAGACTCATGCATTTTCTGAATTTGGGTGTAAAATCGGGTTTCTGGGTCATGACTTTGGTTCCAGACATGCTAGAAGGTTCAGCAAGGGCTCTCTCGACGCGGGAGATCATCTAGTTTCCACAAAAAGTTTGAACCAAAATTTTGGCCCATTGGATTGGCGTCCAGGGCATGTCAAAGTTGGTAAAAAAACCCAAAACACACCCACTTTGCGAGCCTCTCCCAGGCGAACCGGTCACCCAAATCAAAACTTTTTTTGTTAATAGAACCAAGAAGACTTGCCGCATCCGTAGAGAGTTTGAGAGAAAGAACAAACTCTCTAGCTATAGCGGCTGGTGAGTTATAATGAAAAAACCTTGAGCCAATTTATTGGCTGGCGCGGTCGTAAACGGTAATATGAATAAAAATCTTCCATTACTTGACTTCCCCGAATTTGTCAACTTGAGATCTTCAGTGCCTGTTTGCTTGCTAGTAACCACTCAGTTTATCGTATAATTGATCACTATTTGACGCACACGTCCACACTATTTATTGTTTTACTATACATAGTAACATTTTGTGCATCTTTCTGTGCAAGATTTATGCCTTTTATTGCGTTGTTATACACTGTCGCCTTCCGACCTTTCATTTTACAATAACTTCTTAATTTCCACGTTCACTGTCTCATACTGTCACTCGTCTCCCCTGGTATGGTCGGTTATACGATTTTTTCTTTATTGTACGTCACATACTCATTGTTGACGTTATTGGTAAATTGCGTGTTATGTGGTTAAAAGCATTGCCCTGAGGAATACTCCTTGAATAGCTGGGCGAAACGTCAGCTAAGAACTAAAAACAATAGCCAGAAAAAAAACTTCTCTGCTTGAATATAAACGTAGTCGCAATTGCTATGCAACAATATGAGCATCAAAAAGATCAGCATTACTTTCTGCGTTTGATTACATCAATGAGTGCGTGCATTAAAAGAGATACCTAATGCCTCAAATTCATTAGTTGTGCGTTTGGTCAAATAAGTTTGGTTAGGCAAGAGCGTAGAGTGATTCTTCACTAGCATAAGATTATAAAAAAGGCTAAATGCAATGTTAATCTGGCAAAAGCAATAACACTTCGGTCGTTAGGTCGTTTGAAATCTCAACGCCATTTTATGTGAGATAAGGTACACACTACACAGCCTTACCTTTGCGTTACGCAAGCTTATATATCTCAAGGAGACGCAAAAGAAACAGTTTTAATTGAAAATGGCTCAATTAATTAGATTCAGGCGCCTTAGGCTAAATCAAACAAAATTGCCGCTTTTGCGTTTTCGTATTGCAGTGATACTGGTCTTTTGCCTGAACAGACAGCAGTGCTAGCGAAATAAACGTGTTTTTCAAGTAACAGCAATTATCTCCGAAGCAGAGATTTCTGAAAATGTTAGAAAGATTCCAACGTACGAAACAATATGTCACCATCATTTGGAAAGTTGAAAGCATTTTGTGATTGTGCAAGTCCTTGAGAAAAAGTTATTTAAACAGTTTTTGGTAGCAGGTTTTGAGAAGCATATCGCTTAAGGATGAATATCGATGAAAATCAGGACATTTTTCATCATTAGGTGACAAAATACTCACTTGAAAGCAATTTTGAATGAGGAAGCAAAGCGTTGTGCAGCATGTTCGTTAATTGTTAATATTCAAAAAAGGATATTTTTAGACAGATGAAGTGATTGCCCCCAAAAAAAATTTCCAACAATTTGCATTCTGAACAGAATACCTTGTCATTCTCAAACTTCGACCGCATTCCAAACACTGCTTTTGTTTGTTTCAAGCTATCGTTACAATTACAGTACGTTTACAGTTCAGTTTTCTTCCTGATATTGTTGAACTTGTTTAAAGATGCCAAATTATTAGGTGTCAAGTTTCAAATCAATTATAGCAGTGTTTGAAAAGCTACAGAACTGTTGAAATGTGGGTAGAAACAAATTTACAAAATTGCTGGTTGACATTTGTTACAGTATAGGTGTATATGAACGTGCATGTTTCGAATAACATCAACAGCTGTGACCAACGTATGACGTTACTACTGTAAATTCCTGTAAAAAAACTAGGATTTAGTGTTTTTAGTAAAAACAGCAATTAAACGCTGTGTGTTTGCTGTATAATTTCAAGGTATCAGCCCACAGGGTTCTGGTTTCATCTTTTTGCGATAATTCAAACTTGCTCATACCTGCATTAACATAAGTGTAGAAGCAGGCAATTTTTAGTGGTTGCGAAGGATTTTTCCCGAAATTCCCCCAACTTGCCCGTGACGTTTTTGTGCGACTTTGGTCTACAAATTGTCTTTCTTCCACAAAAATCATGAAAAACGTTTTTGGGGTGACCTCCAGAAAAGACTTCATGCGTTTTTCTGAAAATGCTGTGCACCATTTGTTGAAGTCAAACAACGTTGGGCGCCATTTTGCTTGGATTTTCTGCGATTTTGCCCAGATTTTCAGGGATTTTTCCCGGATTTTTGACAAATCAAAACTTTTATGGGCGACCTTGCACACCTACAACCCCGCCTCCTATACCCAATGTATATTAAGTTACTAGTCTGTACAAAGATTGCTACATGGAACTAATCAACAAATTTTTAATAGGAAATAGATTTCACGTGACAGAGCGCATCCTTCACCCTGAAATTGCCTGAAATTGCCAACGCATTTCAGGCAGTTAGATGAGAGTAGGATGTTTTCTCTATTATTGTAAACCAGCGGTGTCTAACCACGCAGCACTGCCGGGCCAACTGCATCTTACCAGATTGGTCCACGTGCCACAGCTACATGTGTCAAGCTCTGCTGGTTGGACAATTCAATGGCCACCTGCGGAAGTTTGGCAAAAAACCCTTTCTAAACTGTAATGTTTGCTTTTAAATCTGTACCTTTCCTCGTGCCCCAAAATTTGAGCACCCGGCCCAAGGGTTACACCCCCTCCTGTAAACATCCACACTGTTTGCAGTGAAGCTCACGCACCAGATGGAGAAAAGCTCAGGCGCCTGGAATTTCGACACCTGTTTTTTATGGCCTTGTTGCCAACTTCAGTTCCAGAAATAGAAGAGAAGTCATCTTATTAGCATGACTACAAAGAGACCGTTATATACTTAGTTTGGTTATTGGCATTTGTATATGACTGCAAAGTGTCCTTAGTTACCCGATCTCAAGCCTGGCATTTCTGTAGCTTGTTACTTTTTTTATCCAAACTTGTTTTTTCTGATGCTTGGCCTATCACAATGGTAAAAAATTGCCTAACCGGGCTACTGTCGAGCGAAAAAGTAGATAAGCGCTTTAGCCCGGTAGGTTTACACCCTGCGAAGTAGGCTCAAAGTATTTGAAAAGTAGCCTGAGCTTTTTGCGTACTGTATCTATGCAGCCACGGATTAATTTTGGGAAATCTTCTAAAGAAACAGTTACCATCCCACAACGTTTACGCCATATATGGCAGTTATGCAAATATTTTGTTTGAAAAATATTTAGTTTGTAGATGTGTGGCACAAATAGAACTGATTTTGAGTAATTTTGAGCAGTTAGATGCATTTTGAAATCAGTGTGTGTGAAAGTGTTAAATGTGGATTTGAGTTCGGCTAAAACGACTTCTGCTTTATCAGTGGTTCTCATCCCCCATACAAATCGAAACATTGTACAGTAAATTCATCCAAACAAAAATAACAATAAAAGATAATTATTGCAAAGATTTGCATACCTAGCGTGAAGAAACCATAGACGATTATGAACCAAGCACGACTCTTTTTTACCGTCAATCATTGCAGTTAAAACAGCTTGTCTTCGCGTGCTGCTGACATTCACATCTCAATTAACCTCGTTGTGCAGTTTTTCATGCGTTGAATAAACAAATCAAAAAAATGTAAGGTTTTTCCATCCACAGATTTTCCTCCCAAACTCCCCCCCTGGAACAAATCTATTCCCCGGAATTAAAATATCCTCCCTTAGTGAGCTAAGTGGCAACTTTTTGAGAACCACTGGGATATATCGCTTCATGCTGCGGTTACCACGCTGAAGATATGGTTGACTTCCAATAAAATAAAGTGTGAGGGTCAGTGGTGGATCCCGACCAGGTGTTTGGGGGGCAGTCAAATTGGGGGGCGCGGTCACCAACAAGGTCTTCACTTGCTTAAATACCAAGTTTGTCTGCGAATAACGTTGGGTGTCACCGAAACGTGGTTATCTTTTATGGGACAAAAAGTGGCTATTTTTGTTGGTCAAACTATGCGATTTTTCAGGGAAAACCACAGTTTGAAAGCGCTTTATATCATCAATTCAGAAAAGGTTTGAAACGAGCCCCAAACAGTGGGCCTCGTTTTTCACAAGGTACACAGATCTCATGTATCTACCTATTGTATTTGAAAGGTACAAAAGCATGCTGTGGGCAAGCGTTTGACACTGTTTTGGCTATCCCTAGCGAAATCAATGAAGAACAGTGTGTGAAACGCATTTCCGACCTGGTTGGAAGGAGAACGGTTCTTCTTAGATTTGTAAGTGACAACTCTTGCCCCACGATAAGACTCAAATAAAAGTCTAAATGATGATCACGTTTCCAAGCGAAGCTTGTGCATTTGCACGTACATGAAAGACTTTATTATTACTGAAGCGACAATTCAAAAGTAACACGTGAATGAAAGGAATTTTCCAAAACACCACTCCCATTGTAGGTAGCTTTGCTGGCTATCTTGAAAAACAATCTCATAATCGCATAATAGATTCACACTGGGCCTGAAGCATATTGCCTTAAAATACATTTAACGCCACTTATAAAGGTAGATTTTCAATCGATTCTTTAATACCGTTTCACATTTTTCGACATGGGATTGCTGATATGAAGAAAAAACATCAATCCCACTAGACCAGGTTATTAAAAAGGTTGTGACACCGTTCAACAGAAGTGGAATCAAGCGGGCTGAGCCCCCAAATTCACAAGCAATACCTCCAAAGTCACGTTCTAGTCGCCCCATGAAGTCATTTCTATTTCAATTCATTGTACACTGTTACAAAGTCCTCGAACAAGCTGAAAACCACCATCAATACTGTTGATCTGGCGATGGATCTGCTTCTATCCAACCACGCCAGAAAACACAGAGGAGAATCAACCTATTACCAATTCAAAACGAAGAACCTTCGCCAACACCACAGTTACCAATAAGAAAGTTAAAGATTTCGCCATAAGATCGCTTTTCTGATGAAATTTGTGTAATGTAAGCGGAATGATCTTACAACCAATAAGCTAAGCATTTTTCTGTCGGTTGCAGATCTCGATAACCATGCCAAAATTGTGTTCGTGGCCAGCGTGAGTTGTCTACGGGTTTCCCATTGCAACAAAAGGAAGAAAATCACACAGTCATCAGAAACTGCTGCCCGACGTGTAGCCAGGTGGAGGCAAAAGGCGCAGTCATTCCCCCAATTTTGGACTGCAAATATTTAAATGTTGAGCAAAAATTGTGATGACCACGTAAAACCAATTACTAAATCCACCAAGCTGTAGATAGCCAGTATTTTGTCAAAGTTTCGGCGTTAGAGCTATAGGCGTACGGTGGTGGGAGATTTGGACAAGATCTTAAAAATTTTCCCGATATGTTTGAGCATGTTGCTTAAGAAGAACCATCGCCCTGCAAAACTTTCCTATTCATTTTCCTCAAAGTGGCGCAACAATTCGGGCAAATTGAGATATTGTCCTCCCCTATACCACAAGGTTCCGTTATGCCTATGGTTAGAGCTGTGCACCACGGTTTTGTTAAGGCGCGTCGCTGCGCGTAGTAATCACGGACCTAACGACGGTAGGCAAGGGGCACAAATACCCGGGCGTCGAACCACTATAAAGGCGACGAATAGCCCTAACCTTCGAACATGGGGGCGCCAAACTTGCTTCTTGCCCCGGGCGCCATCTACCCTCGTTACGCCGGTAGCTGTAATTCAATACTCCTCTGCGTTGTCCATGTATATGAAGTGAGGAGTTGCACAATCACATAGTTACAGTAGGCCATAATTCTTCGAGCTAATCGAGCACGTTCAATGTATTTTTTTGTCACATAGCGGCAAGTTGTTTGCTAATGTTTACATCTGTAACTTTTTAGACGCTGCATTATGGTTCAATCAGCAGGGGCGTACCGAGGGGGAAAGGGGGGCGCAATTCCACGGGCGCCGAATGATTGTGGAGGCCCAAAAAGTCCCAACAGTGTCACAAGCACTTTCTTCAATACAGTACATTTGCTTCCGAAAGACCTCAGGTTCGAACATGGGGGCGCCAAAGTTGCTTCTTGCCCCGGGCGCCATCTATCCTCGTTACGCCCCTATCAGTCAGGAGATTAGTTCAGCCAATAAACACATCTACTCACTTTCATATTGCAAAACTACGATGCAGACAAACTAACGAACTGCACTGGCAACAGCCCTGAAACTGGTTTCTCGTTTTCATTTTGGAGGTTTGCAAAACCTTAAGTCAATTACAAGTTCTCCATATTGCATTCCTATTTTTACTGCTGCCTTTCCTTTTCCTTTCAAGGCGGTGAACAGGCATTAAAGAAATAAACTTGTAAAAAAACAGAACATTACAGTGCATGCTGCTGTCTCACAACGGCTAGATGTAGCCTTTTCGTGCTAACAGATGTGCATCATACCCGCTCAATGGTCTCCACTAATTGAGAAGCTGGCCAAATGAAACGGAGAGGTTCCGTTCTTTAAAGTCACATAAGAAACTGCTGAGGAAGTATTGTCTACTTCGGTGCAGAATGTAATATGTCAACTTGAGCGCATTTTCATTTTAGCGTTTTAATACTTTCAATGCCACACCCACTAACTTTGCAGAACTATGCAGTATAACGGTAAACCGGTTGCAACTCAACATTTACGTGTAACTGCGTTGATGGTGTCGAACAATTAACGCTCAGATAAAATTTGTCTTTATTTCACTTCACCGTTCCAAATTCAACCAGAGTTGGTTTGCACATTTTAAACGTTTGGCGAAAAAACAACCTAGTGGTGGTGCTAATTGGAAAACCTGATTTGCGAGTTTTCCGGGGGTCCCAGCATGTTGTCATTTCAAGTTGATGAAATTTATGTATTTTTGCCAATGAACTCACCCTTACTCCGCTGACGTTTCAATATTGCCCAGAAGGGCATTCACACCATAATCGGACAACCAAACCCTGACTAGCTTACATCCGTTCCGGTTTTAGGCTCTTGTTGTTTCGTAACCACTGAAAAGCTTCCTGAATTTGAACATATCGTTTCTTATTTGTAACTTTAATCAGGACAAAAATTGTGATTCGTACTGCTGAAAACTGTTGAAACATCTGAATACAAAACATTAACAAATTAGGTTTGAAAATGTCTTTGACCTTTGCAAAAACGAATCAAGCCCTCTTTTTGCACAAAGGTTTGTGATACCATGCTTGATTTCGAGAAAAGTCTCATCCTACACAAAGACCATGTGGGTTTGCGACATCCTGCAACTCAAGCATCTTCCTGTGCATGGTCGTCAGTTGTGTAAAGCGTGGTCTTGAAAAGCATGATCTGCACTTGTTTGTTATTCTGTTTGCATGAAATACCAGATTAAGAAGAGAAAAACTACAACAATCAAAAAAGCGTTTTCAGGTCAAAGCAGTACAGTTCTTCTTGCAAGAAACATTTTTTGACCAAATCAGCAATAGGTCATCACTGAACAGTAAAACATTACTTGACCAAACCAGTAATAACACCGGTTTACAGTGCAGCAGCGTTCGTAGCTCAGAAGCCAAACTAAAGGTTTCCCAACTTACCAATTGCTTATCCTGTCATTTGGAAACTTGGTAAATATACTGATATGTAACAGGGTATAAATTAATGCAACACAAATTCGTCACCAGAAACATAATATAAAATAAAAGCCACATCTCTAAACGTTTAGCTGATGTCAGGACCGAACGGAGGCAACGATTGGCAGAAAATAGGAACTTTGCATACAAGATGTAAGTTTCAATAAGATATTTAACCACGTACGTCGAGGGTCTCACACTCATGCAAAGACAACGGGCAACTGGAAACAAAGAAACGTTCACTGCAGAAGGTTTACGGGTTTGCAGCTAAACAATACAAATATCATCCACCCACATGCCTTAACCCTGGAACACAAACTTTCGGTTTTTGTCACGTTAACACTAACGTCGGGTGTGCAATACCCGGTTGTCAAAAATTAAAAAAATCTACTTTTCTTCAACTGTAGTTATTCACAAAAACTACACTGAAAATATAAGTCTCACTGAGCAGTTTGAGCACAAACAAAGTTACTTTACTCTAATATCAAACGATTTTTGATGAAAAGTTAGTAGACCAAATATGGCGAAGGTGTCATATATGCCTGAACTGAATTACTCATAAAACAAATTATGGGTGCTAAGAACTTCTCCTTTTGTATACTGCTAACACGACCGTAGAAGCATGGGCTGAGAGAGTTTCAGCTCTTTGCAGTCACCTGGCGCTTAGCCCTCTTTAACCTTAACGTGGGTTCAGTGTGCGTTTGCCACCTCACACTAACCATAACGTCGGGTCAGTGCGACCCGAACTCGCACCCTTTGCAAAAAAAAAGAGCGAGGATGACCGCAAGCGCACATATTTATAAGTCACACAAAACTTGAAGCTACTGAAGAGTGGAAAGCGCTCCGACGCTTCCTTACGTAGTTTCACGTGGGTGACCTCATTTGATCTGTGTCACCGTCACACACGATAGTATTCCAGTGACTGGATGCCTGCATCCTACAACAACGGAAAACCTTCCAATTCTCGCAGGCATCCAACCTGCTGAGCTTCGTCGCAGTGGAGCCACACTGTCTCTAGCGCGAGGTGCCACAGAACCTGGACAACTGCTCCACTCAGTGCCCACCGGTCCATCGAGTGCAAACTCACGGCGCCTCAAATCGAGACACCCATTTGAACCCGCTGCACAACATCTCACCTGTTCATCTGACAACGACAAGAAACGTGCGGCGCAGTAGGCGGATCAACAATGGAATGCGGTATGTACGGACAACCCCACAAAACTCCGCATTTTCATCCTCGACACCGGCACCCACCCCACGGGTGTGACCCTTCCAAGATGACCCTGGGTCCGGCTCAACCGCCTACGCACCGGTGTCGGAAGTTTCCGCTCCTGCTTGTGCAAATTACGTATGTTCTCCTCTGTGGCCTGTGAGTGTGGCGCAGAAGAACAAACCGTCGACCGTGTTGTCCTCCAATGTCCAATCCATCTACCTCCCCATGGACTGCATGGCCTGACGGTTCTGTACGCTGAGACAACCGAATAGCTGCTTAACACCTGCGCCGATATCTAGTGCAACCAAGCAGTGGTTTCAACATCTCGCAGAATAGAAGAACACCGGCATAGAGGATTTTGAGGACTTGAAGCTTGTAACGGATTTGGGGGTTTGTGGGGCGTTGAGTCCAAAAATCGCATCCGTTTTTTCCAACTGGTCAGGATTAGCCGCTACAGAGCATACATTTTGCAGCTTTTCGCAAAACCTTGAAAAACCTC
>Ga0210059_1017089_pt1 | contig 10388 bp, 6 predicted proteins | sample Ectturendosymbi2_FD_188042 | JGI IMG/M metagenome (GOLD analysis project Ga0210059, IMG submission 188042) | Ecteinascidia turbinata endosymbiont from Florida, USA - Sample 2 (SPAdes) (version 2) | ecosystem: Host-associated > Tunicates > Ascidians > Unclassified | place: Key West, Florida...
ATTTCCTGGTGCACAAATCTTTATTTACAAAAGGCTTCTGATTAGCAGCAGCAGAAAAGCTTTACGATGGCGCGACAGCAGAAACAGCCAACGTGGTCCGTGCGCTAGCGATACACAACTCGACTCTGAAAGCGTGGTGTCCACGCCGATGGACAAAACCGAATGCCAATCGAGGTCATGCGCGGACACACGAAATCCCTTAATGCGAATGACAAGTTGATACAAACCAGATCTCACGTACGGGATACAACAGCGAATAGGAAACGGCAAGTCAGAATGCGAAAAGTTAAATCCACTATACATCCTAAGTGTTCTGTTATACAGCAGCGAGACGTGGTGCACATACCACCGCCTAGAAAACCGGCTCAATGCATTTCATTTCAGATGCCTTCGCTCCATTCTTGGTGTCTCGTGGAGGGATCATATCCCCAACTCTACCATCCTGCATCTCAACGGTTTCATATATGAATATGACCTCACTACTATCATAAGGCAGCGACGTCTGCGTTGGCTAGGCCACGTCCATCGTATGGAAGATGGTCGCCTGCCCAAGGATATCCTCTACGGCGAGTTCCATAACGCGCCTCGTAGAACTGGCAGACCCAAACTGCGCTATAAACACGTCATCAAGCGTGACATGGCGGGCTTCCACATCTCTCCACAGTCATGGGAAAAACTTGCTGCTGATCGCAAAAGATGGCGTGCCTGTCTGAGTTTTGGTTATTCATTGTCAGCCACAAGCTACCCAGAAAAAATGGAGAAGCGCCGAGCTCATCGTCGACAACGACGGGATGGACCATGATGATGACTTTCTTTTTCCAAGAAAAATTGAGAAAACCCATAATGTTTCTACAGTTTGAATTGAACAAGCAGGGTCTGTTAACTCAAGTTTTTGTTTTTAAGACCCCGTCTGGCCTTCCACAGTCAAAAGCCATAATTATGCCATTGTCCTCGGCAGGGCGGCATTTTAAAGCAAGATCGGACCTGCTTATTCGAAGAACTTAATATCTGCACCATACAAGGAAAAAGTCCGATTCCTGCTACCTAGATCAGTACTTCCCGACCTTGTTTGGGCCATGTCCCACATAATCATCTGCAAAGTGGCGATGCCCCCAGGGAAATATAAATTATATTATTAAAAAGTGAATTTCTAATTACACGGATGATGCCTATTACTCCCATTAAACCTCGTTTTTAACTCCCACCCTTAAACATAAAATTGTCTCAACGTGGGGCAACACGCTTCACCTTGGAAATTACTGACCTAGACAAGACACCCAAAGCTACTGTAAAGCAACGCAGGGGCGTCAAACGGCCCGCTGCATTGTTTTCTCCGGCCTTCGAGGTGAGGGACGCAGGAGCAGCGGGGCAGAAAAAGACTCAGGAGCAATAGAAACTTATAAAAAGAAATCGTTACCAATTATGCTTGTTCCTGGTCAGCAACAATGTTGAATGAAATCGTTACCTATTTCGTTACCAGCAACAATGTTGAAAGAAATCGTTACCTAGAAAGAAATCATTTCCAATTATGCTTGTTTCTGGTCAGCAACAATGTTGATCTCAAAAATAATAACAGAAATTATAGAAAACCATTCTGAAATTTCTGGGTGCTCGAATAGCTGCAATAAATTTGTTTCAATTCGATCTTGATAAACCATGAAATTACGTATGATACTGTTATCAAAATGGCACCTCCGCCCCTGTCCTCCCTTTTGAAAGGGCGTGGGGCAATGCCACGTAATCATCCCGCTCCCCGGTGTCCCTGCTCGAGGTTACTCTGAAAAGTGTAAAAATTGCGAACAAAAGTTAACAATACTTTGCAAATAGAAGCAACTGTTATTTCAAATTTTTCCCTGATGGTATCTCTTCTAGGCATGATATCTTCGTCTGTCTTGGCAACGCTCTTGCTTGTTGCACTTGTAAGATCTTGCAGTCGTTTTCTTTTCCTAATTGTGTTATTATGATATTACATCGGTCACGCACCATTCGGAATTTATCCAACTCGTGAATCTTAAGTGCGTCATCGTTTGCATCAACTGCACCATGTACAAAATGTCTTCGTCGAACAGTAGACACAGAGTGCAGTTTTCCAAGAGCAATTTTCCTTCTCATATCCATTCAGTTTTTTTTCTGAAATTATCGGTAAAACAAAACTGCAAACGCACAAGCACTTCAATGACATTCTAAAATTTCCAGCTACGCAGGATTGATGTTATGTTATTTATAAACCGTATGCGTTTACAAGAGTTTTTACTGGTCCAGACCGCTTGAGACTAGACGGGTTCAAATCTAGCCACTGAAATAAAACGAGTTTCACACCCCTGCTGTAGAGCTGATGATACCTACATCGTAGGCGAAATATATACTCTGTAAGATCTTAAAGTGTCTGATGCATTGCTGAGAATGGATCTCTTTCCGTGAAGTAGGAGATTCATCCCAAAGCTTTTCGTCTGACACTCTTCAAGGGATAACGTCAGAATGAAGTGGAGATACTACCGAGCTGGTTTATATATAGAAAAGAATAGATCTCATTGGTTAAACCAGTGACCAATAAGAAAGGGTTTAGGAGATAAGAAAAGGCGAAGCTGTCATTGGTTGAAGATGTAATTTGTACCTCGTCGAAACGTTGGAACGGTCAACCAATGGAAAGTTCAAGAGTTTAGGAGATCTTTAAGGAGTAAACGAATTCTTTTTGTTTGCAGAGAAGAGGATCCAAAGATTTGATGAAAGTTGCTTCCAGGGCGGAGAGATGAAATGAAGTGCGAGCTCGAGCGAGGACGGAGAATTTGTCCTTGTTGTAATGTAAGGCACATTGGGCGTTGTCAAGAAGATGTTGACCGATGGAGGATTCGTGAAATTGTCGGCGACTGGTGTCCTTACCAGGGCGGGGAAGGTTTTGACGGATGTGTGGAGTGGAAGGATTGGTAATCGATTTTGGGATGTGTTGTTTGATTCGCCCTTCTAAGCGCTGAGACGTGCGACCAACGTACCGACTGTCACAGTGGCACACAAATTGGTAGATTACGTTGTTTTGATGATGGGAAGGTAGCACGTCTTTCTTTGTTGCTGGTAAGAGCTGTCTGGTCGTAAAAACAACACGTGGTTCAACGGAAAAGAAGCAGCGTTTCACGGCAGACGTGATCTGCTTTTCTAACTTCGTCGAAATGTTTCCGATCCATGGAATGTGTAAGTAGACTTCCCCGCCGTGGTAAGGTCACCAATCGCCGACAATTTCACGAATCCGCCATCGGTCAACATCTTCTTGACAGACAAAAAGCAAAAAAAAAAAAAGCTTTGGGATGAATCTCCTACTTCAAGTTCTGTACCACCAAACGTCTTTTCAAGGATCTCTTTCCATAGACAGTGTCTTTATAGTAACTTTGCACACAACACACCTACCCAGCAGCGTCTGCAAGCGAGCTACAACAGTATCAAGACATTAGTTTGGTGGCGGCAGAGTGTCAAAATTTGTTGATATCAGTGACACTGGGCCAAATATAAATAATACTTCGATATTTGAAGAGTGTGCAAATTTTGTTTATTGTGCAGCTTGGAACGCAATAGAGCAAATTACCATTTCTTCTATAACGAAGACTAAAAAAAACATTGTGCCATTCCTGTTTCTAATCATACTATAGCTCATGCAGCTTTTACTTTCAGTGTCATGTGTATACGCGAAACTGACTGCAAGTTTCCTGACAGTGGAATTGTTGGTCGTTTTCAAAGTTTTAGTTGATAGATATAGTCGCATAGAGGACATGTAACGTTTTCAAATCCTAACATTCACCTATATTTTTTTCAAAAGCACACAAAAGGTGTTACCATAATCGCATTATAAATCTATACTCAGCCACTCGCACTGCAATTGCTTGCAAGGGTTACTGAAATTGTCGGCGGAGATTTACATTTTTTAGGATACCAAACCATTTTCGAAGCAACGATCAATGGTGAAGACATTGAGTAGTTAATTCAGCCATGTAAGCGAAAGGAAGCATTGCAAACAAAAACGCTTTTCAGTATGGACTTTGCATAAACACGCAGGCCGCAGGTATATTAGAAGCCACTATAGCTTTTGCAGTTCTATATGTATCATGGCCGTAGTCGGGTCAAATTTTTACCGAGGCGAATATATTAGTTGCGGCCTCGGTTGGGAATGTTGTTAAATGTAGTTTAGGGAGACCTAACATCCAGCACTTATTTAATCCAGGCTGGTGGTATCTCTGATGTTTGCAACACAACGTAGCTGCAACGCTGCTCTTTTTAAAGCAACCGCACAATAAAATATGATTTGATTTAGCGTTACGAAAATGTTTTGAGGCAGTGCCATATTAGCTATGAGGCCCGTGAGGCACAGGCCTCAGGGCCCCTGCAGTCAAGGGGCCCCCAACATGGAAGCTGGTATTCAATACAGTTATAGCCTGCCTACGCATTATGATTGTTGCCAAGCGTTCAATGCATTATACCAGGGGTCCGCAAATATTGGGTCGCGACCCAAATTTGGGTTGTGAGAACTTCCACTCTGGATCACGAAATAATTTAAATATACATTTTAAATTTGCCATTCTCATTAGATAGAATAAATGCAATTATTTAGGCCTACTGTTTTATGTGCTAAGTTTCATACAATTTTGTGCACGAAAATTGCTGCTGTCAGTAGCATGCCTATTGCCTAGTGACTAATCGTAAAATTTATATTTGATTATAGAATATTTTCGCCAAAATTATATGCTCACGAAATGTTTGGGTCGCGAGAATTTAGAACTATTTTTAAGCTCGCTCCAAAAGGTATTTGGGGCCCCTGCAACAACAGGCTATGTGTGTTACTTGTTTTTGCTATGAAATGTTTTACTAACATGCCCTGTCTTATGCCTCACAACCGTTATTGCTGCTTGCTTTCTTCACCTATGTACTTGCCTCACCTGCTCATCTGTACATGCCTCATCTCTTCACCCGTTGCTTGCCCACCATCATCTGTGTTATGTTGATGTTTACTGCGTTTCGTGACTGTCCTTATCCTATGACATGGTTGTATCTTTGTCATTTTACATAATTGTTTGAAATCTGTTCTTTTTGTTGTTGTTGTTGTTATATCATATGTCGTGAAACGGCTGTGTGGAACAGGAGAAAAACACATTACAGGCACTTGTGACATCATGGAAGAACGGTATGGGATCTTATTCACCACACAGAGGAAAAGAGCAGGGCGTAATGCATGTTAGGATGGTAGTCCAGCTACATCAGTTAGAAAGGTTAACTTCGCAGTGAAGGTTGTCGTCTTTGAATGTTGTGAGAAAACAATGTGCCTCGTACCTGAGATTGCGGATATCGTAAATTAAAGACCAAACGCAACGGAAATACAAAAGTGGAGCGGCTAAAAAAAACTCAGAGTAGAGCAAGAAAAACGAGATGAGCAAATTAAGAAAAAGGTGCCAGGTCTGCTGACATGGGTTTGAGACAAGCTTGAGCTCCAACATTAAATGTAAGAACTAAGAAGCCATCATTGGATAAGAATGAGTGCGGTATAACAAAGCCAAAATAACGTCCAAGTCTGGTTATCAAATCAGTGTAGCTGGAATTAAAAGCGATGCCAATGTTTACCGTTCCCAACCACCAACAACGTTTCAATCATTTGTCACTGATGAGTATTCAGAGCGATCTATTACGGAAACAAAACTTTTGACAAACTGATACATGAATTGTTTGAGTGTCTAACATGGTGGTAAAAACAGAACATTTTCGTGTTCCTGAGGTTATGACAGGACAAACGTTTTCATTTCTGCATTGCATATCTACCCTCTTCATTTGATGTTGCAGAGTGTGTTATTTCGCGTGATCAACACGAGTATTATGAGGACATCATGCGAGATTTTTTTTATTGAAAAGATGGAGTTCTCGAACAACTGGCCCCTAAAAGCCTCATCTGGCATTGTTTTGAGGCAGCATTTCAGAACGTATACCGAGACAAGTGCCTCAATGTAGCTACGGCCTAGCGTATACTGCATTTACTGGCTTTATTTACCTAGTTTTGGCAGAAAACATATGAAAACTGTGAGACCAACCGTTTTGCAACATTTGTTGTAAACGAAAATTCTAGGCGGTAGAGCCAGCAGAAAAATTGTTGTGTACGATGGCCCGTTTGCGCCATGTGAAAATTTTGTTATGTTGAAAATGAACTACTCTGCAGTTGTTTTTCACAAAAGAAATTTCATTTTTGAATAAACATTCTTTGAAACTCAAAAATAATTCTCTTCTCAAATTTATATCATGACGAATTCTTTACTGCGCGTAGTTGCGCCAGTGAAGTGTTTGCCATAGCAATTTGCGAATAAAATTTGTTGTAAATTCACATGCTGTTTGTTATTTGCATATTTTAACGGGAAACACTTCGTTGATCGAGTTGGGCGCGTTTACAAAAAAATTCGTCATGAAATTTCTTTGCAAAAAGCTTTTTTGAGAAAAAACTCTTCAGTTTCAAAAAATGTTGTGAATTAGGACTGCTTCTCAACAATCCTTTGTGAACATTTTTTTTCAAAAACCGAAGTATCTTGTGAAAAAAAGATTTTTACAGTGATTTTTAAAATGTAACCAAATTTTTACACGGCGGAAACGGACCACCACTTCCCATAGCTCTCGGTCTCCTTCAATTTAATTTCTGAGCAACTGGCAGCTTTTCTTAGAATCGTAGACAAAACGCAAGAGTTTGAGCAGTTAAATAAAAATTCAGAAGACTGTACCAAAATAACTGTGACATTAGCTGGAAGAACGCTTGATTTTTGAAAATAACTGCCCTCTTTCTTCCAACGGTTTGATATGCTTTGTTTGTTATTGAGAAACATATCACGGAGTCATGCAATCAAACAAATTTTTACTGAAATATGTTTTGCTTATCTCTTGTTTCATTGTTATTTCAAAAGTTTCTTCACAAAATAATGATTGTAGATGTTGTACTCCCGCAGCGGCAATGCGCCGTATCCTTCTTAAGCACAGGTTTTGGGTAAACCCAGTGAGGGTTTTCACTTAAACAACCATATAGCTCTAACTAAGGGATGTTTTAATGATATGCAGGCGTTGGCTGATTCTACAAACTTGTTTTTTTTATTTTGTGTCGTGCGCGGCTGTTTACTGTCAACGACTCGTCTTTATGATGTGAGCACTGCACTCATTCACAAACCAGTTTTACATAACTCCAACAGACCGAGAGCAGCAACACGAGCTAAGGATGACACCAATGCTAAAAGTGGAAATCACAAGTGGCGAAAGTCAAAATGACATCCATGCAGAACAGACTATAAGGATGTCAGGGGTGAATACTTAATTTGGCTCGGGGGTCACATTAAGTAGGCTGCGTTTGGCGGAGGGCAGTACCTTATAGACTCTAAGCCAGTGCTCTTCAACAGGGGTTCCGTAAAACATGTAGTGGGGTTCCGTGAGGGTTCCTCGTTTTTTAGGGTAAATAATTTCTTGCTTCAGTATGTTCATGCGTCATTATGTAATTTTTAGATCACCGTGCCGCATTCAGACTCCAAGTAGGCAATTAGTTGTACAGGAGGTTGAGTGCAGACAGTGGAACTAGAAATATTGATAGTTGTTGCGTCACTTGTTGTTCATTGTTGTACAATTCAGAAGAACATTATTGTTGCATCATAGTCATACGATGTTGCTGATGTGCAGTTCGCAATGCAGCATATCGGAGTAGTAGAGAGCAGACAATAGACTGGAGCTGTTGTTCAGCCTTTGTGGTAATAAAGTAAAAACAATGTGAAACCCAACTTTTTACTCCTTAGTCAAGCCAGATGAAGCAAAATGGCATATTTTCTTAGGTGAAGCGAAATAAAGAAACAACAGCGAAGGTGTGGACGGTAATGAGCAATGTAGTTCAAATGTAAAAGAGGTACCTAATCCTGAGCGGACCAAATGTAATTCAATTGTCAAAGGTAGAAAATGGGACGACACATATTTGAGATACGTGTTCTTTTCGCCAATTTCTGAATGTAGCAGATACATTCCAGAAATGCAAGAACCACCGAATCATTAAATTTCTTGCTTTATAACTTCTGTAATAAGTGTTTATTTCTGGAAGTGTCTAATAACGAAAAATTTGATTTGGTGCAAGTACTTCGTGTTTTTTAAAATTTTTCTTATGTCAACGCGAACATATATCAAGGGTTCCACGACTACAAAAAGGTTGAAGAGCACTGCTCTAGGCTATAGCGAGCTAGAGACTGACGTCATCATTCGAGGCAGGGTCATGAAAAAGAACTGGTGTGCGTGGAGATGGACAAAACGATTGCGATGCAAATAGAAGCAAGCAAGTATCGGTTCTAGATAGCCTCGGCATTAACATTTGTGGTGATAAATTGGAGGAAATTTCAGATTTTTCGTGAGTGCTTCCGCGGGCCACATTTTGAAGTACGTGACTGCACAGGATTAGTTTGATAAATCATTATCTTGTTCATTCCAAACAAAAAGCAAATATCATTTCTTGTCAACAATCAGCTTGCCTGGTCGAAGTGAAACTCATCACAGTTGCCACCTCATTTGCAAAGTTGGCTTTGCCAAACAAAGTTTTGGTAAGTTCGCACAATTCCAGTGGAAGAGAAATTATAAAAAGTACGGAGACGCACATTGAAATGAAACTTACCAGTGAATGAACGGCAAATTCAACTCATTCTGCTATCTAAAAATTATCTGGCGTGACTGGTAATAAAAGTTCTACATCTGAAGAAACCAATTCTCCGCTAACAAGAAAGCAGGCTTTCACAAATCCAGAAAATGCGGTTTCAACTACGGTAATACATGACTTTTGCCCCATTAAATTCAAACAGGACAGACCTTACCACCAAAAGTAATGGAAGTTGTGTGTCAGTGGCCACATTTCATGTTTTCATGCAACGATGCTGAAAAACATGAAGCCCAATGTGCAATTGATTTTTTCGTACGCGTTTGGAACACAGTACGGACCTTGCACTTCATTGCAAGTTATCAGCGCACCTCTTTCCATATTTTCAATGCATGCGGCGAAGTAAAACGAACACCACATTATGCGATGACGAAGCAATGATTTTTGAGTCAAGTTTCTGCCTTGAACGAAGCACGCCTGGACCCGATCGTGCAAACCTTTTATTTCTTCTTCATTCTCTGAGAAATCAAAAAATTGTAAGGGCAGCTCACAAAATAGAAATCGGCCACACGCACCTTAGTCCATGGATGTCACTTGCACTGCAGTCTGCGATCAAGCAGTAACAACGAGAGCTGTGGTGCTGCTTTATGTGAAATTTCGACTAACGACATCAAATCACATATATTAACCTTTGAAAAAAAACAAAACGTGGTGGTTGGGCTGCGGCTGATGCCAGGCGACCACTCCACGCAGTAAGTTATGAAGATAACAGTGTTTTGTATATCCCATAAAAATGCTTTGAGACATACGGTTTTTCTTTAGAACAATCTTGTCGCAATTTGTATGGTGAGGTGTGTCACAAATTTCGTAGAAAAAAGTGAAAAAATGTTTTTTTAACGAAAACTAAGTGAAAATTGAAGTATTTTTGTCGTAATTAGCAACTTGAGTTACGAAGCATAAGTGTCATGAAAACGCGAACCAACACCTATTGTAACATCTTCCTGTGTTTAAAACGAGTGCAATACCTGACCAGCAGCAGGAAAGCATCGAATTGCGTGCTATTATTTGCTCGAATAAACGAAGACAAAATGTAGGTGGGTCGGTCAGGGCAAGTCAGGGTGGACCTGCGCGATTAAACCATCTGGCCATTGCTAGCATGTGAAGAAATCCTGACAGTGGCTACGCAGTCAAGCTCGAGCTTGCTGTTTACAGTCTTATTAGACAATATGAAGAGAAACTGAAGCTTCACGGCAGGCTAACCCAAAAACATCCCACAGTTGTATCCTGGCAACATGGCAATTTTCAACGTCTTCTTGTTTGGAAAAAAAACTTTCATGCTGTGAGGTTTATTTTTGCAAACAATCAGGAAATGCGGTGAGGTAAACAAATCATCTTTTCTACGTGCAGTAAACACTTTAAGGCAGAGAGGGCAGTTTAGACAGAATTGCGCGAGAGATGCAAGCACGTCAAGGCGCGATACCATGAAGAAATATTTGCACCACACAAGGGCGTTGTGATGGAAACCTGCAACATATGAAGTGGAACTGCAGCAGCAGCAACGGATGTATTGATCAACACGGCAACGCATGCACCGCCGCACGGTGGTAAAGGCAGAAGCGACCTGAAAGCCACTTCAAAAGATCACCGAGGTTTAAACCTTTTTAGTCACACGAGGTCATCAGCGAACGAAGTTGTTTTTAATTGTTCCCTGTCAGATCTTGCATCTTTTGCCAGTTTGTTGACGAAACTTGTTTTGTCCTTCAAACCG
>Ga0210059_1017090_pt1 | contig 10388 bp, 10 predicted proteins | sample Ectturendosymbi2_FD_188042 | JGI IMG/M metagenome (GOLD analysis project Ga0210059, IMG submission 188042) | Ecteinascidia turbinata endosymbiont from Florida, USA - Sample 2 (SPAdes) (version 2) | ecosystem: Host-associated > Tunicates > Ascidians > Unclassified | place: Key West, Florida...
TTTTTGTTTTTCTTTTCATTATGCCTATTCGATCTCCAACTGTTGTTTCTCAACACTTGTCAAAAAGTGATAAACGGGGTTGGTTGACTAGATGACCGCCACGGTCTTTCGCCAATCCTATATGACAGAGCGCCCGTCTTTGTTTACACTGATCAGCTATTGTGCCATTGTGTATTCATTTGCTCTAATTTTCGCTAATGGTTGGTTTACTGCATGCGATGGCTTTCATGGTGCTTCTTCTTGTTGGCTGAGTCATATGAAACAATAAACCATTACCATTCTAGTTAATAAATATGCACCATATCAAACTTCTAACTCCCGTGAAATCTTTCCAGGTCTTGTGCTACGATGAAGCGAATTCATCAATACTTCCACAGACTAATTTATCAAATTGCACAAAGGACCCCAACATTGTGACCAATCCGAGGACTAGTCTTTACCAGGTGAGCCTAAAAAAGTGATGACATAGCCTGAAGTACTACTGTAACTCGAAATGAAAAGCCCGGTGAGAGATTTTTCAATAACGTTTTCAATTATATCGTTATTCTTATTAACTTTTGTTCCAAATATTCAATGCAGATCTAAATACATATGAAAACAAAATCCCAACTCATTTAATGTTACTCTTAATGATCACATTTCTTGTGATCACATTTCTTGTGATCACTGATAGTAACATTAAATGAGTTGGGATTTTGTTTAGTTATGCAATAAAATGTGTCACAAAACATCAGATTTTCCACATTTTTTCCAAATTGCAGAGGAGACATAATAAAGGGTCACGTTTGGATTTGTTTTTTAGGTTTCCGAACTAGCAAAACTTAATCATTGTTGTTACTGCAAAGGAGTCAGTAGGATTTAGCCTAAAATCTTGTTAAAATTTCCTAATTTATGGACGTTAGTGAAATTTTATCGCTGTTATCCACAGATTATTTATGGATGCATTCTAATCTCTTCGGGCATCATTCTAATCTTCGGAGCGTTCATCTTCCCGTTTCTAACTATCCGTGCTTCGTCAAGACTGCATCACAAACTCATCACAAAGATTCTGAGATGTCCAATGTCGTTTTTCGACAGAACGCCAGTTGGTCATTTACTGAACAGGTTTGGAGTTTCGTTCTTACCACATCGCGTTTCTTCACCAGATTACATGTTCGTCACGTGTTATAAAATCTTACAATATATCATGCTCATACGTCTATACAGCAAAAACTCTGCAAATCTGAGATATGTAGGCTTAGAGTTTTTCCAAGCCTTTTTTACAATTAGTTCAGTGTCACTTATTCACTGAGCAGCCTCTCTTTCTCAATACTGTTTGAGATTAATCTTCGTATTACGATTAAAATTCCTTCGCGTATGATTTTGCTTGAAATCTATTTCAACCAGTTTAAATGTAGCAGCAATGGAAATGGGTGCGAATTGCCAAAACGATCTATTTGCTGTACTAATCATTTCGTCGGCAAAAACACCCTCAAGATCCACGTCACCACAAATTTAGCCAACTAGTTTCGACTAAGACATGCGTGATTGTCACTAAAGTTTTAGTTGCTGGTATTTTTTAACTTTGTAGATTCCTTCCTGAAATGAACTGGCAAGCATTGAGACTTTCCTATGGGATAAATTTTAGCAGATTTCATCAGAACAGGTTTTGCAATAGATATCCAAAATGTAAACACAGGGTTTCAAGCTTAAATTTGAAGTATATTAGTCGATGATGAAACTTCTTTACGGACCGAATGAAAGTGCACTCGTTAACAAAAGCCTCAGAAGAAAGAACATGGTTGCCAGTTTGCCACACAACGTGCGTGAGAATTCCGACTTTGTGTATCTCAAGGAGTGATCATGTCCTGTGCAAACAAAATCAGTATGTAAGCAGGGCCAGGCTCACATCAAATAAATAAACCATTTACAATTAGGAATCTGAATAAAAACAGCTTGCCAGGATGATGACGTTGAAGAAACAAGGGCGAATGGGTAAGATTTTTCCATGTGGGGATTGTTGAAGTCCTTGGTAGCCACGGATTTTTAAATTCGAATTTTTCCAACGCATTTGCTACAACTTTCCCATAAAAAATAAATTTATGATCAATAAACGCAGCAATAGAAGAGGTTTTCGACAGCAATTTCCGGCGGAACAAATGGATCAGCAGGACAGCGCCGGATTTAGGAGGGGCGGGCCTAGGTCTCCCCAGCAAGAAGGCGCCCCCCATCATCTTCATGTGTTTAAATATATGTACGACATGTGCATGCCACTTAATTATTTTCGTTAGCGAGGAAAGTTTTTTTGTAGACGCTATGAAATTATCGGTGGTCCAGACGGCATTATTTCACTTGTATATTATTTGGTATTGTGACGAAACGAATATTATACTTATCGTTTTCCTGAAAGTCGCTCAGGTTTCTGAATCTAGTGACTGCAAGGCCAACCACGTAGAACGCATTAGCTTACGTCTCTACTCGTTATTGGTGGATTTTGCCTCTGCCTTACTCAGGTTTGCACAGCTCGCGTATGAGTAGCACTGTTAAATAAGACTAACATACGTCCCATTTTTGGAGTAATTGTCCAATTTTTTCATAAGAAAAAATCTCAAAATATCAAAATATACTTCTTTTTGCATTTCTTATTTTACACAGCTACACTCAGTGGTATAACTGAAGGCTATGCTCTGTGGTAAAATCTACACTCAGTGGTAAAATCAGGATGGAAAATTTAGATAAAAGGTTCCCACTGGCCACTGTACCGGGTCCATTAGCTGAAACTCAGAAAAAAAACTTGAGAAATGATGGTGAATCCACATGTGGATGGCTGAACTAAAACCCAAAATTACCTGAAAATAATTCGAAAAACACACAAAAACAACAACCTACTAAAAACCAAAAGAATGCTAAAACCGAAATATAAATTAAGTGGGGACCGGTTTTTACATTAAGCTTACCATGGAGGCACTTCTCCCCTCCACCCTTGTTAGTTACGCCACTGGCTATAATATAATTTATTTACATACAGTAAGCAGTCCCAACTCACCTGCAACAAATATACGAGCTGGTGACGTAGCTTAGTTTATTGGAAGGCCTGCAATGTCTAATTAACCTATGTTTTGGTTGAGTTAATTCTCGGCTGGAAAGGCGGTAATGCTTTCATATTAATCATTACATAGGAGTGCTAAATCTTTTATCATTATCTCAATGACACTGGCATTCGAGCGCGGACTTCTGACACCATTATACGTACTGTATTAGCTTTGCCGATGAACCATGATACGATGATCAGTGTATTGTACATAGCTTAGTGAATAGTGTCTAGTAAGTATAGCTAGTCAGTGTTGCTAAAAAATGATAAATTCGTCAGAAATATCCCCTTCTCAGAAAAGGTCTAAATGGTTTTGAAGCTCAGTGAATTATATGTGGTTGCATTTACCAAGTTTGCAGCAAGAGAGTGAAAAGACTATTGTGACTTTTTGGATATTTGTCACAGCGTAACCAGGTGGCTATCATTTTATCCTAGCTTGCCAAGGACGCTTCAAATGTCCCCAGCTTTACATTCGTACTTCATGTCCATCGACATGTGAACTGTTGTTCTGAAATGATTTTTTTCAAATTCTATAGGTGAACTCTGTTTAAGACATTAAGACATTTTCAATCACTTCTAGTTGTTTTTTAATGAGCAAGTTCAGAATATTGAGAAGTCCAAAACATCATTTGCTGAGGTTGTATGGTGTTCCGCCACTGTGAAGGCAAGGATTCAATAGAGAAATCAGATGTGCATATCAAGCCAAGTTAAATCAGCACTAAACAAAACTCAGAGACTAAGAGAAACAAGGATCGTGACCATGGGTGGATCCGGCCCGTAAGATTATGGGGGAGCAATTTCAGTGATATTTGGTAGGCAAGTCGTATTACGGATACTGCTGCGCGAATTATATTGCAAATTCTGTTTTCCGAATTATACAAAATCATGGCAAATAAGGATACTCGTTGGTTTTAGTGGGGGGCGATTGTCCCAATCGTACCACTGGATCGGCCCTTGATCGTGACTGTGTGTTATTCATGTCAGATGTATCTGTATTGTACAAGTCTTGTGTTGCACAACTGGCAAAGTGCACCACTTTATTTGCTGAATTTAAATGCTTTGACTAGGTGCCTCCGTTTGCAAACAGCTGCATGGGAAAATGTTGAAACATGTGAGTAGTATCTGCTTGAGAGAAACGTTTCTATTGAAGAAGATAAAATGTTTGACCAATACCAAAACTTCTTTGAGTTCGTGCAAAGCGAGGATCAACCAAATGCTATTCATTGTAAAATACGTACTTTCCACGATCAGATTCTATTTCAATAAGGACTGAGGATGCGTAATTTTTCGTGAAATCAATTTCCTATTAAACATTTGCTGATCGATTCGTTGTTTACACCCATCGTGGAAAGTACATACTTGAATAGAGATATGTGCAAGTTTGAATCATCGCAAAAAGACGAAAGCAGATGGCAGTCGACTGACTCCTCGAAACCATATAGAAACACTAGTGCTTTTAAGTGTCATTGTAAAATAATGGGACATGAGTATGGCAAAATATTTTCCAACTTGCAATACCATTGATTGCTTCAGCGAACTGATAAAGATTGCACAGTCTTACTTCAGCGTTATGGCTCATTACGCTAATGTGGAACGATTTTCCTTGATGCAGTCGCAAACCTAAAAGAAAGAGAAATCTTTCTGATTCAGGGGTTCCAACCTGGGGTACATTTGCCTATCCGAAGGGGTACATTTAAAGGTAGCAATAGAAGAGAAAAATATATTTATATATTATTTATTTGCAAATATTTATGCATGTATCAGTGAATATTATTTTCAAAAATCATTGCATGCTTATTGTAAATGTATCTATAATTTAGGGGTACATGCTCATCTGTCGAATTGCTGAAGGGATGCATGGTCAGAGAAAGGTTGGGAAACCCTGTTCTAATTGAACCAGTTTATATACTGTTAAACCTGGTGTCCAATTTAAAACATCTATCATGCATTCAGTTTCATAATATTGATGAAGGCGATTTTACATTTTAAAAAAATTTAAGGAAATTGCAAAATATTCGTGAGCTAAATAGGACAACTTTGGTACACGAAAAGCGGAAGTGCTAAATAGCCTTATAATAAATACTACGGCCAAAGCAAACGATACAACTGACATCTTGCAAACGTTTCGATAACAACTGTTATCTGAAGATGATAACAGTTGTTATCGAAACGTTTGCAAGATGTCAGTTGTATCGTTTGCTTTGGCCGTAGTATTTATTATAAATAGGACAAGTAAATAAGGATTTTATGTGTTTTGACTGAAACATCGTCCACACTGGACGTCTTAGTTCAATGCTTAAAACGTATCAATAGGCATAATTGTTGACTTTTTAAGCGTAACTAACACACTTACAGTAAGTGACAGTCGTAAGTTGTCCTCCCTTTTTGCGATGAAAATGTGGCAGCATTATTGAGCTGAAATAAACGTGGACAGAAGAGGGATCGTCATGTTGACAAGTATAAAGCTTATCAAAGTGGTTCTAAAGACGTAAAAAAGCAAAAGAGGCAAAAATGAAAGAGGAAGAAGTTGCCGCCAAGTCAAGAAACATTCAAATGACTATTTTACAGTGGCAGTGAAGTCCAGCGGAAACATTTCTGCGTAACCTCTAAGAGGACAGAAAATCGAAGAACATGTTGTGACAGACTTAGATCTACGTAGTGATGAAAGTAGACCTAGTTTAACCAGCAATGCAGTAGCAGAAGAAAATCAAGATGTGTAATCGAAAAATACGATAGATGAAATGGCTGACGCTATCAATGGAGGCAACGATATCGGTCTCTGGGCCCTATGGCCAGCCAATACACAGGGTAAAATGCGGGAATATCGGTTGGAGTAGTAAACAGGTTCTTTATAGCAGGAAACAGGTTCGTGACGAAAAGGAATTTTTAAAACATGGTGTTCCGCAACACAGAAAAGACAGAAACTTGTCACGGAAATGTACAAGTCTCATTCGGCGCCAGAAGTTCAACGACGAAGTAGTTGATAGAAGCTGGCTTTGTTTTTCTCCTTCACAAACTTGCGTTAAATGTTCAACTTGTAGACTTCTGTGCGCGGATGCGACTAAATGTGCGCCTTTCGTTATTAGAAAAGGAATCTTCGACTTGAAGCACTCTCTTGAGCGCCTGAGGAGCCACGAACATTCAACGAAACGTATAGTTTCCACGATTACATTTTAGTCGCAGATGTTTAACAAAGGAAGTACTGCATTTCTCACTATGAAGAATTGATAGAGAACTAGGCAGTCAGATCAATCAATGCGAACAGTATCGGAAACCGTCTCTGTCTGCAACGTTTGGTATCTGTCGTATTTGTTGCTAAGCGAGGACTGGCATTTAGAAGAGATGAAAACGTTGGATCGCCCAAAAAGATTTCCAAAAAATTTGAAACTTTTTTCAAGCAAATATTTGAAAAAGAAGATGCGATGCTTCTAGCGTCTGATTTTGCAACAGTTTCACAAATCACTAATCGTTGTCAAATACTGTACCATGGTGCATCATAAAGTTTTGTTACAGCTGAGTTAACAAATTTGACGTCGCAAGGTTACGTCATAAATATCACTGATCTTTGTAAATACTAATGGTTTCATCGACAATACCCTACTGTACCTCAATATTTTGTATCCGCACATGGGGCCTCCCACCACGCCTGGGCCCCAAGCCCCCCACCATCTAAATCCGGAGCTGCAGCAGGAGTTTCTCTCAATCCCTACTGGTAACCAGATGCTGACCCATGCAATATTTTGTGTTTTCAAGTCTTTTTGAAAAATATTTTTTGAGTTTTTAAACGTTTGTGCAAATGCTTTGTTCTTTTGTGAAAAGCTGTTTTTGGGGTTATGCAACCGACATATATTGAAATGTCATATGTTGGGACTTGTCACGGGTGTGCATGAACATACTGGGATGGAGGTTTTCGCATGATAGTTTTTTACAGTTTAAAGATGGTTTTGGCGATAATGTCAATAAATTGTCTCAGTTTTTCGCAAACAATATTCCTTGAGACGTCACCAGTCGAGTAGCTTTCACTAAGAACATTCCCATATTTGATAATAAGACCACTCCCACATTGATAATAATTTTGTGCAATAGTTTTTCAATATCTTTGAATTTTAGCATAATCGTTTTGTCTGTGAAAGAAAATTTTTCATAATTTCAATTATGTGCAAGCGATCTTTTTCAAGTTGACACAAATTGCGTACCCTTTGTGAAGTTCACGTATACCGTAGAGGCAGATTGGAAGTTTTGTGTCAGGTTGAAGTTAATCCGATTGAAACTTTGTCTATTCAGTGACTTCATCGTGCCTGGGTGATATTGATCTGTTGACCAAAGCTTTTGCGTCTATCTCAATTGTTTCCGTTGCAAAAACTAGCATTTTATTCTGTGTTCTTCCTTCGGTTCTTATTCTTTCAGTACATTATTATTTGCTCTTCATCAAAATGGACATATGGTCGCTTTAAACCCCGCGCGAGTCACTACTGTGACTCACACATGTTCGGCTATAACTCACCCAACCGATAGAGATAATCGAACCCTGTAAAATGATAATTGTCTTCGAGATTCGGAACTGATAGCATTTCTCTTACAATATCTCTAGTTTACCTGCTCTGTTCTATAGGAATCTTTTTCTATTACATATAACTTCATCCATTTTTTCCCAGAGCACTATTACTAAACATCTCAATGCAACATCACTTTCAAAAGCGCGCCATGCTTTTTAGTTCTTTCACTCCAAAGAAAAACGTTCTGATTTCCGCAAAAATTTCTGACGCCGCTGCCTTCTCAGAACTCCGATGTCACGCTTATGGAAAGAATCTAAGCTTGCTGCTCTGCTGCGGCCCTTTATCGTTTTACCTTTTCATCTTATTTCCTAAACCTGCATATATTATCCAACCACTTGTTTTTTGTTGGTAATTTCTGAACATATCTGTTGAAGGAATCTAAATATAAATACGACCGGCAAAGTGATACAGTTGGTCGAGCACGCACCACCAGAGTTGGATTCAATTCCCATTCGGGTCATACCGAAGACTTGAAATTGCTGCCTGACCACTTTCATTCCCGGCGTTGATGGGTGGTTGCAAGGGAACTGTTCATGAGCGGTGCTGCCGTTGGCTCGCTACCAGTGCAGCATTCACTGCGAAAGCAATAGCGTGCCCCACGAAGCAAGTAAGTGGAGTGGGTGTCGCAGAACACTCGTGACACACAAAGGCTTAACGAAACTGAATCGAACATCAGTAAGAATATGAAGCAATATATCTCGCAAATAATACCCACTGTTTCTTTCTTCTTTCAGGTTTTCCCGCGATATCGATGAAATCGACAACCGTCTTCCCATAACACTAAATTCATTTCTTCGAACGGTATTGTTTCTGCCAAGAAGTTTTTATGTGTTTAAAAATGTTTTTATGTGTTTAAAAAAAGAGTGACAAGTCCCATAGTCTCTTATAGAAGTGATATTAACGACGGCTGTTGTTACAATCACCCCAAGAATTTTTGGCAAAAGACACAATACGAGTAAATCGCTTGGATAGCTGGAAAGTCTTGCGTTTGTACATTCAAGTTTTCAGTACCACGCAAAGCATCATTTGATGAAGCGAACGTAATGGGCAAAATATCCGCTCAAAATCTAAGCCAGTGGTTCTCAGTTTTTTTAACTTCTTCCCTTACAACCCAAACGCTGCCTTGCATGTAAAACGTAGACACGATCATTTTTTGCTTTACTGTTCTCAGTTGTAATACTTAGATATTTACCATAGTGATAAATTGCATTGTTGCAGTCGTCTCTCGTCATCCTGTCACTCGCAACAATCTGCTTTGCTTTTCCATATTTCCTCATCGTTTGCCTGATCCTCGCTATTTTTTTCTCCATCTTATTCCAAACTTTTCGAAGTGGTGTTCGAGAATTCAAAAGATATGAAAACGTTTACAGGTACGCAACGACCTGCACATTTTTCAAACCTGAATGTTTGCTCCACAAAGTACTGTATTGTAGGTTCTAAATGACACTAGTTGGATGTGAATTGTGATTCAGCGATTGCACACTTGATGGATTGCTGAAGCTGTTGCTTGAATTTTTGTCAGTTGGATGTAACTGCAGCAGCTTTCATAGGCTTTGCATAACTGTCGACTATTAAATCAGTTATTAAATTTTGAAAGGTGGTACGCCTGGTATGCATTCTTGAAATAGCCAATAAAAAGGAGAAGCAACAGTAAACTTTTTACGAAACAGGTTTTGTCATATTTTAGTAGCAAATAGGCCTAAACGGATGATACTCACAAATGCTTGCCGTGGTTACAAGATTTTGCTGCAAAGCTTTGCTGTCTTTTACAAATCTGTTCGTCGTTAAGGAAAGGTAATGTTTCCAAATAAACGTCAGCTATTACGGATAATTAAACTTCAAGAATGTTAATCATAGTAATTCAAGCTCAAAAAACACAAACTTACCCGAGGCTAAATTATTTTCAATCGGTAACCAACGCTGGTTAACTTTGTGCACGAATATGATCAAAAGTACACAGTGGTGAAAGTAGAATAATTTTCTTACCGGAACGATCCAGTATTTGTCAATTCCCTCCCAAAATTTCCGCCATAAATATAAAAAAGCAATCAAGAGCACGTCTACGTTTGGCCCATCCTGTGTTGTACATTTTAAAAATACAAAAAACGTACGGTACATTCTGAAAAGAACCGTTTCAAAATCAACCAAAAAGCGTTAGGCTACAGGCTACGTACGGCAACTTGCACTATCTCCGAAAGTGGTTCAGGCAATGCAACTTGAGTAACTTGAGTAGTCTAAATATAACACCTCATACTATAGCCTACTTGCTAATATTGTATTTGCAATCTAAATACCCTAAAATAGCAAACCTGATACACATACTTTACATCGTTTGCAGGGCCCTCGGCTGTTTTAAAGGGGGCTCTTGTGAAAGGTTTGCGATAGATGACATACAAACTAGTACTACACGCAGGACCGGATTTAACTGATGCGAGGCCGTAGGCTATTCCACTTGTGAGGACGTCCACCCATTGTTGCGAGAAAAAACAAGGAAAGCGTCAATCAATTCGCGAAAATCGGAAAATTACGCTCTGAAAGTACGGTCATTAAAAAGTTCTCAATCATTGCTGAAGTGCCCACGATCACTGCGTTTGTTTCTGCCTTCGACGCAAAAGCGTTAAATTGCACGGAATTTTTGGAATCCTACTTGGCTGGCGGGAACAGGATTATTAACTGCCACAGGCAAACCAACCGAAATCGCCACAATTGAAATATTTGACACAACACATGGTCTACGCTTTTTATAAGAATCACATCTGTGT
>Ga0210059_1017092_pt1 | contig 10387 bp, 10 predicted proteins | sample Ectturendosymbi2_FD_188042 | JGI IMG/M metagenome (GOLD analysis project Ga0210059, IMG submission 188042) | Ecteinascidia turbinata endosymbiont from Florida, USA - Sample 2 (SPAdes) (version 2) | ecosystem: Host-associated > Tunicates > Ascidians > Unclassified | place: Key West, Florida...
AGCCCTTTGTTAGGTCAGAGGATTCTTAGTACCCCCAAAAAAATTTTGAGATATATATTGCTCTATAAGAGATATATAAGCTGCTCTGTGACCCAAGGATCTTCGTACCCCTTTGGGGTACGAGTACCCCCGGTTGGGAACCCCTGTTCTAGATGTTCTAAAAATCCCTTGCTCCAGATATCCTAAATTCTGTAATCCTCCAGTGTTTAATAAATCAACGGTCATCAATTGAAATGCAAATTCGAAGTTTTTGCGAGATCGTGTGTCGCAAGTTATCTTCATCTTGCACATTGTGTGTGTGACGTAATAATTCCTTGTATAAGTCGTGGAACACGGCTGCCCGCACTTCCAACCATTACCTTTCTGCTTGGTTTGGACTGTGCAGGACAGCTGTCGTTTATGTCGCATCTGTCATGTACTTTTCCTTGAGATTTGATTAGACAGTGACTTGAACACAACAAAAGTTGTGAAAGCTGTGTACTGACACCAGAACTTATTTTTTGTTCTGTATGGTCAATTAGTAGCAGAGCTGCTGTTTAATCAGTTGAATCTGCAAATTCACCACTTGAGGTTGAACCTGCGATGATGGTGGCTTTGTTTTCTGTCCATCCCGGAGGTCAGTTACTTAAATCAACGACAGCATGCCTTTTGCCTGCGCAGTGCAGTTTACCTTTATTTGAAGTGAAAGATTTGATTAAGTGGTATTATTCTACTTTGTTTGACATATTTTTCAGATTTTTTGCATGCTAATGCAAATCAACCTGGTAACACTGACTTCAGTACACTGTAATAAAAAATATGCCAGCAGGAAGTGGAAGAAAAGAGGCGCCAGAATGGCGAGAAGTTGTGCTGATTGATGATAATGCAACAACAGTTCAGTGCGAATACCGCCACAGTGAAATTAGTGCTAAAATAGAAAGAGTGAAAAGTCATCTGAAGAAATGTGATCAACGTGCTGCTTCTACACAAAGCGTTCTTCGAACATGTGATGATGAGCATTTACATTTCACTCAGTCTCGTTCAGAAAGTAGCTTGCGTATTTCCAATAAGAGAGGCAGTGTATCAAGTTCAGCTGCATTGACTGAATCTGACATTTCATCAGTTAGCTCAGGCTCAGGAATTCATCCCAGAAAACTATGTCGCAATCGCAAACAATAATTATCCATTGCTGATTTTACATTTAAAACTACTGATGGACAAAAAGCTATGTTAGACTCAAAGATAGCCAAGTTTTTTTCATGCAAACAGCATTGCCTTCAATGTAGCATCAAGCACACTGTACAAAGACATGATCGCGGCTCTTCGGCCGGCCATGTTATGCTGGTCCTGATCGTTTCCAACTATCTGGGTGCCTTCTGGACAGTACCGCTTCTGAAGTAGAAAAATAGATGGCAAAACAACGATCAGATGAAGAGTCCACAATTATCCTATTGCAGGATGGATGGTCTAACATAAAAAATGACCCAATTATTGCTGCAAGTATCCATACTGGCAAAAAAACTTTTCTTTATAAAGCTATGGATTGTGAAGCTAACAAAAAAAACTGCTGAATTTTGTGCCGAGACTGCTGCTCTCAGCAATAAAGGAGTGTGAAAAAAAATTTGGGAAAACGGTGATTGCGGTTTGCACAGGTGATGGAAACAAAATGGTAGAAATGAGGCAGATGTTGAAAGACGCCAGGCCGGGATTACTCGCATATGGATGTTCATCACACTATGCAGATTTGTTGGAAAATGAAGTTACTCCACGAACGCCTTTAAAATACATTGTTGAAGCACAAAAATATTTCAGAAATCATCACCAGGCACACAGATGGTTTAAAGAAAAAGGAGGACTGATGCCACAACTTCCAAATGCTACCAGAAAGATCGTGTCGACACATTTATCAAAAATTACCACAAATGCGTTGAAATTGTGTCTGAAAAAACTGAAATCTCAAGCAATATTGAAAAGGTATTGGAAAATTTCTCTATTTCGAGAGAAGCAATCCAACTTTTGAAACAGCTAACTGAAGTTGGGATGGTACTGGATTTACTGTAAGCAGACAGTACTAACATTGGGCAAGCAGTGGGGTTGTGGTAAGATTTAACAAAAAAGAAGGTTTAGAACCATATAAGGATGAAATTAGAAGAAGAATGAACTAAGCATCGCAACCATTCCATTATGTAGCCAATATCGCAGACGTAGATAATCGTCACAAAGGAAGGAGGCTCAGCGCAGAACAAGAAGATGCAGCAGACTGTTGGTTGCTTGGAAAACATGCAGAACGGCTGGGCCTATTATGTCATTCAAAATAAAGGATGAAGAAATCTGCCCTGCATCTTTGTTTTCACAAGCGTTTTTAGCCAGTTCACACCATCTAAGTGGTTGCGCTTGGCAAACATGCGCGCAGCAAACAGAAAAAAGCCACTCCCACAAAACTTCTGCAATTTCATGTCATGTTTACGTGCATGTCCTGCTGGTGTGGTGTGATCTAACATCAGGAACAGGTTGGGTGCAGACAAGGTAGAAAAATCGGCCAAAATATAGCGATTTTACAGAGATGAAGACAGACAATCAGTAGAACTTACCCAGACTTTTTGAAATATTTTTCTGTTTTGTTTCAAGTCCTTGAAATCTCAAATTTCATTGCTGTTCATTTTGTTTGATCAAAAAACAGTTGCATTAAACTGTTCAAGTGTGCTGCTGGTTTTACTTTTTCCTTTATTGTAGAATTCTTAAAGGGAAAATAAAGTGTTTTTTTGGGTGGGTTTTATTGTTGTTGTTTTTTAAAAACCCAGGGTGTTTTTTTTTGGGTCGTTTTTTTTTCACAACAACCCTGACACGAGCTCTATACAACTAAAACCTGGATACCTCCTCCCAGGAGATTGGAGGTGTCAATTTTTCAAACAGCAAAAGATTCACGACAAGCTCAAAATCACGCACAAGATATTTCCCGCTTGTTAACGTGCGTTTTCACATTTTCGTTGTTGAATGCTTAAGAAAGTGAATCAGTGCAAATCGTTCACTTCGGTAATTTTTGCATTCGAAAGCAATTTAAGTCAATTTAGAGATCGTCCCCTTTGCTTTAACTGACCCGTGGACAGCTACTCATGCAAAGTGGCCGTGACCCGAATGGACAAATCTTTCTATAAAACCTGCCTGGATGGGCTCAATCGATAACTTGCCAAAAAACAGCAACACGTCACCAACTAACCGTTAAAGATTTATGTTTACGCAAAATATCAACAAGCTACGTTTACGCACAAGTGATGAGAATGTTTAGATACACGCCGAGTCACATTATGCTACACGCCGAGCCACATTGGTCACTCAGCGACAGGTGGATTTATCCACAAGCATTTCGCTGAATGAACGTAAAATATTAGATAATCACACAGAACATTTGTATCTTGAAGATGAGTGAGGAAATCAAAGCCAAACCTGTACGATTATGTTGTTCACTTTCTCCAGGAACTCCTCTCTGACAAACCCTTGCTGCTTTTTAATAGCTGCGGTTATATCAGTCCGCGGGAAGTGTTTCCACTCGTATAACCGGTCGACCTAGTATTGAAAAGCATCGTGTATTGCTCAGGCGTAACAAATCCAACAATTTCTTCTGGCAAAGACAGGCGTAGACATTCTTAAACACTCTAACAAATTAGTGCAGATGTTGGATGCGAGTACGGTGAAAAGCACATTTAGAATCTTTGCTAATTCGAATCCGACTTGAAAATCACAACACTACACTTGGAAAAGCTCTGCTAGCAAAGTGTCCCAACATCTTCAAGCAAATTTTTGGCCAAGATAACGTTTATTATTTGCCAGAAGCGTTTCAAACAATAAATCAACTTGTGACGTCTTTCCTAATGTGCAACTAATCACCAATTTTTAAACCCTACCCACAAGCGCGTGAAATCACAGCACAACTCCACTAAAGTTGAAACGCAACAATGGCAAGGCCTCACCTTGTTGAGGGCGACAACGAAAGGGGTTTTGTTTCTCTTCAACAAACCGATCGATTCGATGGTTTGTGGTTCGAGTCCGTGCATTATATCGACGACGAGGATGGCCAGGTCGCAACTGGACGAACCCCGGGAACGGAGGTTGGCGAAAGACTCGTGCCCAGGGGTGTCGATGATCAGGAGGCCGGGAATTTCAAGAGAATCGCTCTTAAACTATCAAAGAAAACATGCGAAAGTTGCGCTTCGTTTTGTATCATGTTGGTACAAGATCAGATTCAAAACCAGTCTGGTTTACCGGCCAGTACAACCATTTTGTCCAAAGACTCAGATGTAAAGGCACTACAACTTTAACGATCGACTTTGATTCTATTCTCAACGCGCTGTCGATCACAGAAAGCCTTTATGACGTAAAAGACGATTGCGTCACAGTGTTTAACGCTCGCACACAGCGCAGCGATTCATAAACGCGAACATCGATAAGCGATCGCGCTATTACGTCATAACATGCTCTCGTTCCAGCGCACCGTGACATCACAACAGGAACAATGACGTCAAACAATGGGCTTAATGCGTCACACGGGCCACTGACGTTTTTGACCATTTTGGTCTGTTCTTCTATTGCACTTGCAGGAACGTTGGTAGCCCCGATCTGTTGAGTGATGCCTCCTGCTTCGCCGTCTTGTACGTGGCTGTGACGTATCTGCGCGTTGAAAACTAACAGTAACTGAACATAGTACTGTTCAACAATATAAGCATTGAATTGCAATCATAGCATTGCGTCTTTTTGCGTCACAGACCAAAATGTTTTTGAAATGACCGAAAAAAATTAAGTCATTTCGGTTAGAATGTCTGAAAATACAGGCTAATAAACACTGTTATGGCGAGTTTAAATACAACTGTGAGACAAATGACCGGCACGTTTCAACGAAAAAGAACCCAGATTGTTGCCACTCCTTGAGGTTTCCTACTACACTGTACCGAGCTACACTGTACCGAGTGTTGCTGCGTTTCATCCGTTATTCTACTGATTTTTCTTTGCCATCTTGTGTTTAACTCATGAGCATGTATCTGCCTGCTGCAAATTGTGAAGTGAGTTGCTGTATTTCCTTGTGGAGTAACTGAAGTTAGCTTAGGCGCTACCGAACATTGTTAAACCTGTGTTAGTCTGCTTGTAAGGGATTCCTTCCAACGGAACACTAAGTCAATTCCTTCAAGGTATATTTCTGAAAGGAGAGTGCATGATGGGTGGGAGATCAGTCATGGCGTGGTCTTCAAATGATTGTAGCCAAGTTAGAAGTCATGAGGCAGAGATGTGCTTGCACCAACCTGTCAAATCTTCGCAACTCATAGCACAAGGCATATCTCCAGAGCCATGACGCGAACATGTGATTGGTCGTTCTCACCCATGCGTCAAATTATCTTGTGTTTGTAAATGTGCTGCACTTCAGGTCATAGGTAACGATTTTTGATAATGTGCTAGCAGAGAGAATGATCTTCACCAAATATCCGCCTGCCTGCAACTGCAATGTCAATTTTCTTCTAATCTTTTACGCAGGTTGTTGTATAGAGTTTGTTTTGTGATCTAATGCTTCCCGCAAAAATAAATCATACTTTTTTTTCTTCTAACAATAATGGCCGCAAAGGTATGCACTTGGAGAATGACACAACACAAACACAGTGTCAGACAACAGATGTCGTTTATGACGTCAATAATTGTGGAATTATGTTTAAAACAAAAGCGTTCTTGATCGATCAACTGACGTCACCATCGTAACAAGTCAACTTCAACCAACAGCACCAAACGATGTGAAGCCATCTCACCTTGTCAAGTATTTTCGTTTTCCCGGTGTCCACGTGACCGAGGACGCAGACAACCGGAGCGCGGAAGCGAGTTTCTTTCTCTTCTTTGTGTTCCTGCAAAAAAAGCCATCCGCAGTATTGTCTTCCGATCCGGGAGTTTAAAGGTTCAAGCGAAGGATCGCAATCACTTGGTTTAAATAATGCGCAAGATAAGGCATTGCAATGCGAACAGTATGAATAGCGACGGAAACGCCCAAAACCACCTCTACCCACACAAACACAAATATATACACACACGCACATACACAAACACACACACAAATCCATACACAACTACATACACACACGCACATACACAAACACACACAAATACACACACACACACAAATGCACACGCTAAAAGCTCCGTGCATTTGCGGCCTGAGTCAACGACACAAGTAACTCACAAGAGGAAAAACGTAATCTTCTACATTTCCGCACAACAGGTTGAGGAACAAACCTTAAGCTCCTGTTCTGGTTTATCGGGTTTCGTTTGCGGGAGTTCCGGGGCTGGCGATGCTGGGGGGGGGAGCTCCGTCTTCGCCTGTTTGGGTTTCGACGCTTCTTTCTTCGGAGCTTCCTTCTCTGGCGCCGCCTTGCGGTTTGCTCGGCCTTTGTCGTTTAGTTCGAGATCTGCAGACGACGGTTTGTCGTGTTCGGGATGTGATGAACATTTTACAGTTTGAGACTTGAACAATAAGTAAGTACGGCCGCCCACATTTGCGTGAGGCTGTGGGCGAATGCAGCGCCTGTCGCCATGACGACGCCTGGGACATTAAAACGTCACCAGCTATTGAAAAGGATGATGACGTCGCACTCGGTCGTCAGCACATCCGGGACACCACACGGCCTCAGATTCAAAGTAAAACATGATTAGACTTGTGGCCGGGCTACTCCGTGCTACACAAGAAGGTAGGTTTGGTGGTTTATGTTCGTCTCCTTGCATAAAACTTTGAGAACTCAGGCATTCTGGAAGTTCCCATGGCAACGTACCTTGCATCTCGTCAGCGATGTTTTCCCAGTCGTCCTCAGACTCTTCAGATTCAGATTCTTCTTCTTCTTCTTCATCTTCATCTTCATCCTGGTTGAAAGTAAAAAATCAACTACGTATGCAAAGTACAAGCTTTCAAGAATGCGTCTTGGTTAGAATGGCATCCCGTCCTTCGCGAAAAATCCAGATATAAGGGGGTACTTTTGCGCAAGGCCAGATAAAGGCCAGGCGTCATCTGATTTTCGAAAACCACGTTTCAGATGAGGGCAACACTTTTTTACTACAGAGTGCAAAGAAAGACTACTGACCACACAGGGATTCTTTTCAATTTTGAATGGATACTGCATGAAGTTTAAAAAGTTGATTTAAGAAAGGTAGACTCGCTTTGCGCAAGTCACTTGACATTGTCGCGTCACAGTAAGATGTCAAAAACAGTTTCCGGTCAAAATCTGCAAAAATCACAAAGATTCACTCCAAGCATTTTTCATCGCTAAGCAACAGGGCACGCGACGAGGGTATTTGCTTATATGACGAAATAAACACAACCGGGCTGGGTTTCGCGCACGCTTCTGTGGAGCCTCTGTCCGGGGGGTGTTTTGAAGGAGACAACCGTGACTTTAAAGGAATGAACGTGAAATGTAAGGATGGAGTAAACTGTGTTTGGTTCGTGAGTGCTTGAAACGGAGAGAGCGTTTGCGGACAGACAGTCCAGCCAGCGGCGCACACACTGCTTGAGATACACCCTGTAACAGCGCGAAGCTATATTCGGGCTGTTACAGGGTGTATTTTAACGGCATTAACGGTAACAGCCCGAAAGCACATTAACGGTAACAGCCCGAAGCTATACTCCTCTTCCGTACGTGCTGGGGCGCGAATAATGACACGGGGAAAGGTCAAACCGTTGTTGAAGAACTAGAGGCAATGAAACGTTATCAGTTCGGCGATAGACCATGTGTTAAATGGAGAAGTGCTCCTGGCCATCACCGACCTCGTCTTCGCTTGCCTCCTCCACATCCTCCGTCGGCTCCGATTCTTCAACTTTTTCTGTTTCCTTTTCCTGAACGACTTTCTTTTTTCGCTCATATCTGTTCAGAAAAATACCACTCGAAAGATGATTTTACGAGTAAAAAAAACGCTTTTCTGCGCGCATTAAACATATGTTTTTGGGCGAATCTGAAATAAGAGTCGACCGATTGAAATCACCGATAAAATGCAAAATATTCGCCATCCGCGGTAGAAAGTAGCATTTTGGCGAAAGTCATTTCAAAACCGGCTACATTTGCATTTTGCGATAATTCAGGTCGCTCTGGGGGGGAGGTCACAAAAGTCCACAGACAACAGTCGTTTCATAACAAAACAAAAGCAGCAAGTATTTGCCAGGCAGGCAGGCCATGCAAAAACACAAGTGCTTCGGACGCAATCGAATACAACTTACATGGGCTTCTTGGCAGGCTCCTTGTCGGGCACTTCGAAGCCTTGCTTCAACAAACTCTCCCTGAACGCTTCCCTTCGGCGCTGGGCTTCGCGTTGGGAGGGGGTCAGGTACTTTCCTTAGTGACGAGAAGTTGAAGCGATCAATTAATGAAGGTGTCTGAGGTAGCAAGGGGGGCCAACACCGCCGCCTGCGTCAGCGACTTATAATCGGCCGACCGTGAAAGTCTGCGCTGATTTAGCAAATCTTGAAAAACCAATGAAATTCGCGCAAACATTTTCTGTTAGACACAGGGAATACCTGCGGAACCAGGATCGGGTCTGCTGTGCACACATACACACAGTCAGTCAAGGTCCGTGCCACTGGAATCAATACTTTCGATCAGGGATCTCCAAACTATTATAACCGAGGGTCACGTAAGCTTTTACACAAGAGATCGAGCGACGAACATCTTGTGTAACGTGATTGTTTCGGAGTATGTTGCATTTTTTGCCAAATCGACAAATTTTTCGTAAATAATTTTTTCATTATTGAAAAAATGTCTTCGCGGGCCGGAAGTGGCCCGCAGGCCGTAGTTTGGAGACCCCTGCTTTAGATAAACACTGCGTGAAGCATTGATGGTGACGACAAGTATTTACCACTACGCTTGATAAGAGTCGAGCAGGGCGGCCTGTTTGTATGACTGAACATCAATATACTGACGTTATCCAAGTAAAAACCATCTTTACAAGCACGAGTCCAGCCAAGATCGAAGCTTAAAAAAGGGTTTAATTTTTGCTACACACACACACGAAAGAGTATTTACCTTCACGCTTTAATTGCTCTATTCTGTTCTTCTTGTCTTGTTTCTTTTTCTCTTTTCTCAGCCGTTCCCTTTCCAAGGCTTCCAGGCGCAACCTCTCGGCCTCCTCTTCTTTCCGGATCCTCTCCTCCTCCTCTCGCTGCCTCCGCTCCTCTTCTTCCTTCTGCTTCTGCAGTGCTTCTTGCATGGCCTGGACACAAGCTGAGCTGAACGCCAAGGTTCAAAAATCGCGGTTTTTACCAATGCAGCAAAGTTGAGGTTTTTACTGGGAGTGTAAACTCGAAAGATGAAAAAACAGAGTATTATACAAGTAAAAAATCCTTTGCTACGCGCGTTAAGCAGGTTTTTTGGGTAATTTCAAATATATAATAGTCAATCGGTAAAACTCACCGAGAAAATGCACATATTTTTCTTCCCTCGTAAAAATTAGCCATCTCAAAATCGGCCCTTTTTGCATTTCGCGATAATTCAGCTTAGCCTGAGAGAGCATTACCTGAAGTCTCGTCAAATGCTTTAATTCTGCAGCTCACCAACGGAGAATAGGATTTAAGCATTCTGTTTATTTCGGGTTTAACAAAATGGTTTGACGTACCAGAATAATTTTTCACTGGCACTTTAAACAGCATGAAACCAAAGAGAAATAAACAGCAGAAACGGCGGGAATGCCCGTCTGGCTGATTGGCCAAGATCTTGTGCATGACGAAGAACTTTTGTATAAGATGTACAAAAAACTCAATATTGAGACAACAAAGCGATATCTAGCGCCTGTGGCAAACTTTGCGAATTTATATAAATGTCAAAACGTCGGTCAGTCGCCGGAGGGGGGAATGTAGCTAACCTACTCGATACTGCAAATGACCAAACATGTTTGGGGGCTGACTGCCTGGGCGAAATGGCCACGAAAAACTGCGTCACCATAGCAACAGCACCAAAACTGGCCAACACCGGGAAAGCGGATCAGTGTTTTCACGTGAGATAAGGTTCAGAACATATGCGCACAGGTTGGGCGGGAGCAAGAGCTCCTCCCACTTCACCTTTATAGCGGCTCTGCTTGGTTTTCCTTTACGAGGTTTATCGTCCTCGGCAGCCTGGGACTTCTTCTCGGCTGCTTTTGATTTCTTCTTTTTCTTTTTTTTGCTGCTGGACGTTTCATTCTCTGCGAGTTTAACAAAACACAATGATTCTCAACGACTCCGTGCGTTCCGATCGGGCATCTTGCGAATCGAACAAAAAATGCTTAATGGCATTGTTAATGCGGTATAGGGTCGGATGCGCTCGACAGGGATTAACATGACAGACAGACAGACAATTTTATTTAACATCTGAAAAAATCAGATATCAGGGGGAGGAGAATGACCGCAAGGTCTTCGAGTCATCTC